>Ga0049082_10000156_pt1 | contig 16766 bp, 22 predicted proteins | sample GreLakmeHU45MSRF_FD_66718 | JGI IMG/M metagenome (GOLD analysis project Ga0049082, IMG submission 66718) | Freshwater lentic microbial communities from great Laurentian Lakes, MI, USA - Great Lakes metaG HU45MSRF | ecosystem: Environmental > Aquatic > Freshwater > Lake | place: Great Lakes... | reverse complement strand
TATGAGTGATGACGAAAAGATGGACGCACTGGATAGAATCCAAGAGTCCATCCGTGAAAACGAGGAAATTCAGAAGCAAAAGATAGCGGCCAACGTCGATTTAGTTATTCAGGCGCTGCGAAAGATTGAATCTGATATTCAGGCTAAGTATGACGGTGTTACCACAGTCATTGAGACACGCGTAGCGAACATTAAAGATGGTCGTGATGGTGTCAATGGCATTGATGGTAGAAATGGCCGTGACGGACTGCCAGGGCGTGATGGACTGCCTGGCCCACGCGGTTTAGACGGCAAAGATGGCGTTAACGGCTTAGACGGCATTGACGGCGTGTCTGTTATGGACGCGCGGATTGATTTTGACGGCTCGCTAGTCATTGCCTTGTCTAGTGGCCGTGAGATCAACGTCGGTGAAGTGGTGCCGATGGATCTTGCCGAGAGTATTAAGGTCATTACCAATGGCGGTGGCACATCGCAAACAGTGCTTGATACATTAGTAAGTCTTCAAACTCAGATCAACAATATTTCTACAGGAAACATTAATAGCATTGCGTCTGCTGATGGCAGCGTAACGGTAGTTAATACTTCAGGTGCAATTGACTTATCAGTAGCGACAGCGGGTTCTACCACTAACGTAGTAGTTCAAGTACGCAATACTACTGGCGCTACCCTTACCAAAGGTACCGCAGTCTATATGTCTGGCGCTACAGGCCAATTGCCAACGGTTGTAAAAGCATTAGCATCAAGCGATGCAACATCTGCGCAGACATTAGGTCTAATGTCAGCCAATTTAAGTAATAACTCTAATGGCTACGTTACAGTTATCGGTGGTATTACCAACATTGATACTTCTGCGTTTACTGATGGTCAACAGTTATATTTGAGCGGCACAACGGCGGGTACTTTAACAGCTACCAAGCCTTATGCCCCTACGCATCTTGTCTATATTGCTGTAGTTGAACACGCACACCCTACACAGGGTAAGTTGTTTGTTAAAGTGCAAAACGGCTACGAGATGGACGAGTTGCATAACGTCTCAGCGCAAAGCCCATCGAACGGCCAAGTACTAATCTATAACACCACTACTAGCTTGTGGGAAAAAGCTAACTTAACCGCTGGTACAGGCATTAGCGTTACAAACGGTGCTGGGGCTATCACGATTGCAGCTAACACAGTCAGTTTAACAACTGGCGTATCCGGTACATTACCAATAGCTAATGGCGGTACAAATGCTACAACAGCAGCAACAGCGTTAACCAATCTTAGTGCGGCTGGCACTGCAATTGCAAATACGTTTACTGATTCGCAGGTTGTTCAAGCGGCAACTGCTGCAAATGAAGTTGTGCGCGTTCGCGGTATTGATACCAATACTTCTGCGCTGGCAGTGCAACGGTATTCTGCCGATGCAAATCCGGCAGAAATAAATTTATACAAATCGCGTGGTGCAACTGTTGGCAGCGATGCTCGCGTACAAACAAACGACTACACCGGCTCGGTCAATTTTTATGCTTGTGGCTCAAGCGCAGGATCATATCAAATTATAGGCGCTATTCGAGCTAGAGATGGCACTACTACTGCCGACAACGATCTTCCAGGCACTTTGTCATTTTGGACGCGAACAGATACTTCATCGGGAACGCTTACTTCTAAAATGACTTTGGGAAGCGGTGGTTCTCTTACTGTTACAAGCGATATTACCAGCTCAACAGGCGCTGTAATTGCTGCGGGGCAAATTAGCGGCTCTTATTTTTTTGCTACCCCACCAAGTCAGGTAGTTTTAGCTATTACCCAAAACGCATTGTATGCAGCACCTACGTCGGGGTTTGCGCCGGGCGATGTAATTTATACTCAAGATGCTTATTATGCAACGACACAAGCGGGATCGCCGGGCTATATTCCTACGTATCAATCGGTATATTTAGCTGCGGATTTTACGCTGTCAGCAGCATCTGGGGTACAGGCGTGTCTTACTGCGGCTAACGATACTCTGACAATTGCCGCTGCTACTACCTACGAGTTTGAAGGGCAATACATACTAAACACCGGCGCAACAACCCACACAACAGCAATGGCGTTTTTGTTAGCAGGTAGTGCTACGGTGAGCAGTTTTGAATACACCACGATTTTGTGGAGTGCGGCGGCTAACACAATTTCCACTGCTGCATCGTTTACCCACGTTTCAGGCGTTGCCTCAAAAGTGTTAAATGCAACTTCAACGGCGGTGTACACCACGATTAAGTTTAAAGGCGTGATGCGAACCACATTGGGTGGAACCATCACTCCCCAAATTGCGTTTAGTGCCAACCCAACAGGAACAAACCTAATGAAAAAAGGATCGTTCATTAAGTTTACGCCCATCGGCAGTGATACCGTCGAACCCATTGGGCTATGGGCTTAAAATAGGGATAATAAATGAACACTTATGAATACAAAATTATCAATATGCAACGCAATGGAAATGGCATTGTGCGAACTGTGTCGTTTTCCGTAACTGCCTCGGATGGCGTTGATAGCGTTACGCGCACATACAGCACTGGTCTGCCAGAGCCAATAGATACGCCGATTGAGTATACTGATCTAACTGAAACCCAAGTAATTACTTGGGTAAAAGACTTGGTTGGCACGTCCACTGAGGAAAGACTAGCTGCGTATATCATCAGTAAAAATGAAGGTAGACAAAATGGGATGCCTTGGGCTGCTTAAAAATTATACTAGAATTAACAACAATGGATAACGAACTACAAAGATACTACGAAGATCGCTTCAGTATGATGGCGACGCAGGGGTGGCGAGATTTAATGGACGACATTGATAACATGATCGAGCCGTTAAACAATATATCCGCTATTCCAGGCGAAAAAGAATTACAATTTAAGAAAGGCGAGATGTCAATTTTGACATGGCTGAAAACCTTGAAACAGGCCAGCGAACTTGCTTATGAGGGTTTAAATGAAAAGAATTTATGAATTTGCCTGCGGGAGCGGGCAACGCATTGAACGGTTTGTTGATTATGAGACAACAACAGTTGAGTGTAAATGCGGCGCTTCAGCCAACCGCATTATATCCGCGCCAAGTTTTAACTTAGAAGGCTGGTCAGGAAATTTTCCAACTGCACACGCAAAGTTTGAAAAAAGACACGTAGATAAGTTAAAATCGGAGCAAAAGGCGAACAGATAAGCAGAAATGCGCTGTTCATGTGTAATCCTGAGAACCAGTTATGGCAGGAAAAGGAACCCACAATATGATTATTGATAACGACCCAGAGTTGCCTAGTGAGTTAGAAGTTGAAGAACAGAAAATTGAGCAAGTCCACGAGGTTCCCGACAGATACAGGGGCAAATCACTCGAAGACGTAATGAAGATGCACCAAGAGGCTGAGAAAGTCATTGGTCGTCAGGCTCAAGAAGTAGGTGAAGTCCGTAAATTAGCGGACGAACTCATCAAGCAAAACCTCGCGTCGAAGCCACAATCTATTGAAAAGGACGAGCCGGAAGTAGATTTTTTTGAAGATCCACAGAAGGCAATTCGCAACACGATTGATAAACATCCCGATGTACTCGCTGCCCGTAAAGCCGGTATCGACTTCAAACGGATGCAAACGCAACAAAAGCTATCGCAAGAACATCCTGACTTTGGTCAGATTGTTCAGGATCAAGACTTTGTTAATTGGGTGAAATCATCCAATATTCGTCTTGGTTTGTATGCAAAAGCGGATGGTGAGTTTGACTATGATTCTGCTGACGAATTGCTGTCCACGTACAAACAACTTCGTGGTGTTAAGGCCAAACAGACTGAGCAAACTGGTGAAATTACCAGAAAGCAAAATATGAAGGCCGCACAAGTTGATACTGGTGGTACTGGGGAAAGTTCAAAACGTGTTTACCGTCGGGCTGACCTAATTCGGCTGAAAATGAATGACCCAAACCGTTACGATGCCTTGTCTGATGAAATCATACAAGCATACGCAGAGGGTCGCGTTAAATAACTTTTTAAGGAATACATCATGGCAACTGCATTTTCCCCCACAAATAGTGTAACAACTACTACCGCAGCAACATTCATCCCAGAAATTTGGAGTGACGAAATTGTGGCGGCATACAAAAAGAACCTGGTTCTTGCGAATGTCGTCATGAAAATGAACTTCCGTGGCAAGAAGGGCGACGTTGTTCACGTCCCTGCTCCTACCCGTGGTGCTGCATCGGCTAAAGGCGCAACTAACGCTGTTACGCTGATCGCTGCAACCGAGACCGAAGTTCAAATCAGCATCAACAAGCACTACGAATACAGCCGTTTGATCGAGGACATCGTCGAAGCTCAAGCACTGAATTCGCTGCGTCAGTTCTACACCAGCGACGCTGGTTACGCTCTGGCTAAACAAGTTGACACCGATCTGGTTCAACTGGGCCGCGCATTTAACGGCGCTACTGTTGGCACCGATGACTATGCAACGTCGAACACCACCACCAAAGCCTATATCGGCGGCGACGGTACGACTGCATACAACTCAACAAGCACCAACGCTTCGGCTCTGACCGACGCTGCCATCCGTCGTACTATTCAGCGTCTGGATGACAACGACACGCCAATGGACGGTCGTTTCTTCATCATCCCACCATCAAGCCGTAACACGCTGATGGGCTTGGCTCGTTACACTGAGCAAGCATTCGTGGGCAATGGCGATGCGATCCGCAATGGCGAAATCGGCAACCTGTACGGTATCCCAGTGTTCGTGACTTCCAACGCCGACTTCGGTGCTGGTTCGTCGGGCGCTGACCGTATCTGCCTGATGGGGCATCGTGATTCGATGGTGTTGGTTGAGCAAATGGCAGTTCGCTCGCAGACTCAGTACAAACAAGAATACCTCGGTACTCTGTTTACTGCTGATACCCTGTACGGCGTAAAAGCTATGCGCACTGCTGCTACCACTGGCGCTGCCCTGTCGGCTTCGGCATTCGCACTGGCCGTTCCTGCCTAATTAACCTGCCCCTCCTCGGAGGGGCTTTAACCTATTAGGAGAGTAATATGGCTGCTGCTACTTCCGTAGTATCCCGTCGGGGTAACGACCAATTTCGCGGTATTTTTAGCGATACTTGGGTTGTAAGATGTACGCTGGACGCCGGTTCGCTGGTTGACGGCGCTGGTGAAACTGATACCATTGCCGTTCCTGGCGTGGCATTGGGTGATATGGTAATAGGCTGCTCTATTGCTGTCGATGCAGTTGGTCTTATCATCGAAGGTTATGTAAGCGCTGCCGGTGTTGTTACGTTGCGTGTTCAAAATGAGTCCGGTTCTACTGTGGACTTAGCTTCCACGACAGTTCGCGTGGTTGTCGCACGTATGGTATAAGGATTGGGGGCTTGCCCCCAATTTTTTGGAGATTATATGGCTACTTTTCGTTGCGTCGTAAGTGGTACGGTGATAACTTTTACCCAACAGCATGACATTGATGCAATGCGTGGGCATGAAGGTTACGTTCGCTTGGATGAAACAGACGAAAAAGTAGGCGAGATTCGTACTGATACTGCTTTTGCGCCGCCACAAAGACGGCCAGGCCGCCCACGAAAGATTCAACATGTCTGAAATTGATCCTCGCGAGTTTGGCAAGCTAGAAGCACAAGTACAAGCATTGCAGAATGAAGTACATGCTATGAGCGCCGATGTTAAATCGCTATTGGCCTTGGCTAACAAATCCAAAGGTGGATTTTGGGGCGGTATGATGGTCGCGTCTGCGGTAGGCGGCTTATTTACTTTCTTTGTAGATAGGATTTTTCGATGAAAAAATCAGCTAAAATTGGCAAAGTAATGAGTGAGTACAAAGAAGGCACGTTGCACTCAGGTAAGGGCGGCTCTGTTGTAAAGTCTCGCAAACAAGCTGTAGCTATCGCAATGAGCGAGGCAAAGATGCCTATGCGTGGGCAACGTACCTATAAGAATAAGGCAATGAAATGAAGGGCGTACCGCATTACTTGCCAAATGGCAAACTTTACACTGGCGCAACTCATAAAGCAGGTAAAACGCTAATGACAGGTGCAAAGCATACAAAAGATAGCAAAGTTTTAACTCATACTAAACCTAAAGAGTCAAAATGAAAACCGGACTTTACGCAAACATTAACGCAAAACGCAAGCGTATCGCTGAAGGATCAGGCGAAAAAATGCGTAGGGTAGGTGCTAAAGGCGCTCCGACCAAGGCTGATTTTAAAGAGTCGGCAAAGACTGCAAAGAAAAAGAAATGATTAAACGCGGCAAAGAAGAATTTGATGGTTATAACAAGCCTAAAAAGACTCCTAGCCATCCCACCAAGAGCCATGTTGTACTGGCTAAGAGTGGAGATCAAGTAAAGCTGATTCGCTTTGGTCAACAAGGCGTATCAGGTAGCCCCGATGGTAGCAAGCGTAACGAAGCGTTTAAAGCGCGGCACGCTTCTAATATATCGAAAGGTAAAATGTCTGCTGCCTTCTGGGCAGACAAAGTTAAGTGGTAATTTATCTACAGGCTTCTCCCCGCTCGGGATAGGTAAAAGCCATATCTATTAGGACAAAGAAATGACCTTTCTTGATATGGTTAATGACATTCTTGTGCGTCTGCGCGAGCCTACGGTTGTCACTACTGACGACACGGCCTATTCGCGTTTGATAGGCACAATGGTCAAAGATGCCAAAGTACAAGTAGAAGACGCGTTCTCATGGAACGCGCTAGGTACTTGGGTTGAAGTTGCTACTGTTGCTGGCACTTCGGAATACATACTGTCTAACATTGGCCCAAAATTCCAAGTAACAGACGCTATAAATACCACGTCAAATGTTGGCTTAATACAGATTCCGTTTTCTACAATGAATCGGTATCTAAACTTTACTGTTTCATCGACAATCCAAGGCATTCCACAGTTTTATAACTTTGATGGCGTAGATACCAGTTCAGCGTACTACGACGTAAAGTTTAACGTCTACCCTATACCCGACGCGGTATACACACTTAGATTTTCCCTGATCGCGCCTCAAGCTGATCTTATTAATGATTTTATGGTTCCTTTGGTTCCTAGTAAATTGATTGTCCAAAACGCCTATGCGCGTGCCTTGGTTGAGCGTGGCGAAGACGGTGGCTTAAATTCATCCGAAGCCTACGCGTTATACAAGTCCATGTTGGCTGATTACATTGCTTTGGAAGCTACACGCACGCCAGAGAACATGGAATTTATTGCAATATGAGCCAGCAAATTCAAACCTTTAGTATTTCAGCCCCAGGCTTTTACGGGCTAAATACACAAGATTCGCCTTTAGATTTGGCGTCTGGATTTGCTTTGTCTGCAATGAATTGCGTAATCGACCGCTATGGTCGTATCGGCGCACGTAAAGGGTGGGAGAAAGTAAATTCGGCTACAGGAGCATTGGCTGGCGCTGATGTTAAGGTAATACATGAGCTTATCCAGAATGATGGCACGCTTACCGTTCTATTTGCAGGCGGCAACAAGTTATTTAAGCTAGATGGCAGCAATGCCGTAGTACAGCTTACTTATGGAGGTGGCGGTACTGCCCCGACTATAACGTCTGATAACTGGCAATGCGCGTCGCTTAACGGCATTACGTATTTCTTTCAAATAGGCTACAACCCGCTTATTTACGATCCAGCGATCAGCACTACAACGTATCGCCGCGTATCAGAGAAATTACTACCGACACCCTATGTAGCTACAGTTCAAAACTGTAATGTTTGTATTTCCGCTTATGGTCGTTTATGGGCAGCTAATACTGCGACTATTAACAACACCGTCTACTTTTCTGACCTTTTGGCTGGGCATATCTGGTCTACTGGTACTGCGGGGTCGTTAAACTTAGCTAACGTATGGCCTAACGGGCCGGATGAAATAGTTGGGTTAGCTGCACATAACAACTTTTTGTTTATCTTTGGTAAGCGTCAGATTCTTGTATATAGCGGCGCTACTACGCCGTCCACAATGACGTTATACGATACGGTTGGGGGTATTGGCTGCATTTCGCGAGATTCAATTCAGAATACGAATACGGACGTAGTGTTCTTATCTAATAGTGGTGTGCGGTCTGTTCTGCGTACTATTCAAGAAAAGTCTGCCCCATTCCGCGATCTTAGCAAAAACGTCCGTGATGATCTGATGGGTTACGTTGCGGCTGAAGTTTCAGCCAACATAAAAGCGGTCTACTCTGAAAAACATGCGCTATACCTTTTAACATTGCCTACATCAATGGTTACTTACGCGTTTGATACGCGGGGGTCGTTACAAGATGAATCTTCGCGTGTAACTACTTGGGATTCTATTAATCCTCAATCGTGGCTATCGCGTAGAAACGGGGACTTGCTTCTTGGCAAAGATGGGTACATAGGTAAGTATGGGTCTTATTTAGATGATACTGCTACATATCGTCTTAGCTACTTTACAAACCATGCTGATCTAGGCGATCAAAGCGTTACGTCTTTGCTTAAACGAATTGCCGTTGTTGTTATTGGCGGTTCCAATCAGTATGTAACTATTAAATGGGGCTTTGACTTTAGAGAAAGCTATGTTTCGCAAAACGTACAAATTCCTGCGCAGTTAGTAGCTGAGTATGGCGTAGCTGAATATGGTAGCAATGGATCTCCGCTAGCTGAATACGCAGGGGGCATAGCACTTAATACTTTGCATGTTAGCGCGACGGGTTCAGGCAAAATTGTACAAACAGGCTATGAAGCGGATGTAAATTCGTTTGCCATATCAATTCAAAAGATTGAAATTCAAGCCAAAAATGGCAAAACAAATTAAGGACTATTATGACTGATTACGTAAAATCTACTGACTTTGCTGCTAAAGATGCACTTGTGTCTGGCAATCCGGCTAAGATTGTTCAAGGAACCGAGATTGACTTGGAATTCGATAACATCGCCATTGCTATCGCGTCTAAGTTAGAGGCCGTCAGTGGGGGTACGGTAGTTGGCCCGTCAGGCGCTACAGATAACGCATTAGTTAGGTTTGATAACAATACCGGTAACTTAATTCAAAACAGCGCTGCTATTCTTACTGACGCAGGCGCGTTGTCTGGTGTAACGATGAATGGCAATGTCATTACAGCCGGTACAGTTGTTGAAGCTCGCCTACCCAATCAGTTTGATAATGAAAAACAATTCGATGGAACTGTTGGTATAGGTGGCGCTAATCCTTCATCTGGAAACTGGAATTTATACTGTAAAAATAACAGTGCTAACCCTGGCGCTGTATTTTTCACTGACAATACATCTGCGTACGCGCAAGTTAACATAGTTGGTTTAAACAAGACAAAATTAATCTTGTTTCAGAAATCTGATGACAGTACCATTTATGGCAATTACACAGACGTTGGTTCAATTCAAACGTCCGGCTCATCTACAAGCTATAACACCTCGTCTGACTATCGTCTAAAGACAAATGTCACGCCAATGACGGGGGCTATTGCTCGCGTAAAGAACTTGGCTCCCGTTCGGTTTAACTGGCTTTCAGACCTTACTGCGCCAGCGGTAGACGGCTTTATTGCACACGAAGTATCAGCAGTGGTGCCAGAAGCAATTACCGGCGTTAAAGATGATGTATACCCCGATGGCCGAATCATGCCGCAAGGTATTGACCAGGCTAAGTTAGTGCCGCTGCTAGTGGCCGCGCTGCAAGAAGCAATTGCTCGCATTGAAGCATTGGAAGCAGCATGAATGTAGACAAGGCACTGGTAGAGATTGGCGGCGATGTCACCCATCATTTTTCTGATGGGCTGTACGCCAAAGAATTCTTCGTGCCAAAAGATGCTGCGGTAATGAAACACATGCACGACTTTAGCCATTTGTCGATACTTGCTAAAGGTAAAGTTGTAGTAAAGAAGGGCGACAGTATTGAAGTTATTGAAGCCCCTGCTTGCATTGAAATTAAGGCGGGGCTTGAGCATGGAATCAAAGCGGTTACAGATTGTGTTTGGTTTTGCATTCACGCTACGGATGAAAAAGATCCAGACACAGCGGATGCGCTTTTAATTAAAGGAAATTGATATGCCAATCGGTGCAGCAGTTATTAGTGCGGGGGCTGGCTTACTAGGTAGCAGCATGGCTGCTAGTTCAGCACAAGCCGCCTCAGAAGCGCAAGCTAAAGCAATGATTGAAGCAGCGCGAATTGCTGCTGAAGAAGCCCGTTTTAGACCGGTAGGGATTACAAATCGTTTTGGTAGCAGCCAATTTAGCTTTGGCATACCCGGTGTTAGCGCACCGACTATTGACCAATTCAAGACGCGTGAGCAGCAGTTAGCTGACGCAATGAGAAATCCTGCTTCTAGTGGCGGGGGCTGGCAAGATTGGGCGTATGGAAACGCTGGGGCTGGCACGCCCACGCTTGACCAATTTAAAACGCCGGAAGAACAACTAGCTGCGGCTACGGCAGACTATCAATCGCGTTTGTCAAGAGAAGGCCGTTTAACCGGCGCTGGATATGAACTAAGCCCAGAACTACTAGCGCAGCAAGACCGTTTGATGGCGCTTAGTAATCAAGGTCTTACGGATGCCGAAGGTGCGGCGGCTCGCTATGCTCCATTGCGTGAAGCTGGTCAAGGTTTGTTTGATCTTGGTAAACAATATCTATCTCAAAGCCCAGAGGAAGTTGCAGCTAAGTACATGGCGCAACAGCAAAGCCTTTTAGCACCTGGTCGTGAACGTCAGTATTCTGGCTTGCAAAACCAATTGTTTAATACAGGCCGCGCTGGTTTAGCAGTCGGTGGCACAGGTGAGCGCCCAGACGGTACGGCTGGATTGGCTGCGGCTAATCCTGAGATGGAAGCGTATTACAACGCGTTGGCGCAACAAGACCTTGGCCTTGCAAGCGAAGCCCAAAGACGGGGGCAAGAAAATCTTGCCTTTGGTACGACGCTGTACAACACTGGCGCTGGATTGCTAGGTGGTTACGATACTGGTGTAACTGGCGCGTTATCACCTTATGCGGCTTACCTTGGCGGTGCTACTAATCTTGAGTCGTTAGGTCAACAGCCACTTACGATAGGTTCGGAATTAGGTGGTCGTGCAGCAACAGCAGGGGGTAATGCAGGGCAATATTTACTGCAAGGAGGTACTGCGGCGGCTAATGCTATAGCTCGTACTGCTGGGCTTAACCCAACAGCTAACTTTTTGTCTGGTTTAGGGGGTAATGAAAAGTTTACTAACTATTTAAGCGGACTTTTTGGCGGCGGTAATTCTACGTATACTGGTTTTGGAATGTCCGGTAGCAATACGGGTTCAATAAATCTTTAGCTTTAAGGAATAATCATGGCACAAAGCGAAATTCTAGGGTTGTTCACCACGCCGGAACAGTACCAACAAATGCAACAAATGCAGCAGCGGCAAATGGCTGCTGATTTTGCTGCCCGTAGTCCAGAACAACAAATACGTTATGACGCGTACTCTGCCGGTCAACGGTTTGGTGGCGGTCTAGCTGGCGCGTTAGGCGCGCAAGACCCGCAGCTAAGAATCATTGCGCAACGTCAGGCGTTGGCTAAACAGATCGACCCTGCTGATCCTGAGTCTTATATGAAAGCGGCTAACATTGCCGCACAAGGTGGCGACCAACAGTTTGCTATGACGTTAGCAGAGTACGCACGCGAAGCGCAAAGTAAAATGGCTTTGATTGCACAACGAGGACAAGAAAAACTTACTAGCGAAGATCGTAACGCTAGGGCATACGCGCTTACTAAAGGTTTTCCGGGCAGTGAAGAATACGCTAATGCGTATCAAGAACGGTTAGATGCGCTTACCTTAAAAAGTAAAGAAGACAAATCTACTAATGAGGTTAAAAATGCGGATGCTTATGCGGCTACTAAAGGGCCTAGAGGGTCTACTGAGTACAATGCCGCTTTTGCAGAACGACTTGACGCGCTAACTTTAAAATCATCTTCAGAACGATTTACTAATGAAGAACGCAATGCTAATGCTTATGCGGCTACTAAAGGGCCTAAAGGGTCTGCTGAGTACAATACTGCCTTTGCGGAACGGTTCGACGCGTTAACTTTAAAATCCGACGCAGAAAAACTTACCAATGAAGATAAAAATGCAAGAGCATACGCGGCTACACAAGGCGCAATAGGTAGCCCAGAGTATAAAAATGCGTATCTACAAAAATTTAATGAGCTAACATCTAAATTTACCACACCGCATATCACTAAAGTTGGGGTTGCGGTAGGTACTGACAAGCCTGTTTATTTAGACGCCACAACAAACGAACAGTTTATTTTTGGCATGGGCGCGGATAAAAAACAAATACGTGTTCCATATGTAGGTGGCGTGGATCAAAAAACGGCTACTACTGATATTAAAACAACAGTAGAAAATAAAGGCGCTACTGCATTTTCCGAACAGATGGGTAAGTTAGATGCTAAAGAAGTAGCTGATGCGATAGCGTTAAGGGATAACGCTATAGCTGCTTTGAATACATTAAATCGTTTAAATCAGTTAGATGATAAAGGATTAATTAGTGGTGCTTACGCGTCAGGTAGAGTAGGCGCTACTAACCTGCTTAATACGCTTGGCTTAGTTAGCTCTGCTGACGCGCAGCGTTTGGCTAGTTCGGAGAACTATCAAAAAGCTGCTGGCGATTTGGTATTTGCTACGCTTGGGGGTAAGTTAGGCACTGGTTTTTCTAATGAAGATAGAGCCTTTATTATTGGTTTAGTGCCACAACTTGAAAATAGTCCCCAAGCGCGTAAACAACTTATTCAAATTATGACGCAAAGGAATCGAGATATTGTAACTGAAACTACGCGCAAAGAACAACACGCTAGAGATAATAATACCCTTAAAGGTTTTAAGCCAAAGATTCCATTGGCTCCAGCGGCTAATAGCGAATTGTCTAAAATGACGGATGAGCAACTAAAGGCCGCAATTGCAGCCAAACGTGTGAAGGCTAAATAATGGCTACATTAGCGGAACTTGAAGCGGAACTTGCGCGGCGCGGTGAAACTGTATCTTCTGAATCGGTAATGGACGAAAAAGTAGGCTCGCTTGACGAGTTTAAAAAGTTTGCTGAATCTGCGTTAAAAGGCGTCCCCAAAGGTTTGATAAGTATTGCAGGCGGTTGGGGAAATTTGTACGACTACGTTAAGAAAAGTAAAGATCCAAGTCTGCTTTCTACTGCTGGGCTTGCTAACGTACTTAAAAATGTTACCGGCGTAGATGTACTAAAAATACCAGGCTATCGCGGCGCGTATGAATTTACGGAAGCTGCTGCGCCTGCTGCTGCCGCTTCCGCAATGGGCGTACCGGGGTTATTTTCTAGAACACCCGCTGGCGTACTTGGAGAATCGACTGTTGCAGGTACTACTGCATTGGCTGCGCAAACTTTAGCGCCTGAAAGTCCATTAGCACAGTTAGCTATGCAAGCAGCACCTTACGCTGCTAAAGGCGCGTACAAGGGTGTGCAGTCGCGTATGACTGCGCCTGACGGTATGTTTCCACCTTTAGCTGAAGCGCAAAATCTTGCTCGAGTTGGCCCTTTGACGCCAGGCGAAATGTCGTTAAATCGCCCGCAGTTAGCTGCTGAAGCGCGCGTTGAATCGTCGCCTAAATCTGGCGCTATACCTACTACATTTAGGAACATGCAGGCGGTCAATACGGAATCGTTTTTAGACAATTTGTTTAAACGATCTACTAGCTTGGCAATGGCTCCGCAAGCTGCAACAGACTATTTAGTTAACTCGTTTAATAACTACGGTAAGACACTTAGCTCAAAATTGCGTAGTGATGCGGCCAAAGATTTTGGTGCAGCTAAATCTTCGGGTGGAATGATTGATACAGCGCCGATTGTAAAAGCTGCGGAAAGTGCTTTGCTAAAGTTGCCGCCAGAAATTTCTGCTTTAGATTCTGTTAAAAACGCAGTTAAACGCATTACCGATGAATACGTAACGCCAGCAACGGCGGAAACTATTACGCCGTCTACTATACTTGGGCCAACAGGTAAGCCAGCAACAGTTACGGTTACGCCTGCTCAACAAGCGCAAAACTTAAAAATTGACGTTAAGCGTTTGCAAGAAAACTTATCCACATGGGGTAAAGCCGCGTATTCAGGCACCGCTGACTTTGGCAAAGGAAATATTTTTGAAGGTGTAGCGCCTGGTGTAGCTAAAGGTATCTCCTTGTCAATTCTAAATGGTTTTAGATCAGCACTTGATGATGCTATTACCGCAGGCGTCCCCGGCGCGGATAAGCTAGTAAAGGCGCGCGATAACTTTAAAACAAACTTAGCTCAAATAGAACAATTTGCGGATAGACCATTAACACGCGCTTTTGATGTAACTAACACTACGGATTTGGTGCCAGAGATTGTTATGGCTAAGTTAAAAACTATGCCTCCTTCGCAACGACAGTTTTTAATTGAAGTTATGCAAAAAAGCCCCACGCCGCAAGTAAACGAAATACTTGATACTATTCGCCGCGCTAAATTTGATGAGGTAATGAGCGCTGGTAAAGCGGTGGGTCAAGCAGCAGACAGTCCAAAATTTAGGGCAGACGCCGCGTTAAAAGCGCTAGATAAAAAAGGTGACTTAGCCGATTTGTTCCCTAATAAAGTGGATTTGGATGATGCTAAGTTGGCCGTAAATTATATGCGGCGCGTTTTATCTTCCGAAGCGCCGTCAGGTACAGTTGGCCCTGGCGCTGGCGCGGTGTATGGCGCAGCTAAAGGCGCGGGTGCTGGTACGGCTGAAAGTATTGTACTGCGCGAAATTTATCTTACGTTCCGTGATCTTGTTGCCAATCCAGAAGCGTTCGCTAAAGTAATGTTTAACCCTGAGTATAAAAAAGCAATGCTTGATCTTGCTAAAGGTAAAAGCAAAGGCCAAAAAGCATTGGACGCGCTTAGTACCATAGGTAAGGCAAGCGTTGTTATAGGCGGGCGCGGTGGTGCCATGTTAGACGTTACTAGGCCAGAAGAACCAATGTTGCCTCCCGTAGAAGTTACGGGTCAAAGAGATACTTCACTGCAAGACCTAGAGGAAGAAGCTAGATCGCGCGGATTAGTAATGGAGCAGTAAATCCCTTTAGCTATCTTAATGGCTGCGAATTCAGCCATTGCTGCGGCCAAAGCAGGATGTAAGCTGTACAGAGATATTAAGGGTACGGTAGGCGAAGTAAAAGAGGTACTGGACGATCTAAAGCAACAGTTCAATTCAAAGCCACGAACGGCTGCTGAGAAAGTCCAGTACAACGCCGAAGTACAGCGCGTGCAAACAGTAGCGAAGACTGATCCGAATGACGCCATATCGCAAGTCGGTGAAAACTTAGGTAAGTTCTTTGATGCAATGGATCAGGTTGAACAGATATTTTGGGAAGAAGAAAATAATTCCAAAAAAGTTTACACAGGTAATGATTCGTTAAGCAAACGCGCGTTGCAGCGCGTGCTAATCCGAACGCGGTTAGACCAGATGCAAGAGGAAATACGGGAGGAAATGGTCTACCGATCTCCACCCGAAATGAAAGACGTATGGACGCGCTTTGAGACTATGCGGGCAAAAATTATGGAGGAACAACGTGAAGCGCAGCAAGATCAACTGCGGCAGAAACAAATATCCGCGTGGAAGCGTCGGCAGATGATCGTGGAACTCAAGGAGCAAGCAACATGGATTGGCGCAGTCCTTTTCGTCGTAGTATGGATGGCCTTCGTGTTCGTGTACCTAAGAACGACGGAAACGTACCGTGGGCTTTACTAATTTGTTTGCTAACAATGTCGCTGGTGTTCGTCATCGCTATTCCTATATTGGGCTTCATGTACATGGACATGAACAACGCGACAATCGCAGCAATGCGCGAAATTCGTAAAATGCGAGCAATACAGAAAGAACATGAACTAGAAAAGGCGCAACGTAATGATGCTAAGTGAATCGCAGCTAAAACAAATGCTGCCGCGTAATAAGTACGTCAGTCATTGGCACCACGCGTTAGCTATTCTTTTCCCTGACTACGACATCAATACCTCAGACCGTATCGCAGCGTTTGTGGCCCAATGCGCCCATGAATCTGGCGGCTTTGAAGTCCTCAAAGAAAACCTCAACTACAAACCGCTTGCGCTTCGCAGGCTATTCCACAAATATTTCCCCACTGATGAACTCGCAAACCAATACTGCGCAAAGCCCAACAAACAAGAAGCCATTGCGAACCGCATCTACGCTAGTCGTATGGGCAATGGTGATGAGTCTAGCGGTGATGGCTTCCGTTTTTGTGGCCGTGGTCTTATCCAACTCACAGGCCGTAGCAACTACCAATCCTTCGCTGACAGTCTTGAAATGAATATTAACGAAGTGCCGGATTACTTGGCGACGTTTGAAGGCGCGGCGCAAAGCGCTTGCTGGTTTTGGGAAACGAATAAATTGAATCGGTTTGCTGACGCGAATGATATTAAAGGTCTAACGCGCGCGATCAATGGCGGCTTTATTGGACTTGAGGATAGGATACATCACTATGAATTGGCTAAAGCTATTATGCGTGGTTAGCTTGATGGTAGGCTGCGAGGATAGGTTTCGTTATCCTTGCCAAGATCCAAAAAACTGGAATAAGCAGGAATGCCAGCGCCCACAATGCGCGATAAATGGCGTCTGTCCTGACATGTTAGTAACCCCTGACGATATGAAAACGGAGAAATAACATGCCAGATTCGGACAAAATGGATGCAATGCTCAAGTTGATTATCGGCAGCACGTTCTGCTTGGTAGTCCTCTTGATCGTATCTTTGATTCTCTACTCGCTGGTATTCGTGCCGCAGCCCATGAACGGTAT
>Ga0049082_10000154_pt1 | contig 16902 bp, 18 predicted proteins | sample GreLakmeHU45MSRF_FD_66718 | JGI IMG/M metagenome (GOLD analysis project Ga0049082, IMG submission 66718) | Freshwater lentic microbial communities from great Laurentian Lakes, MI, USA - Great Lakes metaG HU45MSRF | ecosystem: Environmental > Aquatic > Freshwater > Lake | place: Great Lakes... | reverse complement strand
CCCACACCCACGCCAACTCAAACGCCTCCTGCTCCTGCATTCGCAGCAACTGTAGAGATTGCGGCGGAAAATTTTACTTTAACAATGCCATATTGGTCCGAAGGAACTTATTCTGGAACTATCAATTGGGGAGATGGAACCACATCAGATAACGAAATAGGAGCAGATCACACCTATGCTACCGCTGGTACTTACTCCATCACAATTGGCGGAGGGATAACTGGTTGGTTTACCTATGACAACGGAGAGGTTGATGTTAACGGAAATATTCATGAAGTGCTTATTTCAATAGATGCTTTTGGATCGAATTTTGACTTCGGAACTTATGCTGCACAAACCAATGGTAGTCTTTTTGATGGCTGTTTGTTGTTAGAATCAATAGCAACAGACATTCCAACTGAAAATGTTACAACTATGAGTGGTATGTTCTATGAGTGTACTGTATTCAATCAACCGTTATCTTTCGACACTTCAAGTGTTACAGATATGAGTTATATGTTCTATTACTGTGAGAACTTCAATCAACCGTTATCTTTTGACACTTCAAATGTTACAGATATGCAAGGAATGTTTGAAGAGTGTAATACCTTTAATCAACCGTTATCTTCTTTCGACACTTCAAGTGTTACAAATATGAGTGATATGTTCTATGTCGCTTTGAACTTCAATCAAGATTTATCTAATTTCGATACTTCAAATGTTACAGATATGAGTTCAATGTTCGCTATCAGTAGCTTCAATCAAGATTTATCTGCTTTCGACACTTCAAGTGTTACAGATATGAATGGTATGTTCACAAACTGTTCTACATTCAATCAAGATTTATCTACTTTTGACACTTCAAGTGTTACAAATATGAGTGATATGTTCCAAGGATGTTCTTTATTCAATCAAGATTTATCTACTTTTGACACTTCAAGCGTTACAAATATGGAAGAAATGTTTCGTGGATGTTTACTCTTAGCTCAACCGGTATCTTTCGACACTTCAAGTGTTACAAATATGAAGGGTATGTTCTATGACATTCCTTTATTCAATCAACCATTATCTTTTGACACTTCAAGTGTTACAGAGATGACTTCAATGTTTGATAACTGTCCTTCATTCAATCAAGATTTATCTTCTTTTGACACTTCAAATGTTACAGATATGGGATATATGTTCTTTAACTGTTCTACATTCAATCAAGATTTAAGTGGTTGGTGTGTTAATCTTATACAATCAGAGCCAGTAGGGTTTTCAGTCCAAACAAATGCTTGGGTTTTGCCAAAGCCAATTTGGGGTAACTGTCCAGCCGACTACACCTACACGACCAGTAATAGCGAGATCACCATTACCGGATACGCCGGAGCTGGAGGGGCGATCACCATCCCCTCGACTATTGGTGGTCTTCCCGTCGTTGCGATTGGGAACGGTGCGTTCTACGGCCGCACCGGCCTCACCAGCGTGACGATCCCAAGCAGCGTCACCAGTATTGGGAGCAGTGCGTTCTTTGGCTGCACCGGCCTCACCAGCGTGACGATCCCAAGCAGCGTCACCAGTATTGGGAACAATGCGTTCCGCGACTGCACCGGCCTAACCAGCGTGACGATTTCAAACGGCGTCACCAGTATTGGAGACGGTGCGTTCTTCAACTGCAGAGGCCTAACCAGCGTGACGATCCCAAGCAGCGTCACCAGTATTGGGGATAGTACGTTCTACGATTCTGGATTAACAACTGTAACTATAGCAAATAACCAATTATCAGGTATAGCATCGCCCGCTGCAGGCGTTGACTTTTTTGGAGTAACTGTTACCACTCAGCTTCCTTTTTAAATGAGTTCTTACGGCGATGTTTAACTCTTTGGAGAAGGGTGAATTCTGGCGACGAGGATATGAATATGCTGGGAAAAAGTATAGATAGGGCATGGAGAAATTTATGAAAAAAAACCCGCCGGCACTTGAATATTGGAATCCGGAGACTCAAAAATGAAATTTACCGAATGGATGAAACTGAAGGAACAGGTGATCGGCACGGCTGCCGCGGGAGCTTCCGGTCTTGTCAGCAAGATGCCTGGAATGTCGGGATTTGACAAGACCAAGAAGAGAATAGATTCTACGATTAAGGGTCTTTTTCTCAAAGGAGACACCAAGCAGGCAACCAAGAAGGTTGACACGATCATAAACGGCGAGATCAACAACGCGGCCACCGGCCTAGAGGACGCAGCCAAGCTCGCCGGCATGAGAGATTCAATAAAGAAGAATCTTTCTTCGCTATGAGTTTCCGCGAATGGCTTTTGAGCGAGGGCGGCAAGGGTTCCGGGACCAAGTTTACGTCCACCGGTCTAAATGCAGGAGGCCAGGCTCAAAGCGGAATGACATTCAGGATGTCCGTAAAACCTGCAAAGCCTTTTGTTCCCCGCATAAAAACTAAAATAAGGCCGTGGAAGAGCTCTATTTGATATGTGAGCGATTTGTCTAACATAACAATAGTCTGCGAGTGCCTTCCATATCACGACTGGATGTCCTTTGCCTCATGGTACTCGCTGAACAAGAGGCTGCCGGACTCCAAGGTTTCGCTGGAATGCAGGCACTGCCATCTTTTTTCATGGGCGAGGAGGCTCGGGGTTCCCGTCAAGTCCCCGGCTCCAGGCTTCAGGATCGCCCCCACTGTCATTGCCGCGAGGGACTTTGACGGGGACTTTTCCACATCCTCGTCCAAGAGCGATGTCCAGACCTGTTTCGTTGATTATTCGGAGGGATGCGGCAATTTTGTTGTTGGCGACTGGATAAATAACGGCAAGGTTCCGTTCCTCAACGCAGTCAAGAGGTTTGGAACCGGCAGCTTGACCGTCAATGAGATGGCCATCCTGAATGTCTGGGAGCAGTGTCATAATCTTTATTTGCATGCGGGGGGCCAATGAAAAGGTTCTATTTCGGCAACGACGAGGGTGACGACGAGGACGAGGAAGACCTAGAAGACCCCCGGTTCATGATGCCCGACCCATCGGAGTTCATCTCCATGGCCAAGTTTGACAATCCCGATGAACACCTTCTTGAATGTGCCATGAGGATTTGCGAAAAGAGCTTTTTATGGATGTTTTTCGGCGTTGAAAGGAAGACTTCCATGGTCGGCAAGGTGTTTCTTGATCTTAAAAAACTAACGGAAGGAATGGACGATGCCTAGGTATGAAATGCAGTGTTCGAAGTGTGAGGAAGTATATGATGTGTGGTGCAAGATCGCCGAAAAGGACGAATCCGTAGGCAAAGCCAAGTGCCCATCGTGCAAGTCCAAGAAGAAAGAGGAGATATTCGGATGTCCCTCTGTAAAGTTCGCCAATCCTGTTGGAACCGACCGCTGGAACAGCGAATCTAAGGGGCATGACTACAGGTTCAAGTTCAACATGGACAAGCCCGGCGGCACGCGGGATCAGAGATCGGCGGCGGCCAGGGCATCCAAGGTCGGCCCCGACCCCTACAGAAAGATAGACGACATATCGGGAGGTAAGCATTTTGGCGAAGTGAAATGAGCTTGATTTTTGTTTTAAAATATGCCATACTAGTCTAAAAGGGTCACCATGGAAAGGAACCTGACATGAGCGACATGCTCAATAAAATCTCCGCAAAGTTCGACAAAGAAAATTTCAAGAAGCTTAACGAGGGCATGTCCTTCTCGGAGTACATCGACTTCGTGTACAAGAACCCGAGGCTCGCAAGAACTGCGTACCAGTACCTCTATGACATGATCAGGAGCAAGGGAACATCCAAGGTGGAGAGGTATAGAAGGACTTACATCCGCTATAAGTTCTTTGACGACTCCGATACTCCCATCTTCGGCCTTGATGAGACACTCCACCAGTTGGTTCAGTTCTTCAAGGGCGCCGCGGGTGGCTATGGCCCGGAACGCAGATTCCTGCTTCTACACGGCCCGGTGGGAAGTTCAAAGTCTACAATTCTGCGTTGCATAAAAAAGGGACTTGAGAAGTACTCTCTCACCGACGAAGGAGCCTGGTACACATTCAAATGGGTCAACCTTCCGACCGGCAAGGAGGACGGCATCTACACGCAGGCCGAGGATGAGTCTCCGATGCATGAGGATCCCCTCAAACTACTGCCTCCGGACATGCGCGCGGAAGTCGTAAAGGAGCTGAATGAAATCCTCGTGGGCATGACCCCCGAAAAGGACCGCACTTCCCTCTACAGGCTCTCGGTGGACGGCGAGCTTGACCCCCGTTCCAAGAAGTTCATGCAGGAACTTCTGACCAAGTACGACGGCGATTGGGGCAAGGTGGTGGAGAACCACATCAGGGCGGTCAGAAAGGTTCACAGCGAGGCCGACAGGTGCGGCATAGCCACCTTCCAGCCGAAGGACGAGAAGAATCAGGATAGCACAGAGCTCACCGGCGATATTAATTGGGGTAAGTTGCCCCATTTTGGCACAGATTCGGATCCTAGGGCATTCAATTTTGATGGCGAATTTTGCGTGGGAAGCCGCGGCATCGTCGAATTCATTGAAGTTCTTAAACTTGCCAAGGAATTTCTCTACGACCTTCTCGGAGCGTCACAGGAGAAGCAGATCAAGCCCAAGAAGTTCCCTCAAATCGCGGTGGACACCGTCCTCGTAGGTCATACCAACAGCCCGGAGTTCCTGAAGCTCAAAAGCGACCAGACCATGGAGGCTCTCAGGGACAGAACCGTCAAAATTGACGTGCCTTACCTCCTCCGCTGGAGCGACGAACTCAAGGTTCTTGAGAGCCAGTACTCCGGGGACAAGATCAAGCAGCACATCGCTCCACACACACTGGAAATAGCGGCCCTCTGGACGGTTCTCACGAGGCTCCAGGATGACAAGGACGGCAAGATAAGCCTCGTGGAGAAGGCGAAGCTGTATGACGGCAAGAGCCTTCCGGGGTGGACCGAGGACAGCGTCAAGGAGATGAGGGACAAGTATCCGGACGAGGGGATGACCGGCGTCAGCTGCCGCTACACCCAGGACAAGATAAGCAACTGCCTCAGTTCCCACTACGACTACATCAATTTCTTCATGGTTCTCAATGAACTCAAGGCGGGCATAGACCACCAGTCACTCCTCAACAACCAAGAGGACAAGGCAAAGTACGTCGCTTGCATAGACCTCGCCAAGAAGGAACTCGACGAGATTCTCAAGACCGAGGTTCAGAAGGCCCTTGTGGGCGACGAGCATGCCATAGAGAGGCTGTGTGGCAACTACATTGACAATGTAATGGCCTACATCAACGGCACCAAGATCAAGAACCCCTTCACAGAACAGGACCAGGAGCCGGACGAGAGGCTCATGCGCTCCATAGAGGAAAAGATAGAAATCCCCGAGGTCGGGGCGGACGACTTCCGCAGGATGCTCGCGGGCTTCATCGGACACCTCGCCCATAGCGGCAAGCAGTTCAAGTGGGACTCAAACCCCCAGCTGAAGAAAGCCCTTGAGTCCAAGCTCTTCGAGGACACCAAGGATCACATCAAGCTATCCGCCCTCAACATCAAGGGCGCGACCGTGGTTGACAAGGAGATTCAAGAGAAGATCGACGCTGTGAAGAAGAGGCTCATAAGCCAGTATGGCTACAACGAGCAGAGCGCCACCGACGTACTAGAGTACATAAGCTCAATCTTCGCACGCGGCGACGTGTCCGAGGATTAATCTGGAGGAATCGTGCCCCGCAGGATTGACTCTGACCACAAAGACTTCCAAGACGTCTATGGCGGCATACGGCGCAAGGAACTCAAGAAGTACATCAAGAACGGCACGATCTTCCGCAGCAGGGGCAAGAACGGGAAGATCGTCGTCACCATCCCCAAGATAGACATACCCCACATCGTCTACGGCGACAGCGACGACGGCGTGGGAAGGGGCAAGGCAGAGAAGGGGGACGTCATAGGAAAAGACCCCCAGAAGGGCGACGGCAAGGGCAAGGCCGGTCAGGACGCCGGCGACGGCATGGATATAGCGGTTGATCTCGAGGAAGTTCTCAAGTTCATGCAGGAGGAACTGGAACTTCCCGACATGAAGCCCAAGCCCGGCGACACCTACGATCAGGTAATCAAAAAGTACAACAACATATCCCTTGTCGGTCCGGAAAGCCTGCGACACAACGTCAGGACGCTGAAACAAGCCCTGAAAAGGCAGTGTTCGGACGGATCAATACACAAGCTCCATCAGATACCCGGATTTGCAAACCCGGTCAGGCTTATAACCCCCATAAACAGTGACAAGCGATACAGGCAGTTCAGCGAGATAAAACTGCCATCCAGCAACGCGGTCATATTCTTCGCCCGTGACGGCTCCGGGAGCATGGATCAGTACAAGTGCGACATCGTCAGCGACATGAGCTGGTGGATAGACACCTGGATCAGGAAGTTCTACGACAAGGTTGAGCGGGTGTATGTCTGGCACGATACCGTCGCCAAGGAAGTGGACGAGAAGAAATTCTATAAGTACAGGTACGGCGGAGGCACCACCTGCTCCACCGCACTGAAACTCATCTCAAAGATGTTCGAGAACAGGTACAACCCAATCAAGTGGAACATCTACCTCTTCTACTTCACCGACGGCGAGAACTGGGACAACGACAACGAGGTGTTCTGCGACGTGCTTGAGAAGGAGTTCGGCGGCAATGTCGTCAACATGGTCGGCATCACACAGATACTCCCGTGGCAGTCTGAAAACAGCCTGAAACAGTATGTCGATGACAAGTGCGGAAACAAAAACATGAGGACTACGCAGATCGGATCGTCCTCAAGGCAGATGTCCGATGAGGAAAGAGACGCCCAGATAAAGAACTCTATAATAGAACTGCTTGGAAGGGGATCAAAGAAGGAGAACTACTGGGCTAACGCGCTTGGTTGAATATGAACCAGAACAAATTCATGCTGGGTTCGCCCGTACTTATGGGCGACAAGACCATTCCGGGCGTGCCGATGCCCGAGGACCTCAAGAGGCTCCTTCCCGAGATATTCAGGAAGGTGAGCGAGTTCGGCTGCGACTTCCCGCCCACGGTCGTGGAGATGCTCACCTACGACGAGATTAGCGAGATCGCGGCCTACGGGGGCTTTCCGGTCCGCTATCCGCACTGGAAGTGGGGCATGGAGTACGAGGAGCTCCAGCGCGGATATATGCATGGGATGCATCGGATATATGAAATGGTCGTGAACACAAATCCTTGCTACCTGTATTGCCTTGATTCAAATACGCTTCTTGACAACGTGACCGTCGTCGCCCACGCCCTCGGCCACGCGGACTTCTTCAAGAACAACATCTACTTCGCCCAGACAAGCCAGAACATGATGAATGAGCTGGCGAACCACGGCACGAGGATCCGGCGGTACATGAGCCGGTGGGGCAAAGAGAGGGTCACGGAGTTCATAGACCACGTACTTCGGATAGAGACCCTCATAGACCCCTCCAAGGCCTGGGAGCCCAAGAGATACAAGAACAATATCCCGAGGGACGACAGGAAGCACAGGCATCCCGACCGCCTCAAGGTGGATGAGGGACGCGACTACATGGATGGATACCTCAACACCGAAGAGTGGATGCGCGAGCAGCATAAGAAGATAGATAAGATGGAGGCGGCGGAATACCTTGACCTCTTCGTCGGCTCCACGAAGGACATCATGGGGTTCATCAGGGATAACGCCCCTCTGAAGACCTGGGAGAGCGACATCGTCTCAATGATCTACGAGGAGAGCATGTACTTCGCGCCGCAAAGAATGACTAAGGTAGTGAATGAGGGACATGCCAGCTGGGTTGACTACCACATAATCGCAAGACAGGGTCTCGCCGGCCTCGGACAGGAGTCTGACAGTTCAGGGATCATAGAGTACGCGAAGCACAAGATGGGCGTTCTGGGAGGCAAGTACTCAATGAATCCCTACAAGCTCGGATTCAGCTTGTTATGCGACATAGAGGAGCGGTGGGACAAGGGTCAGTTCGGCAGTGAGTGGGAGTACTGCGAAAATATAAAGGAGAAGGAGAACTGGGACAAGAAGCTCGGACTTGGCAAGGAGAAGGTCTTTGAGGTCAGAAAACTTTACAACGATATCACCCTCATCATGGAATTCTTCACCCCCGAGTTCTGCGAGAAGTACGAGTTTTTTGAGTGGAAGAAGCACCCCAGCGGCGAGTACAAGATAGAGAGCAAGGACCCCCACAAGATCAAGGCCAAGCTCGTCTCCCGCTACATGAACGGCGGCCTGCCTGAGATAAGGCTCGTCGACCCCAACCACAGGGGCAAGGGGATCATGTTCCTGCAGCACAACTGGCACGGCAGAGCCCTCCACGAGGCCTATGTGGGACCTGTTTTGGAGTCCCTGAGGAGGCTATGGAAGAACGACGTATGCTTGGCGACCAAGAACAAGGGGGGCAAGGAGCTCATCTACAGGTGCAAGACGGACGAATGCATTGTGGACATGGTTCCACGGGAGGACTACGAGGGCTGAAAAACCGCCTTTTTTAAGGCCTTTTTTGCCTTTCTTTTTTTGCCTTTTTTTGGCCTAAATACGTTGTAGTTTTGAGCTTAATTACAGTATTTCACACATGAATCCAGCTAGAAAAAGCGTATCGGTGGAACAGCTAATAAGCGAAATCCACAACCACCACATAAACCATCTGACGAGGGAGATATACCTGCACGGATATGTGGACGCGGACGAGGAGCCTGGGGTGGACTACAGGATGGCGACCTCTTTCATAAAGAACCTGCACATCCTCGGACTCCAGAACAGCCAGAACGTACTTGTCCACATGCACACCATAGGTGGCAACTGGTCGGACGGCATGGCGATATTCAATTCCATCAGGCTGTCCAGCGCCCCCATAACCATCGTGGGTTACGCCCAGGCCAGCAGCATGAGCGGTATAGTCTTCCAGGCCGCCGACAAGAGGGTTCTGATGCCCGACTGCGAGATCATGATCCACCACGGCTCTCTGGCCCTCGACGACAGCACCATGGCGGTCAAGAGCGCAGTAGACCAGAACGAGAAGTGCTGCAGGAGAATGCTTCAGATATTCGCCGAAAGGGCCGTAGCGGGAGCCTATTTCAAGGAGAGAAAGTATACCGTGAGGAAGGCAATGACCTTCATAGACCAGAAGATAAAACAGAACAGCGACTGGTATCTCATGCCCGAAGAAGCCGTCTACTACGGCTTTGCGGATGGCATCCTCGGAGAGAAGGGCTTTGAGACCGTTTCCAAGGCGAGGTCGGGGAGGAAGAGAAAGTGATCTAATTCTCCTGGATCATTCCTTATAATACCCTTGGCGGATGGTGCGTTTTTTGGTACATTCATAATTGTAGATTGCAATAATATAAAGGAAAAAAATGACAGAACATGAACTTTTGCTGACCGACGAGTTTGTTCACTTCTCGCAGGCCATAGGCGCCATTCACGAGGAGAAGAAGGTTCTTGAAGAGGATTTCAAGAAGCATTTTGAGGAATACAAGTCAAAGAAGAAGGAATTTGAGTCCAAGGTGAGTGCCGCCAGCCAAGTCTGGGAAGAGTGGAAGAAGGCTCAGCTTTCCGCAAAGAAGTAGTTCTTGAATGAGAAAGGCACTGGTCACCTTCTATCAGACTAAATACGGGTTTTTAGACGCGGCTCTACCAAGGTTTAGGAGATATGCCTCTAGGATAGGGGCGGAGATGGTGGAGGTGAACATGGACGGCTCCCGCAATGTGTTCATGGACAAGTTCTTCCATGTTGCGGGGCTTCCTTACGACCGGTGCATCGTGCTGGACGTCGATATGCTTCTGAGGGACGACGCTCCCGACCTTTTCGGGATCGTCCCCACGGACTCCGTCGGGATGTATGACGAGGGATCCGCCTTTCATCATTCTGTTGGATCAGACCTGAAGCAGATAGAAATGAGACACGAGGTTTACTGCCATCTCATAGACTACTGCGGATTTGATCCCTCGCCCGTTTCGGGAGCCTTTTCTTTTGATCGCCCCCTCAGATACTACAACATGGGCGTCGTGGTGTACAACAGGGAGGCCATGAACCTCCACGGCTCCATTCCGCAGGAACTGGTCGGACGTCTGTATGAATACAAGGGTTGGACATGTGCGGAGCAGACTTTGTATAGTTATCTCATACTCAGGAGCGGAATCAAGGCTTTCCATCTTCCCGTCTGCTTCAACCAAATGCCTTGCAACAGGTGCGCGGACTATCTAAAGACGTCGTACGTGTCGCACTATGCCGGTCTAGGCGAAGCCAAGGAGTATGAGATGGTGAGGGACGACCTGATATGGAAGGGGGAGGGGTTGTGAGGCAGCTGGCTACGACTCCTTTGATATCTTGAATGTGTAAACTAAATACGAATATGATCACGGGTGTAGCTCATTGGCAGGAGCGTCTGGTTCTTTGGAATCAGAAGGTTGAAGGTTCGATTCCTTTCATCTGTAGTAGTGAGTATGAATATGAATTTTTATGAATTTTACACATTAATTGGTGAAAACGCCGCCTCTTCAAGCAGGTATTGGGGCCCTTATAGCCTTGTAACAATTGAAGGCGATTTCATCAAGGTGAACGCCGATGATCTCAGCGAGCCGCTCTATGTTCCTAGGCAAAACAATGTCACTAATATTGGAAACGGACCTATAAACCAAAAACTAACTCCTCCTTGGGTAAAGTACTTTGAATATGTTAAACAAGGAGACAAAAATATAATCACATACGCAGAAAACAGAGCTGTTGACTGCGTGCCTTACAGCAGAAGCAATAATGCTGTCTACCTGATAAATCGCAATAAAGATCCTAAAGGACTCGCCATACCCGGAGGTTTTTTTGACAATAAGGAGGATGGATTCTCGGCAACCAATCCTCCCAAACCAACGACAGTTGCTCCAAAAGCAGCCGCCAGGGAATTAGGCGAAGAGACTGGGGCCGCGGTCAATACTTCTGGCTTGGTCTACGTAGGTGAATTTGATGCAAGCAACTCTGATCGCAGAGAGAAGAATGTTAAAACCTGGGCTTATATCTATGAAGTTCCCGATGGAGAGTTGCATAACTTCAAGTTTGGAGATGATGCCTCTCAAGCGCCTGGCAGTCCCTCTATGATCGAAAAGGGTCTTAAGGGGTGGTATTCTGTCAATGAGATGCCAAACTTGGCTTTTGCACACCACAACACAATACTAAAATTTGCGTTGTCTCATATCGCCGGATTGAAAGAGAGTCTTTATTTGGCCGGCGTGATTGGCGAAGACAGGTACTACGAGGAAATCCAGGGACAAGCCAATACGCCGGAACAAAACCTGTTGTCTTATCTTGAGTCAAATAAAGCCCAAATAAAACACTATAAAAAGTTTGCCAAGGTAAAGGCAATGCAGTCCAAGGGAGGCGAGCAAGTTCAGACTCAGATAAATGGAAGAAACGAAACTGACGTTAGGACAACAAATCCCGGGGATTGGGTTGTATCTAATCTAGAGTCACAGGGCGAACAACAAATTGTTGACGATGTGACATTTAAGAAAAGATATGATGTGGCCAATCCCAAGGGGGACGTTTATTCACCCAAAGGGGCAAATTTCTATGGGTTGGTGTACCCGGGGGAACCCATATCTTTTTCTCCTCCAAATTGGGGCGGGAGTAAGCAAAACATACTTAAAGGCTATATGGTCGGAGGACCGGATCCAAATCAGTTCTCTAAAGATTTCTACGGAATAGATCCCGATGCGTTCACAAAGACCTACAGACCAGCAAATCAGGTTGCAGATTGAACCAGCAGCGAATAAAATGAATATATGATTAAATTTAACGAGTGGATATTGTTCCGTGAAAATATGCGAGATGCAGTTTGGTTGCGTGGAACAGCAAAAGGCTTTGAATTGGGACAACACGATTCTATATGGGGTACGTTAGACCAAGACGAAGCAAAAGACTACGCCAATCAATTTGGCAATAGTGGAGAACAAGGAACGGTGAGTCAGTTTAAGTTAAATCCACAGGCGAAAGTTTTAGAAGTTGCTGGTGACAAGATTGCGTTGATTTCTAAACTTTATAATTGGAATCCGCAACAACATCAGCAAATTCTTACCAGCATGAAACCTGGTGGCCAAAATGCAGGTGCAGACCATAGAAGCTTAATTCAGCAAATGGGTGGAAAACCAAATGCTCCTTGGGATTTGACGCAAATGGATACTTTGTTAGCTCAGAAACTAAAATCGTCTGGTTATGATGCTGCCATCATGGGCGGTGAATGGAAGGGGCAGATTGTAGTTGTTAATAAGAGAGCTATTACTATGGTACAACCGGCGGATGAGCTTAATTCCAATATCTGATTACCTACTAAATATGAACTTTAAACATTTTCTAGAGAACGACGATTACAAAGGAACTCACACTGCTCCCAACAAAGAAGATGCTCCGCTTCACGACTTGACGAACACGTATCCCGATGATATCTATTCTGATAAAGGTGTACTGTACTATGGCGATGGCTCACCGTTCGATGGCGAATCAATAAGCATTATAAGATCTGCAAAAGGCAAACCAAATTTATACATTAAGATATTTAGAGCAGTTCCGGACATCAATAAGGAAACTGATAAAAAAATTAAGTACTATGCGAGCTTAATCTATTATGCCAATAAATTTGGATTTGCACCAATTGCATCGAAGGATATGTTTGCAAGTGAATTGTATGCAAAGCTGGGGCGGGATAAGAACAAATTCATTGAACATCTAGAAAAAGAAATAACGCAGCTTGAAAGTAAAAGAGAAAATAAAATTACAATCAATCCGGGTGACTGGGTTACAATAAATCGACAATATGCGGTACTTCATGGAGCGGCTAGTTTAGATGGCAATTATAAGATTTTATCTAAAACTGTACGAGCTAAAGAACTGTTCACAGACGGCAATAGTGTTCATGAATGGGGATATGATCCCGGTAATTAACAACAAGCAGTCAATTGGTTCGGAAACCCAGGAATGAATTGACTTGATTAGATGTTTTCATTATAATCTCAGTCATCGCTATTCCGTACGAAAGGAATGAATGAGTCCCGAACTTGAGCAGAAATTGACAGAAGAATTCCCCGAGTTGTTCAAGGGGAGGTCTAGGCCGAAGTCGGAGTCTCTCATGGCCTTCGGCTGCGAACACGGCGACGGATGGTTCAACATAATCCGCTGCGTGTGCGCGGCCATAGAAAACTATCTCAAGAGGATGGAAACCCCCCCCGACTACGAGTTCTTCCAGATAAAGGAGAAGTTCGGCACCCTCAGGGTCTACGACAACGGCCATGACGAGTACATAGCCGGAGCCATAAGGATGGCGGAGAACATGAGTGCCTTCACATGCGAGGTCACGGGAAATCCCGGCCGCTTGTGCAAGAAGGGACAATGGTACAGGACTCTCTGCGACGGGCAGGCGGAGAAGGACGGCTACGTCTCTGAAGGGCGGGGTAGTTGACAATGAAAAAACGCGAATTTCAAAGATGGAGAAAATTTAATGGGTACCAACTACAAGCCTTGCACTTGGACTCTGAACAACTCAGATCCTAAATATACATGGGAGATCAGGAGCCAGGCTTTTCACAAATGGCCAACGACGGTCACCACAGCCACCACCATCCCGGGCGTTACGGTTGCCGCCACTCACTCTTCTCCCACCAAGGAGTCCATGATAGATGACATCATGAACCGCACGGAGGATCAAGGCTTTTTCAAGGATGTTGTTGAATGGCTAAGCAAAGAGGCTCCAAGGGTACTCTTGAACACCCTTGAGCAACTCTGCTACGCTGGACCTGTCACATACAACCGTTTGTGCGAATTTCTTTATGACATCGGATTCAGGACTAGCGAATTGATAGAGCGCAGGATGATTCTCGGGCCGTCCAACAAGTGGGTTGTTGAATACTTCAAGGATTTCCCTCTTGGTTCCGGTGGAAAATGACCGGCCGTAAGGAATCTGCCGGCGTGGTTCGGGGTCATATTCAAATGCTAGAAGGAATTCCTTGAAAGACTTATTCCACAGGGCGATCAAGATTACGGACAAGGAAGACAACATCTTCTTCTGGTCTGACATGCACCTCGGTCAGGAGTGCAAAAGTTGGGATGAGCCACTCTATGTCAAGCGGGGATTCAAGTCTATCGATGGGCACGATTCCACCCTCGTGAAGAGGTGGAACGAAAAGATATCCCATGAGGGGGTCGTGTTTAACCTCGGCGACATGCTGTTCGGCTACGACGGAGAACGCAGGCTCGTCAACTACTTTGAGATGCTCAACTTCAGGACTATGTATCTCCTCTTCGGAAACCACACCGCCGGGACAAAGCAGATCTTTGATAAAATTGAGGGCAATGTCTACGAGGTGAATTCGGAGAAGCGGGTCGTGTTCTGTCCCAACTACATGGAGGCTCACATAAACGGCCACATGTGCGTGCTGAGCCACTACGCCATTGCCTCCTTCAACGGCCAGGGCAAGGGAGCCTACATGATCCACGGCCATTCCCACGGCAACCTGTACGGCTCCGACATGGGAAAGGTCCTGTACAAGGCCAGGATTGTGGATGTGGGAGTCGAGAGATTCCCAAGCCCGCCTTCGTTCGGGGACATCAGAAAACTTTTCAGGGAGGAGCCGGTCAGCTTTGACCACCACTGAAATGGAAGAAAAAGAAAAAAGAATTAAAACAAGAGGTCAAATAATTAAGTTCATGAGAAAATTTCTGGGAAAATTGTTGCTTTTGGCTCTTCTTGCAAATTCTGCACCCGCAGCCGAGACACTGGTTCGCTACAAGGAAGTTTCAAAGGTATCGAAAAATGAGTCGGATTACATCAACACATATGTTCCGACATACGAGTACGACGGACTGGATTCGGCTCTGGAGGGAATTCAGTGCCCCATCCCCCCGGAAGACAGGGTAAGAAATCACACCGGCATACAGTGCGTATATGCATCTATAGAGGCACTTGGAAGGTGGGCTGAAGAACCAAAACTTACAAATCCTCCGATAACGAGCCGCCCGGATTGCAAAGGCTATTCTGGGCCGAAACAAGCGGCAAACATACTGAATAAATTAAAAGTAAGATTTGAACAGACTTATGGCGACAAGGAAAAGGGCGTGAAATTGATAAAAAAAGCCATGAGGGAAGGAAGAGGAGTCCTGTGGGATGTTCCTGGACATGCTATGGTTCTAGTTCATTACGATGAAAATGAAGACAAAGTGTGCTGGATTGACAATTCGGACCGCACTCTGAAAATCCAACAGACCACAGTGGATAAATTCAACAAAAGATGGGGTTCGTGGGTTTTAACGGTCCATGCCGACAACGACTTTGTTCCAGAAAAGGTTTACGGCTACAACCTGCCTATATCCGATGAGTTGGAGATCAAGGATTACCAAAGGGGCTTTATCCCCTTCCCGCAGAAATGAAATGCATAGGTCGCGCAACATTGGCTCAGTAGGGAGGAGCCGGTCGGCTTTGACCACCACTGAAATGGAAGAAAAAGAAAAAAGACTTAAGGCCTTATAAAGGCATTTTGTTCAAAAAAATATTAATTTTCATCTGTTTTAATATATATTCCAAACTCATAGAGTGAGGAAAAATGGGCATAAAAATATCACAACTTCCTTCGGGCTCCGCCGAGCAGACCGCCGTGGCTCCCGCCACTAACGCGGCGGGTACGCAAACCTCCAAGGTCACCCTTATGGGCATAGCCTCGCTCGCGACGAAGCAGACCGTGGGCCTTGGCAATGTGGACAACACGAGCGACGCCAACAAGCCAGTTAGCGAGCCGGCGCTGACGGCTTTGAATGCAAAGATATCAAGCCAGACGGCTGGCACAGCAGGAGCCTCTGCAATAACCAACATTGTAAGCATGTCGCAGGCAAGCTACGACGCCTTGTCCGTCAAGGATCCGAACACCCTTTATGTGGTGAATTGAAATGCCCGTGATTTTGAATTCGGGCACTGTTTCGCTGAAGGTTGGGGCAAGTCCCGCTAGGCTTTACCTTGGTGCGGAAGAGATTTTTTTGTCTGGTCCTACTCCAACTCCTACAGCCGCTCCCACTCAAACACCGACGCCTACGCTCACCAATACTCCCACTCCGACGCTCACCAATACTCCCACCGAAACTTCCACTCCGACTCTAACTAACACTCCCACTCAAACACTTACGCCTACGCTCACCAATACCCCGACCGAAACTCCCACTCCGACTCTAACCAACACTCCTACTCAAACACTTACGCCTACGCTCACCAATACCCCGACCGAAACTCCCACTCCGACTCTAACCAACACTCCTACACTCACTAATACGCCTACCGAAACGCCCACTCCTACACTCACCAATACGCCTACCGAAACGCCCACTCCGACTCAAACAAGCACGCCTACACTCACGCCAACTCAGACTCCTACACCTACTCCTACGCTCACCAATACGCCTACCGAGACACCTACTCCTACACTCACCAATACCCCGACCGAAACACCCACTCCTACGCTCACCAATACGCCTACCGAAACACCTACTCCTACACTCACCAATACCCCGACTTCGCTAGTGGCCATGAGCATGGTCACGGTGGGCGATCCTGGGAACGACGCTGACACAACCGGCTATGGTGCAGTGTCATACTCGTACCAGATCGGCAAGTACACTGTGACGGGCTCGCAATACACTGCGTTCTTAAATGCTGTAGCTGCGACAGACACCTACGATCTCTACAACGTAGACATGGGCACAAACACGCAAGTTGCCAAAATCAGCCGTTCTGGCTCATCTGGAAGTTACACATATGCCGTTATGAACAGCACGGGCAACCGTCCGATTACGTATGTAAGCTGGTTTGATTGTGCGAGATTTGCTAACTGGATGAGCAACGGCCAGCCAAGCGGAGCCCAGACCAGCACAACCACAGAAAACGGTGCGTACAACGTAAACGGTGC
>Ga0049082_10000152_pt1 | contig 16932 bp, 18 predicted proteins | sample GreLakmeHU45MSRF_FD_66718 | JGI IMG/M metagenome (GOLD analysis project Ga0049082, IMG submission 66718) | Freshwater lentic microbial communities from great Laurentian Lakes, MI, USA - Great Lakes metaG HU45MSRF | ecosystem: Environmental > Aquatic > Freshwater > Lake | place: Great Lakes... | reverse complement strand
CGCGCCTCGGCCAATAAACTGGCCCGGGTGGCCGCATCGATCGAGGGCAACGCGCCGACTTTGGTGGAGAAATCTTCCCACAAGGCACTGGATTTTTCGGTCTGCGCAAAAGGCTGACCACTGATAACCTCTTTGATCGACTCGATCACTAAAGGAAACACGAAGCGCGGCGGAATAATATTCTTCGCAGCCCGGAGCTCCACCCCGGCAATGAGCTGATCAAATAACCGGGCCAGCCCCCGCAACCGCGCGATGTAAGCCTGCGCTTCCGCAACGGTGGTAATCGGATGATAATTAATTAAAAAAGCCGCCGCTTCCGAATGCAGCCCCGACATCTGGTTGAGCGGATAATTGTAATGCCGCCACTTCCAGCCCTCGATACTCCGCTCCGCATCTTTAACGAACAGGCGGTAGCTCACCTTGGCCTGATCATCGAGGAGCGCAAAATTGATTTGCTGCTTCAACTCGGCAAAATGCTGCACCGTCAGCGCGAAATCTTCGAGCGCCCGCGCCTCGGAAATATCATCCCATTGGTCCATGTCTTTTTTTATCCCTAACGCCCCCATCATCATCGGACTGCGAGCGACGGCCTCATCAAAGACTTGGTCGAAAAAAGCATTGGCCTTCGCCGATTCGGCCGCGACCGCCGCCGCGGCTAGTGGCTCGGCCGCGCGCGCGGCCACTCCCTGAGTCAGCAGCGGCAGCAGAAGCGCGCCACCCAACAGCCAGCGATAAATATTTTTCATAAAAAATTAATTAAGTTTCCCGCATCGCCCGCCAGCCCTCGTGGATTTGACCCAAAGAAGGAGCGTTACCAGGCCCGCTGCGCATCAGCAATCATCTGTTGCAGCACAGGGAAACGAATCTCCCCGTAGTTAAAAGCAACTCGCAGTTTGCCGTCACGAAAAACCCACGTGGTGGGAATCCACGTCACCGGCAGACCCAAAAAAGTATTAAGCCGATCCGCCACCAAGCGCGAAGCATTGGGGTGATTGCGCAGCACCAAATTCGGCTGGGGGCCGAGCCCGCCGGCCGTGAGGACCGAGTCCGGACTTTGCCCGCCATGCCAAATGTTCAGGAGGACAAATTTAACTGATGGATTGGCCGCGATGAACTGCGCCCAACCCTCGGGCTTAAGCTCGGCTCGGCAATTCGAGCACCAGGGCGCCCAAAAATGCACCACCGTCGTCACCGCTGGGCTGGCCACGATTGCGCTGATTTCTTTTTCAAGATCGGCCGCCGGATTTTGCGCGGAGAGCCACGGGGCGAAGGCCAGCGCGACCAATAAAATAAAAAGCTTCATAGGATCAAAGCTGCGCGCCCGCTGAAGCTTTTCCAGCCCCAATTTCTGCGCATAATTTACGGGGCCCCGTCGTGCAAAACGACCGGGACAGATTTCTTGCGCAACTTAAGATTGAGCAGCTCCACCCCGAACGAGAAGGCCATGGCGAAGTAAATATAGCCTTTGTTGACGTGCTGATGCGTGCCCTCCGCGACGAGCGTCACGCCAATCAAGAGCAAAAAAGACAACGCGAGCATTTTTAGCGTGGGGTGCACGTGCACGAAATCGCTAATCGCGTCCGCATACCGCAGCATAACTCCGAGCGCGATCACGACAGCCGTAATCATCACCCAGAGCGTGTTGGCCATCCCGATCGCGGTGATCACGGAATCGAGCGAAAAGACAATGTCGAGCAGCAGGATTTGCACGATGACCGCATTAAATTTGGCGGGGCCTTTTTTCTGCGCGGTAGCCTCGGCGCCCTCTAACTTTTCATGAATCTCCATGGTACTTTTCACCATGAGAAAAAGCCCGCCGCTGAGCAAAATGAGGTCGCGGCCAGAAACGCTAAACCCACCCACCGAAAAAATCGGTGCGGTTAATTTAATCATCCACGCCAAGCTGCAAAGCAGCAAGATGCGCGTGACTAAGGCGAGCATGAGGCCGGTCTTACGCGCTTTTGCCTGCTGCTCCGCCGGGAGTTTGCCGGCCAAAATTGAAATAAAAATGACGTTGTCGATGCCGAGTACGATCTCGAGGGCGGTCAATGTGATCAGGCTAATCCAAATTTGTGGGTCAGTTATCAATTCCATAAGGCGGCGAGTCAGGGCACCCGCCGCGCCCGCGTCAAGTGGGGCTGCACGGTAAACTTTCGCTTTTTTTCCACTCGCGCCGCGGCAGCTGTGGGGTCTGAACTTACGGCGCGAGCCCGACCAAGCTCAGGCCAAAGCGCAGCCAAAGCGGAATCGTAAAGAGCGCCAAGACTGTCGTCCCGATAATAATCTGGACCGCCACCAAGGGCTGCCCGCCATAGACGCGGGCCACAATCACGGATACCACCGCCGCCGGCATTGCGGCCTGAACGACGAGCACGCGCTTGAGTTCAATCGAGCAAGGCGCCCAGTAAACCACACTGAGCAGCAGTAACGGCAGCACCGCGAGCCGAAGCAAACAGGCGATCAGAGTTACGCGGGGATTAACCAATTGCTGCGGATCGGTGAGGTGGGGCGCTAAGCTCACCCCCGACATCAGCAATCCCAGTGGAATCGCACACCCGGCCAAGGCATGAATAAAATTCATCACGAGGGCCGGCAGTTGCTCAGCCACCCCAGTTAAGTTGGCCACGACCGCGAGCAGGAGCGCCACTAGGGGGGCGTTGATTAATTTACGCCAGCCCGCGAGCGGGGATAAACCGCTGACAACTAAAACCCCGCCCGTCCAAATTGCCGCCTCTAAGCCAACGTTATAAATCAACAATACGGCGCGACTTTCTGGACCGAACAGAGCGTCCATGAGTGGCAGTGGCAGATAGCCATAATTAGTTAAGCCCACCGTTAGGGCGAAGGTCCGGAGTCCGTGACCGATGGTTAACCCCAGTGCTCGGGCCACATACCAACCGATGACCATCGATAACAGCGTCAGCCCAAATCCAAGCAACGGCGGCAATAATAAGTTGCCCGGTTGCCGCAACGCAGGGTTCAGCGCCACGGATTCAAAAATAAGACAGGGGGTGGTGACCATGAGGACCAAATTAAACAAGCTGCCCTCGGCGGCTTCCGTGATCAGCCGCGTGCGCCGCAATCCGACCCCCAAGGCGATCATGGCGAAGACCGGTAAAATGGTGAGAAACAGCTGACCGTAAGACATCATACGGCGGTCAGATTGGTGGCACCGCCTCGGGCAAAGCCAGAGTAAATCGCGCTCACCGCGCCATCGCTTGGCCGGCTAGCCAACCGCCGGTCCAGGCCGCTTGGAAATTAAATCCGCCGGTAATTCCATCAACATCCAAGACCTCTCCCGCAAAATGGAGTCCGGGCACGAGGCGGCTTTCCATGGTCTTAAAATCCACCTCGCTCAACCGCACCCCGCCGCAGGTCACGAACTCTTCTTTGAAAGCGCTCTTGCCGGTGACCGCAAACTCGCCTGCGCCCACCTGCGCCGCCAACGCCCGCAAGGCCGCGCCTGAGGCCATCGCCCACTGCGTCTCGGGGGCGAGGCCGGCAGCGATTAATAATTTTTCCCACAAGCGCAGTGGCAAACCCACGGGACACCACGTCGCCACCTGTTTCTTGGGCTGCGCCGCGCGAGCTTGCTCCAATGCCGCCAGCAACGCCGCGGCGCTAAACGTCGGCGCCCAGTTGACGAGCAAAGTAAATTGATAACTGCAGTCGTGAAGGATCCGCGCGCCCCATGATGAAAGCTTGAGGATCGCCGGGCCGCTTTGACCCCAGTGCGTAACCAGCAACGGCCCGCTCGCCTGCAAATTTGTGCCCCGCACCGTGGTCAGGGCATCCTCCACCGCGACCCCCGCGAGGCCCTCTAAACGCGGGTCCTTAATGTGAAACGTAAACAGCGAAGGCACCGGTGGCTCGATCGTGTGACCGAACTGCTGCGCGAAGGTGAAGCCAAGGTTAGTTTGGTTGCCGCCGGTCGCGAGCAAGAGCCGATCACTCGTCACGACTTCCCCGGTTGTTAAGGTGACCTGAAAAGGACCAGCCCCACCGGGGCTGGATGGCGCCAGCCGCCGCACTGATTTAATTCCCGTCTGCAAGACGAGCGCCACCCCCGCTCGCTCCGCTGCGCCGCGTAAACAATCGATAATCGTCTGCGAATTATCCGTCACCGGAAACATCCGTCCGTCCGCCTCAATTTTTAGCGCCACCCCGCGTTGCTCAAACCAATCGACCGTATCCCGCGGCTGCCAGCGATGAAAAGCCCCGAGCAATTCCCGCGAACCGCGCGGATACCGTTGCACTAATTCGCGCGGATCAAAACACGCATGCGTCACATTACAACGACCGCCGCCGGACACTTTCACTTTCGCTAACGGGTGCGCCGTCGCCTCATAAATCGTCACGCGGCCATGCGGATTGGCTTCCGCACAAGCAATGGCCGCAAAAAAACCGGCGGCTCCCCCACCAGCGACGATAATCTGTTGCGGCTGCATGCTGATCAAGCGTGAGCCGGCGCTGAGCCGTTGTCCAAAAATAAAAGTGCCGCGACCTCAGTCGCGGCACGCTTAAATAAAACTAGCCAAGCTAAAGCCTGAGTTTGCTGGCGCGGCGGATCCGCCGAGCAGTTACTTGTCTTTTTTATCTTTCTTGGGTCCGCGAGCACCGGCTTTGCGCATCTCATCAAACTTTTTCAACTGCTCGGGATTCAACACCGCGCGCCGTTGATCGGCAAAAGGCTTGTTGGCTGCCCGCAGCTGACCGCGTTTGGCCTCAGGCGCGAGCGTGCTATCCTTCATGATGGCATCGGCGGCCGCTTTTTCCTGCTGATTAATGGCCTGCCATTTAGCCTGCTGGTCAGCGGTTAGGCCGAGTTCTTGCGCGGCGCGCTTCATCATCTGACCAGGGCGACCAGGGCCGCCAGGGCCGCGACCGTGTTCGGGTTGACCGGCCGGAGGAGCCGGCGGGGCTTCCGCGCGCAGGGCGGGAGTGCCGAGTAAAATAAGACCAACGAATGCGATACTAAGCTTAAGGATATTTTTCATATGGGAGGAATTAATGGTTACTCGACATAGGACGCTGAGGAAGCAGCGAGGTTTCAGCCCTACCTTAAATCGTGCCAACCCACCCCCACCCCCAAGGCTCGCGCTCGGCGGCGCTGACCGGCGCCGCTTTACTCCTGCGGAAATTAACTCACCCTCATCTGCGCCCTTATTCACCCCGACTCATGAACTTAATCCCACGCGTACAAATCGCCGTGCAAGTGGTGACCGCCGCACAAAATCAGTTGCCCGCGACTGTTCGCGCCGTGGCCCAGGAGGTGCCGGTTTGCTACGAATCTCGCCCTCATCTCGCCCTCATCGCCGATGGTCTCGAGGCCGATCTGCTCGGCTTATTTGTGGGTGATGAGCACGGCGCAGAACTCGGTGAGACGCAGCCCTTACCCCCGCAGATCCTGCTGTTTCTTGATAATATCTGGGACCTAGCAGCAGCGGATGAAGCTAATTATCGCGCTGAAGTGCGCCTAACTTACCTCCACGAACTCGGCCATTATCTGGGCTGGGACGAAGAGGAAATTGCGCAGCGCGGCCTAGAATGATTGGCCCGCCCACCCCGCCACCGCGCCCTCGCCCAGAGTCCCCGTGAAGTAGGGCTTTCATTTAGCTGCTAAATCTGCTTATTCCGTTCTTAAAAACAGCTTTGCGCTAACCGCGCGATCGCCTATATCTAATCATTATGAAGAAGCTCCTCACCGCCATTTTCTGTGCCACCGCCCTTGCCGGCGCCCTGTCTGCTGCCGGCGAATTAACCCGCGCGTCCGTCGTTGAGCGCCTGGATAGCTGCGAAGCGATTCTGCAATCCATCCAAGGCAATTATAAGACCGCCATCCCCGCTGATATTCTCCGTCGCGCCAAGGGCATCGTCATCGTCAACCAATTCCAAGCCGGTTTTATCTTCGGCGTCAAAGATGGCTACGCGGTCGCCTTAGTCCGCCGCCCTAATGGTAAATGGTCCGTCCCTGCCTTTATGCGCGCTGGCGAGCTGAGCCTCGGTCTGCAAGCGGGCGGTAAATCAATCAATGCGGTTTATGTTTTGATGGACGACGCCACGGCCCGTCTTCTGTTCAAGAACCGCATGAATCTCGGCGCAGAAGCTAAAGTCTTGGCCGGCATCCGCTCAGCGGAGCGCGAAAAAATCACCTCGGCGCTTCAAACCGAAGCGAATGTCTTAGTCTATTCCAACAACGAAGGCCTGTACTTCGGCGCCGCCGTTAAAACCGGTTACATGTCACCCCATGACGAAGCCAATCGCCTGTTCTACAGCAGCACCAACCGGCTGCCAGAATTACTGTTCAGTGATTGGGTCACGCCTCCCACGGAGGCGCACTTCTTGATCGATCACGTGACGCGCATCACGCAGTAAGCACCCCCACTGCCGCCACCAACCCGCCTTAGCTGGCGGGTTTTTTTATGCCCTAATCTTAGGTTGGCCGGGTCGCCGGAACTCTTGCAGATAAATCACCAGCGCGGCCAGTACCTCGGTCACCACCCGCGCCTGCGCCGTCACGCGATCGGCTCCCGGCATTTCCACCTGCCCAGAAATAACCACGAGCTTTCCGCCGGGTCGCCGATGACATAACGCCCACCAAGCCATCGGCACCGCCACGCCGTGCTCAACACTCGGCTCAGCGTAACCGGTCGTCGCGAGCCCCAAATCCGCCCCAAACAAAACGCCGGCCCCCTCTGCCATTTCTACGGCGACGCGCTGCGAGACGCTATTAACCCGCTGCGCATGGGCTCGATTGACCCCGAGATGGCGCACCTTTTGCGCGAGTGAGTAGGCGGTGATCCCGCCTAAAAAATAACGCGAGGCCCCCGCCACTGCCCCAATTTTCGCCTGCACTTGGCCACAAGTCAGACTCTCCGCGACGGCGAGCGTCAGCCGTGGTTTTGCTAAAAATAAAGGGGCTAGGTCCGGGTTCGTTCGCATCGCCACCAGCATGGGTTCTGCGGAGGAAAAGGAAAGTCTCCTTAACGCGCACGCCCCACCACCGCCGGCGATCAATTATTTTTCTGCGGCCAGCCGGCGCCGCGCCCGCCACCGCTGGGCAGCATTAATAATATGACCGACGCACTCCGTAGCCCCGCAGCGACAGGGATGATCTCGCCACTCCGTATAGGAAAATCCGTAATCATAAGTCAGCTCTTCCCCCGGCGCGATATCGCGACACGCCACGACCCAAATATGGCCGCGGATATTCTGCGTTTCACAATTCGGCCCACAGGAATGATTGATCCGCCGCGCTAAATTCCCCGCGACGTCCCCGTCGAGGTCGTAACGTTGATTTAATTCGAAAATATAAACGCACCCATCTGCACCCGCCGCACGGCGCGCCAGCCGGCGATCCTCGCGCCGCTGCGCCTCAGCCTTGGTGATGCGTGCGCCGACATATTCAATCACCCGTTCGCCCTGCGGCACAAAATCGCGCGCGAATAATCCATAGCCGTGCACGCCCGAGCGGCGCAGCTGAATCAGGGGAGCGGAATAATTTTTGCGGGGACGTGGCACCGTCAGGCGAGCTCCAGCCCCACCGGACAATGATCACTGCCCATTACCTGCGATTCAATCCAGGCGCGCTGCAGCTGTGACTTGAGCCCGGCTGAAGCCATGAGGTAATCGATGCGCCAGCCAATGTTGCGCTCGCGGGCCCCCGCCCGATACGTCCACCAACTATAATGATCAGGCCCCGGCTCGAAATGCCGAAAGGTATCAACGTATCCGGCGGCCAAATAATCCCGAAAGCCCGCCCGCTCTTGATCAGAGCATCCGGGGCTACCCACATTTTCTTTAGGCCGAGCGAGATCGATCGCCTCATGGGCTACATTGAGGTCCCCACAAAAAACGACCGGCTTTTTCTTTTCTAATTTTTTCACATAAGCCAGCAAGGCGCGATCCCAGGCCTGCCGAAAGTCGATCCGCGCCAACTCCGGCTGGGCATTGGGCACATAGACCCCCACCACATAACAATCCGCAAACTCCGCCGTCATCGCACGGCCCTCGGCGTCATGCAGCGGTGAACCAATCCCCGTCGTCACCGCGAGCGGCTGCCGCCGCAGAAAGAAGGCCGTGCCGCTATACCCTTTTTTCTCCGCCGCATTCCAATGCACGGTATAGCCCGCCGGCCAAACTACGCCCTGCACGTCTCCCGGCAGGGCTTTTACTTCTTGAAGGCAAATGACATCAGCTTTCGCTGCCGCCATCCAATCGAGCAAACCCTTGCCGAGAGCAGCCCGCACGCCGTTCACATTCCAGGAAAGTATTTTCATGAGCCCCCACTGCTTCGTGGTTTCCCGCTCGCGGTGCAACACGTTTTGCCTTTCGTGCGATAAAACTTCGGCGCAAGCTCCTCGCCATGCTCGGCTCACCCCACCCCCGGCTGAAATTATCCTCTTTTCCCTCGGCCGCCCCGCTGACTTATCTTTTATTTATCCTGATTTATGACGCTCCGCGCCGCATGACACACCGCTCGATTGCTTCCCCGGCTAACGGGGAATGAACTAAACCTTCTTTTGCTATGTCCGTCTTTTCTCCCATTCCTCTGGGTCAACGCATCCCTGGCAGCCCCCACTCGGTGGCCTGCAGTCTGCCCACCTTAGCCGATGTGATTGGCTACGAAGAAGGCCGGACCGAGACCACGCGGCATATCTCTTCCGGTTATCCCCGCTTTGTCGTGCATACGTACGCCAAGCAACTGTGTGAGCTACTCCAACAGCAGGCCGAATTTGCGGGCCGTTCCCTTTGGCTTGTGACTTCAGCTAAAATGGCGACGGCGCTGGCTGACCATCTGGGCCGGACTGGTGCCGCCCGCGCCGTGCCGTTCCTTGCCGCCGGGGTCAATGGGGTTGCCCATACTGACACCCCCGAACTCAACACGCGTGGCAAACAATTCCTGCAGCACTTAGGTGGTTTTCTCTCTACCCGAGCCGCGGAGGATCAACTCGTCGCCCAGGGTCTCCGCCCCGCCGCGGCCGCAGAAACGCTTTTTGCCGGCGACGCTACCGCGGAAATCAAACGCTGCCTCCACCGAGTTTACTCTGGGGTAAGCGACCCCGATCTCCTGCTCGCTCCGAGCGGCATGAACGCCCTGCACGCGGCCTTCCGCGCGATTAGTACCTTGCAGGCAACCCGCGGCCGCACGGCTTGGGTCCAACTCGGCTGGCTTTATCTCGATACGATTGCTTTGCTCAAAAAGTTCACGCCCAACCCGACGCGCGATTACTTGCGTCATGGTAATGTGGCTGACCTCAGCGGGCTCGAACGCTTGTTGGCCACTGACGGCGCGCGTATCGCGGGAATAATTATTGAGGCGCCCACGAATCCGCTCATCCAGACGCCAGACATCGCGGCCGTCGCCGCCTTAGCCCGCCGCCATGGGGTGCGGCTCATTTTAGATCCCGCCATCAGCTCACCTTACAACGTTGATCTGCTCCCGGCCGCTGATCTCGTGGCGCAAAGTCTTACCAAATACACCGCGCATGAAGGCGACGTCATTGCGGGAGCGGTCGTCGTCAATCCCCAAGGGCCCGATGCGGCTGAGCTGCGGCGGCTCGTTAGTGAATATCTTGAGCCGGTTCATCCGCGCGATCTGGCCCGCCTCGCCGCGCAAATTGACGCCACCGAAGACGTCGTGCGGAAAATTAATGCGAGCACGATGCAAGTCGCGGCCTTGCTCGAAAACCATCCCGCAGTGCAGCAAGTCTGGTGGGCACTGCAGCCCGGTTCCCGCGAAAATTATTTAAAAATTGCCCGTTCCCCAACGGCCGTGGGCAGCATAATCTCATTCACGCTCAAGGCGCCGATGAAAGATTTTTACGACCGCGTACGCCTGCCCAAGGGTCCGAGTTTCGGCATGCGCACGACTTTAATCTCACCATTTATCTACCTCGCCCATTACGATCTGGTGACCGCACCGGCAGGCCGCGCCGAACTCGCGGCTCATGGCCTCTCGCCCGATTTGCTGCGCCTCTCCGTGGGCTTAGAACCCATCGAAGATATCTTGGCGGCTCTCCGCGAAGCTTTGAGCTGAAATCCGCCGACGGCCGGCGGGCGCTTGAAGTCCAGGCTCTTGGCTGAGTTTTACCTGTCTAGCGCGGCGCGGGACTGAACTCACCGTTACCTGCGTCTAAGTAGCGCACGCCGTTAACTTCACTGATCTGGAGATACTGCGTCCAACGCCCACCGTTAATCTCCTGCTGAGCGTTGAGCCGCTTTAGCTCATAGGATGTCAGCGGCGGCGCCGGCTGAGTCAGGGCCTCGCTCAACACGCGGCCATCCATTTTATGGGCAGCGTCCTTTAGACCCAACAGCCAAAGAATCGTGGGGGCGACATCGAGATTGCCCGACGGCAATGTGCTGATAACGCCGGCCCGAATATCAGGCCCAACAGCAACTAAAGTATTGTGCATATCGAACGGGCTGAGGCTCGCATGATTGGCCAATTTAGGACTGTTCGCAGCTAAGTCAGAAATGTGTAGCCCCGGCACGCCCGCGGCATTTTTACCATCCTGCCATTTAAAAGAAACTACCAGATCCGGAGCTTCTGGCGCATCAATGTTGGCCGCCGCCAGCGGAAAAGCTCCGGCCAGCGGGGAGCGCGAGAAAATGACGCCGGTCCACGATTGCTGCTGCAGAAAAGCAACGACGCGTTCGATCGTAGCTGCATCGTGTCCCCCCACATAAATAAGCGAACTACCGCCATTCCCCACCACCAGCACCTCGCTTTGTTTTAGCCCCCCCAGCGCCACCCGCTTGGCCGAGAAGCCGGCGACCGAAAGCTCGACCGCGAGATCAACTTTTTCCGCAATGGTGGAAAAGCCATGATCGGATACGATAAAAATATTTGTCGTGGCGAGCTCACCGCGCCGCGTCAATTCCGCTACCAGCAACCCGAGCTTCTCATCACTTTTTTTAAGGGCCGCCAGCGATTGTGCCGAACCCAAGCCCGACGCGTGCTGTGAGCTATCGGGCTCCGCCAACCACAGCAATGAGTAGGGTGGCACGCCCTCGCGCCAGAGAGTCCCGAGGAGCGCCTGCGTGGTCCAATCATCCCGCGCGGTCTTATCGTCGCGCTCCGTCGCACTGGGCAAAGCACCTTGCGTGGCCTTGAGCGCGGTGGTCACAGCCGCAGGGCGCGCCTCGCCTTGAGACACCAGCGCAGAAACTCCTGGGGTCGCCGACGGGAGAGCGCGGTCGTGTAATAAGGCCACCGGCTTGGAACCCGCGATGGCCGTCGCTAAACCCTGCGCGTGGAGAATTTCTGCGACCGTGGGCCGCGCGAGATAATGACCCCCGCTGAGTTCATCGCCGCGGCGGACCATGTCCGAGGCTTGGGTGGCAATCGCATTTTGGGGATCGAGCCGTGGGCGAAACTCATTATTCGCGATGATGCCGCTACGAGCAGGATAAGACCCCGTCGCCAGCGCCGTGCCATTGACCTCGGTTGAGCTCAGGTAAACCGGGTGATGATGGGCAAAAAATACGCCCGCGGCCGCGAGCTTCGCCAGTTGCGGGGTGGTCTCAGGTGAAACAAAATCTGGCCGTAAACCATCGATGACCACCACGACGGCGGGGTGCGACCGCGGCGGTTCGGCCGCTCGAAGCGACTGCGCCAAAAGCGCCGCCAACGTTAATGGAAAAAGAATTCGGAGCTGCCTACGTTGGGTGTTCATGCACCGATAAAATCCCGAACATTCCGCCAGCCTGACAAGCGGACTGAGGGCACTTTTATGTCGAACCGGTGATAATTTGGTGACGGGCGTGCAAATCACCGCCGAACAGGTCTAGCCCGCGCCCGCGCGAGCTTCACCCATGCCTCGATGACTAATCAATTACGGCGCAGCTCCGAGGGCGGGTAAACCAACGCTACCCGACGCTCGCTGGCTGGCGCCGCTGATCTAGCCAGTGCGCCCAGCGATCGAGGTAAATATAAATTACTGGCGTGATGTAGAGGGTGAGCATTGGGCAGACGATCAACCCACCGCCGACCGCCAGCCCAAGGGAACGGCGCGCATCAGCGCCCGCGCCGGGCCGTAATTTATTTTGAAAACAGCACCGCCCTAAGCTTGCAGCCAAGCCATAATCGAAGCAGATAAATCTGATCATCGATCGCCTCCTCTTCATGAAAAGCATTCCTCTCCTTGCCGCGTCCGTCTTGGTGTTAATCTTGAGCCTAAAGGCCCGCGCCGAAGTGGGCCCGGTGCCTAGCCCGGCACCCACAGTGACCCCCGCGCCCATCGCGCCTGCCATAGAGAATCCCACCGACTTAGCGCCGCGCCTCAGCGAAGCCGAAAGCAAATTGGAGATCGCCCTGAGCAGTTATGGTCTGTTGCAGAAAGAATTTGATGCGCTCACTGAAAGTTCGAACAAAGCGGCCGAGGCTAGCCTCAGCGAAAAAAATACCTTAGCCGCCCAAGTCGCTGCCGCGGAAAGTCGGATCGCGGCGGCTCAAGCGGAAGCCACGCGGGCTAATGAAGCCCTCGCCACTCTCCAGCGGGCCTCAGCGCAATACGCCAGCGATCTCGCCACGGCCCGCGCTTTGATCAGACAGTTGCAGGGCACCAACACCATTATTGTCACTGAAAACTACCAACTGAAAACTCGCCTGGCGGGCATCGCGACCTCCGCAGTCAGTCCCACCCCTCCCGCCGTGAGCCCCAGTGAAAAATCTCACTTGGTGGCGGCCGGCGATTCACTGGCCCGCATCAGCCAACGCTACTATGGGACCGCCAATCGCTGGCAGGATATTTATTTGGCCAACCCGGATAAAATTGGCCTGGACGGCGTGCTGCGCCTGGGCACGCAATTGCGCATCCCCTAAGCGACCGCTACCCGGGCGGGATCACCCGTTTTTTTAATCGGGAGGCCGCGATAATATTTGCGCGAAGCCTAAGCCGGCCGCGGCAAATATTGCTTCGCCTCGCATCAGCAAATTTGTTTCGGTGGCGCTATGTCTCAATCTATCGCCTTCATCGGCACCGGCGTCATGGGTCGCAGCATGGCAGGGCATCTCCTCGCCGCGGGCCACCAACTGCATATTTTTAATCGCACCAAAGCCAATGCGCAGGCCTTGCTAGAGCGCGGCGCTCAGTGGCACGAGTCGGCGGGGGCGGCGGCCGCCCAAGCGAATTTTGTGTTCACCATCGTCGGCTTTCCCGCGGATGTGGAGCAGACCTATTTTGGTCCGACGGGCGTCTTGGCCCAGGCTAAGCCCGGCACCGTGCTCATTGATATGACGACCTCGAGTCCGTTGCTGGCCCAACGCATCGCTACCGCGGCCACGGCGCGAGGTTTAGCCGCGCTGGATGCGCCGGTGTCCGGGGGTGATATTGGGGCGAAAGAAGCGCGCCTCGTGATTATGGTCGGGGGCGAGGAGCCAGCTTTTCAACAGGCGCGGCCATTATTAGAATGTATGGGTAAAAACATCATCCGCCAAGGCGGACCCGGCGCCGGTCAACACTGCAAGATGGCTAATCAAATTTCCATCGCTTCGATTATGATGTCTTGGTGCGAAGCGATCACTTACGCGCAAAAAGCCGGCCTCGATCCCAGTCGCGTCATCGAAAGCATCGGGGGCGGCGCCGCCGCGAGCTGGTCCCTCAATAATTTGGCCCCACGCGCCCTCCGTGGTGATTTTGCGCCTGGTTTTTACGTGAAACATTTTCTCAAAGATATGCGCATCGCCCTAGAATCAGCGCGCGCAATGCAGCTCGACCTGCCGGGCTTGCAGCAGGCGAATAAACTCTACGAAGACGTCGCCGCGCGGGGTTGGTCCGAAAACGGGACGCAAGTTCTGTTAAAATGGTATCAAGCTCAGGGCTAAATCCCCGACTCTCCGCCCCCCTCTCCTGATCTTCCCCCAACCATTATCCATCTCATGGCTCTGCCCTCTTCCTTTGCCGGCGTCACCGTACACGCCAAAGCTAATATTTATTTCGACGGTCGCGTCGTCAGCCACACCGTCCTGCTGCCTGATGGGGCCAAAAAAACCCTCGGTTTAATTTACCCGGGCAGCTATCACTTCGGCACCGGCGCGCCGGAGCGGATGGAAATTGTCGCGGGAAGCTGCCACGTGACCCTCGATGGCCAAACTGGCCTGAAAAATTATGCGGAAGGCACGGCGTTTGATGTGCCAGGAAAAAGCGGTTTCACGATCGAGGTAAAAACCGGGATCTGCGAATACATCTGCTCGTTCCTCTAAGCGGTGCGCGGTGCGGCCAGCACTCGCGACCAGCTGAGCTACTTTGATGCGCAAACTTGCTCGCGCGAGGGCGCGATCCCGCTAGGTTGCCGCAATGCGCTTCCTTTCGATTGCCGTTTTGGCCGTAGGCTTGGCTCTCCTCGCTGCCCCGTTAGCGGCGGAGCCACTCCCCGATGGACTGTACGCGGATTTTATCACGCCGCACGGCGTGATTACCGCCGAACTCTATTACACCCAAGCCCCCCTCACTTGCGTTAATTTCACCGGCCTCGCGGAAGGCACCCTCGCCCCGAAAAATGGGCAACCTTTTTACACTGGCCTCACTTTTTACCGCGTCGTTCCGGGTTTTGTGATCCAAAGCGGCAACCCCGGCCTCAAGGACACTGATGATGAAAAAGTTCCAAGCCCGCATCATTTTGCGGATGAGTTCGTCCCCGGTCTGCGGCACGACGCAGCGGGCATTCTCTCGATGGCTAACGCCGGGCCGGACACCAACAGTTGCGAATTTTTTCTCACCTTAGCCCCGACCGATCGGCTTAATTACCTGCACAGCGTGTTCGGCCGCGTGGTGCGGGGCTTGGCTATTCTCCCGCTAATTAAACCCAACGAAGCCTTCACGATTAAGATCCAGCGAGTGGGCTGCGCGGCGCAGGCCTTCAAGAATGATCGCGCCGCCTTTCAAGCGCTGGCGGCGGCGGCTAAAAAATACTCGGGCGCGGCGACCCCGGGTCCGACCGCCCCTTTTGACGATCCAGCTCATCTCTTACCCCAGGAAATTCCGCGGGCCAAAAATTTTAATTTCAAGCTGGCGAACTTCGAACGCGTTACGGGGTTGAAAATTGTCGCGCGGTTATTTGCCAAATCCCCGAGTGCCGCGGAAGACAATGCGCCCGGCGCTTTCATGCAGGCGCTCGCGCAACAACTCGGCACGGCGCAACGCGGCGCCGTCGCGGCTTATTTTGCTGATGAAGACGACTGGCGCATCTGGATCGGCACCGAGTCTACGCCCGCTTTTTTTGGCTCACCCCCGACGCTGGCTGATCTAAAGCCAGACGGGACTTTTCATCAACAAAAGGAAATCTTCTTGGCGCAAGCCGCCGCGGCGGGCCACGCCGCTTTTGCGCAGCAGAAAAAAAATGCTCCGGCCGATCAGCCGCCGCCCCCCGCGCAACACCTCAAGCTCCGCACCGATGCCTTGCTCGATAGTCTGATCTTTAAACTCGAACCTAAAATTAAACTACCCGCTCAACAATGAACGCCCCCACCCGTATTTTTCTCGCCGCGCTCCTCTTCGCCCCCGGCCCGCTCTTGTTCGCCGCCGATGGCCTCCATGGCCTCGTCGCTGCTAAAGTAGCGGCCGAATATCCTTCGCTCGAGCGGCTCTACCAAGACCTGCACGCGCACCCCGAGCTCTCGCTGATGGAAGAGAAAACTTCGGCCAAAATCGCGCACGAGCTGCGCCAAGCAGGTTTCGAGGTTACCGAAAAATTTGGCGGCTACGGCGTCGTCGGCGTGCTTAAAAATGGCCCCGGACCCACCTTGCTGATTCGCACCGATCTCGACGGCCTGCCGGTCACCGAGGAAACCGGCCTCGCCTACGCGAGCCAAACCCGCACCAGCGACTTGTCCGGCCAGACGGTCGGGGTGATGCAGGCCTGTGGTCACGATATTCACATGACTGTTTTCACCGGCACCGCGCGGACTCTCGCGGCCCTCAAGGACCACTGGTCGGGCACCTTGGTGCTAGTCGGCCAGCCGGCCGAAGAGCTCGGTGTCGGTGCGCGCGCGATGCTCACGGCCGGACTTTACCGGAAATTTCCTCAGCCGGATTTTGCTATCGCGGTGCACGATAGCGCCACCTTGCCAGCGGGTACGGTCGGCACCGTCGAAGGCTACATTATGGCCAACGTCGATTCGATGGACATCACGGTGCACGGCGTTGGTGGCCATGGCGCGTATCCGCATACGACCAAAGATCCCATTGTGCTCGCTGCACGAATTATTGGAGCGCTTCAGACGATTATCAGCCGCGAAACCCGGCCCATTGATCCGGCGGTAATTACGGTCGGTTCCATCCACGGCGGCACCAAGCACAACATTATTCCTAATGAGGTGAAACTGCAGCTCACGCTTCGTTCCTATTCTGACGCGGTGCGGCGGCACACGATCGAAGCCATCAAGCGGATTTGTCGCGGTGAGGCCATCGCGGCCGGCCTGCCCGAAAACCTGATGCCGACGATTACCTTAGTCGGGGCTCAATTCACGCCCGCGACGTACAACGACCCCCAACTCACCCGGAGAATCCGCGGCACGCTCACCACGTGGCTGGGGGCCGAGCAGGTGCGGACGATTGAAGCAGAAATGGGCGGCGAAGATTTCAGTGAGTTCGGTCGCACGGCAGAAAAAGTGCCGCTGTGCCTTTTTCGGATCGGCGCAGTCGCTCCCGAGAAAGTCGCCGAGAGCGAGCGTACGGGGGTGGCCCTACCCTCGCTGCATTCCAGCAAGTTCGCGCCGGTGCCGGAACCAACGATCAAGACGGGCATCACCGCGGTCACCGCGGCCGCGCTCGACTTACTGGCTAAAAAATAGTCCGCTCTCCGCCTCATGCGCAAATTCGGCATCCTCCTCATTCTTGGCCTGCTGCTCGCCTTCATCGCTTTCCAAGCCCGCACCGGCATCCTCCGCCGGAAAAATATCGGGGAGCCGATGAATATTTACATGCG
>Ga0049082_10000151_pt1 | contig 17000 bp, 21 predicted proteins | sample GreLakmeHU45MSRF_FD_66718 | JGI IMG/M metagenome (GOLD analysis project Ga0049082, IMG submission 66718) | Freshwater lentic microbial communities from great Laurentian Lakes, MI, USA - Great Lakes metaG HU45MSRF | ecosystem: Environmental > Aquatic > Freshwater > Lake | place: Great Lakes... | reverse complement strand
AGTACAGGTCTCCGAAATGACGGATTGTTAGGTAAAATTAATGTTTTAATCTGGTCTCCCTACTATTTACCACTTTGCATATATGTGTATTTTATTTCACGGGACACGTCTATATAGTGGTAAATCAGGGTATCCAACAGCGTAAAATCAAGGAACATATTATGGCTAAAAATAATATTCCGGCTGCTATTGCTACCGAGGAATCTCTTGCAGTCAAATATCGGCCATCATCACTAGATGACCTTGTTGGTCAGGATGAAATCGTACGTCAAGTTAGAGGCATGATTAAGCGTGGACGTATACCACGCACCATGCTAGTAACTGGTGATACAGGCTTAGGAAAAACCACACTCGCACGTATTATAGCGCACACTATCACTGGAATCTCTTTTGATATTAAAAACCACCCTGATATTATCGAAGTAAATTCCGCCGGTGAACGCAAGATCGAAGACGTGCGTAACATGGTCCAGCAGATCAAATTCTTGCCAAGTATAGGCAAAGTCAAGGTGTTTATACTTGACGAATGCCACGCCCTAACTAAAGATTCCGTATCCCTCTTGTTGAAGCACTTAGAAGAACCACCAGCTCATGTAGCCTGGATTTTAGCAACCAACGAACCTCACAGGCTGTTAGAGACAGTGCGCAACAGGGCTGAAACTCTGGTGCTGCGTCGTCCTACATTAACTGATATCATAAAGCTGCTTTTGCGTGTAGCTGAAAAAGAGGATGTGTTCCAGCCTCCTGCTAAATATAAGCTACTATACAAGGCGGTCGCAGAAGCGTCAGGGGGAACACCTAGAACGGCACTTTCTATCCTTGGCAAAATAATTAACATTAACGCTGAAAAGTCCATAAAAGGTAAAGATACGGAGGATATCGAGGCTGCGCTTAAAGATGCTATGCGTACGTTGGATATAAGCAGTGACAAGGTGGCTGTTCTGATATTGCTTTCCTTGTATCAAGGTAAGGGTGCTGCGTTGAGCGCCCTTGGGGATACCCAGGACTATCAAAGCCTATCCATGCATTTGTTAGAACTTCACACTCACCTTATTGAAAGCATGGCTAAAATCGCTAAGTGGCAGTATCCTATTCATGCTCTGTTGAAGAAGCATATGGAGGAACAAGATGTAAAACCTAGCTTGAGTGTTATGGCATTAATACAACTTGAATTATTAGAACTTAGACAACGTATTCTCATGTCCACTATGGCCGACAGACATGTTATGATAGGTGGAATTGCCAATATTCTTGTCAAGGTTCGTGCATTGTTAAAACCCCCAGCAAACAAAAGAGGCTGAAATGGCTGCTAAATTTAGTGATGGTAAGGCTATGGTTGATTATCTCAACTCTGTAGCTGCTATTGATCCAAATTTCATGCGTAATATGGTTGATACACGGAAACGGGTCAGTCAGAGATTAGTTAAAGATACCAATATACAGGTATTGGCTTCTAAGTCATTTTATACGACGTATAAAGCCGGTCTTGTAGGTCTTATGAATGGGTTTTTCGAACTTTATAAGAACAGTGATCTGATGACACCTAGGACCGCTTATTGGGCTGATTGGGGGCCTATTGTCGTAATAACAGACGATACATATAGGTCTTACATCAAGTTTCAATATCTGCCGGACTACATTACAGAAGCAATGGTAGAGGATGTAGAGTTTAATCCTATGGAAGAGTCTGAACCAAGTCAGCTAGATAAGGCAGTAGGTGTAACCTTCGACTAATATCCTTAAGCAATAAGGACACAACATGAGACTGGATAGGTATTCTACTGGCGTAGGCAAGTTTTCTATCATTGAACATGACAAGAATGATAAGGTCACTCATACAAATGACCCGGAGGATGATTTTATCGTTCTAAAGCTTAAAGACTACCACACTGTAGCTGCTTTAGACGCCTATATAAATTCAGTGACACTAAATAGTGGTGACGCTGAGTATGTGGAAGATTTGATTAGGATTAGGGCGTTGGCATTAAACCACCCGCACAGAAAAATTCCTGACGGAATGTTTTTGTATACCACTGTCAAAATAAGGTGTTGGATTATGAACGTAGTCGAGAGAATGGTCAACTTCATAAAAGGAAAAGTAAACGAACAGCTTTCGACTAAAATGATCCCGCCTGTCAGCGTGCAAAAACAAGAAGAAGAAGAAGAAGAAGAAGATTCTCTAATTGGGGCCATAGAGCTTATCCTCACAGATATGGAGGGATCTAGGACCATTTATACGTATTGCACGGACATAGCATTTGAACCAGACGACAATTCGATCTGGTTTGAATGTCTTGTTCATGTAAATGGTGACTCCTTCGTATGGCCCTCACGGCAAACAGATGAATCGGTTGTAGACTACATCAATCGTCTGGAACGTGTTGCTGGTGTAGAGCGCCAAGTTATTATCTTGGCTGAATACGATACGCTTGTTTTGCGAGGATATTTTAAGTACCTTGCCTCTACAGGCAAAGTACTGAGAGAGATTAAGATTACCTCTATTAAGGATTTGAAAGAGGCGGAGGTTATTTCAATTAGTAAATCTCGGCTACTACGTCCAGTAGAAGACGCTAAGGAAACCTAACACCATGAGTACTGTATTTCAGAGCATAGAATTGAAAGATTTGGTAACATATAAATCTGCTACGCTGCCGTTGGATCGCTATCCGATTATGCTTATACGTGGCATAAATAAGGATAGGCGATCCAAAAACTCTAGCAACGCCGCCGGTAAAAGTTTGATTGTGTCGGCCATACCGACGTTGCGCTATGGTGCGCCTCCAACCGTAAGCGCAAAACGTTCAGCTAGTATAATGCATTCCAAAGGCTCTGAAATACACTTAAACGTAAAGAACAATAAACACAAATATAGGCTGTCTCAGTTTCAAAAAGGGCGATCTGTAGCTTACGATGTGATGGAGGACGGCAAAGCACTAAAATATCGCGAATCTCGTGAAGCTGCGGCTAAGATAGAATCACTTGTTCCCATATCAGAAGCGCAGTTCTACTCTTTTGTCTATCTGGATGCAAGACGCAGCCATCCTTTGCATATCGGCACCGCCGCACAGCGCTTTGAGTTTTTCGAGCAGGTGTTCAATTTAGACGTGTATGACAAGATAGCTAAGCGCATCAACAAGGACTATCTTGAACTCAAATTTCAGATACAGCAGTTACATGAAGCTGAAACTGAGTATTCGCAACGTTCATCTACCCTACCTAAACAGGCCATCAACGAATTGAAGCTTAAACGTGCTGATCTTATATCTCGCGCTGAAAAAGTGCGAAACAAGGTCAATAGGCACCTCAAAGAGCTTCGTTCTGTTACTATCTACATGACCCTGGCTAGAGGTATCAATTTCAACATTTCCGAGTCTGAACTTAAGAAGATGTTGAAAGAGGCTAAATCAGACGAGATTATGTTGGAAAAGCGCTACAAGGACAGCATAGAGCATTGGTCCGCTGTAGATAAAAACAAAAAGATCGCGGATAAGTACGCTGAGTTGAAAGAGACCATTAAGCAGTTAAAAACTGATATCGAAACTACGTTAACAAAATACCCGTTTATTCAAGACTTCAACGACAACCTTGAAGACATAGACGCGGCTATGCAAGAGTCCCTAACAAAGACATTTGCTCTTGACGCCAAGTATAAAAACGCGCAAGAAGCCAACAATCTGCGAGATGATTATGAAAAGAGCGAAAAAGATTTTAAGGTGCTGGAAAGGAAGAAAGAAAAGTATAAGAAAATTAAACTTGAGGGTGCTAAGGCTATCATAGCCAAGTGCAATCAAAGAGTGGATACACTAGAAAAGGCCACACGCCACCTTACCTCACATAACGATGATTCTTCGTGCCCAACTTGTCTACGAACATTAGATGAAAAGTCTAAAAAAGCTCTGATTTCTGGCTTCTATAAAGAATTGAACGAGCTTAAAACTAAGATTGATACCTGGAATAGAATATCCCGATATCTTGCGGTGGTTGAAAAACTCGAAGAACTGCCCAAAAGGCAAGACACCGATGCTATAAAGGCAGAAATAGAGGAAGAGCGCAGAACCCACACAATCCTTAGGTTCTATCTAAGAAGAAGCAATACCTTGAAAGAGGCGCAAGAACAGCTACTCAGAATGCCTAAATTTAAGGTATCAGAAGAAAAGATCGGCAAGCCAGAGGTATACAAGGGAACGTTGGATGATTTGCGCCAACGGATACAAGGCTACGAGGCTACGTTAGAGAAGTTGGCGAAAATTAAAGAGCTCGGCCTTGCATACGATAGCTATGAAGAAGCCAAGGTCAGGTACGAACAATTGCAAGCCTACATCGACAAATATCAGCCCTTGCTAGATAGGGCACAAGAAGCCTTGCAATCAATGACTATAAAACTGACCAGGGCAGAGTCTGTAAATAAAGAGCTTGAAGTACTATCAAGCAAGATCAAAAAGCATAAGGATGCAACCGCTGACTATAGTGTATACGAAGCATTAAGAGAGGCATATGGTGCTAAGGGTCTACGCAAGATGCGGACTGTTATGATGGCAGCCAGTCTTGAACAGAACCTTAATAAATACGCCTCGTTGTTGTTTGCAGAGCCTATCAAATTCACTATCTTAGTGAGCAAAAGCCAGTTCTCTATTTTGGCGGAACGTAATGGCAAACCTGCTGCTGACGTAAAAACACTGTCTGGATCAGAGGGTAGGTGCTTTGTTCTGTTGTCTTTGCTGTCTATGCTGGAATTTGTGCCTGCAAATGCACGAACAAACCTTCTAATATTGGATGAAATGGAATCACTATTAGACCCGCCATCACGTCATTTGCTTATCAACGAGTTTTTGCCTATACTTAACACCATTATTCCTAACATAATCATTGTAACCTCGCATTCGCGTTCAGAGTTTAATGTGCCAAATGCAGTAGGTTACAGCGTGGTTAAGTCTAATGGTGTATCTAAGCTGGTTGCGGATGCTGCATAGTCGAACAGGAGAATTTTAATGAAAGCTTTATTTGGCGTTTGTCAGACATCTCCCATTGCTATGGCTGATTTCATCCGATCCAGTATGAAAAAGGAAAATCTCGTAGTAGTCGAAAATGGCAAGACTGTTGAGCCAACCGCTGATGTTCTATTCTTTTTGTCAGCCGAAATTCTAATGAGTCATAGCAGAACATTACAGAAGATAGATGCTGTAGGTGTAGTTTTTGACTGTAAGGACCGATTAAACAGCTTGTCTAATTTGACGGTGCTAGATACAGGGAAAATCGAACCAAAAGAACTGGCCTTAAAAATCAAAAAAGCCTATAGGTCATCAACGAATTTGCATATTCTGCCAACGCAGAAAAAAGTAGACGTAATAACACCTATCTTAACAGATAGGAAAACAGTAGGGTTTATGCACATATACAATACCCTGCTATACACCATAACCAATAAGGCTGTTCGCGAGCCTTTACGCACTCTCATATACAGCTATATGGCAGGGCGACTTTCAGCGGAGCAATTTAAGATCAAGGCAACACCACTAACTCCTAAGAGGGGTAAAGGAAAGGATGCTACTACTGATCTGATTGACCTTATGACAAGTGAACAGGGCACTAAGCTTAAAACGGTTCTAAAGATCGCACTGACTATTAAAGACCCTGAGAATAGTATAACAGTCTTAGCTAAAAAACAGGGAATTTCAGCGTATGATATTAGGTATTTTTTGTCGGTAATGAACAAAGAAACAAAAAAGAGCAAAGGAGCTTCTCGTGCGAAAACCTAATCCCGAAGCGAGTAACGACAATATTCCTGAATATGTACGTTTGATGCAACTACGCAGGGCTAAAACGTTAAGGGACAGATTTGTTGGATATACGGACATCCTCTTTTTGTCAGAGGAGGACGTGTTTACGGATATAGAGCTAGTTTTTCGTAAAAGGGCAGTATGACAGGGAGACATTAAGGTGGTAGCACTTAGTAGACTACACTCTGTATCAATTACAAAGACAGAGTTATATTCAGCGTTAGAACGCTACCTTAAAGAGAGTAACATAACCCCTAGCGCTGGGTTCACTGTTACTTTGAAGCTAGATAACTCTGGATTGCAATCAGCTATGACAAGTGCGGAAGCTGTAGTTGTATCCTGGGTTCCAAGTTCGTAACGTGTAAAGGCTGGATGCCTTATTAACAGGATTTATGTTATGCGTGCTCGTTTTGATGATGATGACGGTGCAGACTACTCTAAGCGTAATAATAGCCTTGACCACAGAAATAGAAGAAACCGTAGAACTAAAGACATAGAAAACAACGAGGAGGCTTTAGTGCGATTTGAGCCTATAAAGCCTGCTCATTTTGAGCCTACACCTACTATCTCTGTTCGACCTTCTAGCAATAGCAGAAATAGCTTTTCAGCACCGTCATCCCCATTACCAAGTTCTGTTCAAACAGAACAAGTGACTATTAAATGGTTCAATTCCGAGCGCGGTTTTGGATTTGTTACAGACACCAATAATAAGGATTTGTTCTTTCATATTTCAGTCTTGAAGAAAGTCGGTATCATGACGCCGGAAATCGGCCAAGTGTTAAACATTGTGCGCGGCCCAAATAGGGCTAAACCCGGAGACATGGTAGTATCCGTCTTCACATAAAGGCCGAGTTTATGGAAAGAATATTTAAGAACAAGAAAGCGACAGTATATCGCGGAGACTGTTTAGATGTTATGAAGAATCTAATTGAACGTGAAGTTCAATTAGATTCTATAATTACTGATCCGCCCTACCATTTGGCCGCTATGACCAAGAGATTTGGCAGCAAAACTGCCAAGGCTGTAAAATCTAAAGGTTGGTATGCTTCGTTATCTAAAGGTTTTATGGGCCAATGTTATCATCCGAATACCCAAGTTTTAACGTGGAGAGGATGGATAAGCATTGCTAAGGTGCAATTTGGCGATAGAGTGGCAAGTCTGGACCCAAAAACTCAGAAAATAACATACCAAGAAGTTATACAACATCATAATTACGCTTATGCTGGAGAATTGCTGCATATCAAGCATCGTAGTGCAGAACAATTAGTGACGCCTAATCATAAAATTGTTCTCTCGAAAGATGGTGGTAACACCCTTGATCTTGTTGAAGCTAGAAAGGCCAAAGGTCAATTTCATTTGTTTGCGCAAGGAAATTGGAAAGTTAAACCACATCCTTTCCATATTGAAGGTAAAAAATACAGTAGTATAGATTTTGCCTATTTTCTCGGTCTATTTCTTGGTGATGGATACACAGTTAATCGTAAGAACGATCACGCCTCTAATGACTTTTTTGGTCTATCAGTGCAAAAAAGCCGCAAAATAAAGAACGTACGTAGATCATTGGAAGCTATAAACGTAAAATATACAGAAACTAAAAATGAAAAAATCACACAATTTTATTGCTACGATTTTCCTTTGCTTCGTTATCTAAAGCGGTTAGGCAAAGCACGATTTAAGCGTATTCCCAGCGAGTGGTTTTTACAGCCTAAAGAGGTTCTTTCTGCACTATACAAAGGATTAATGGATACAGATGGTCATGTCCAAGGTAAGGGACAAGAGGTTTTCTTCACATCTTCTAAACGACTAGCCAATGATTTTCAGCGCCTTTGCTTGCATGTCGGTAAATCCGCAATTCTTACTGTTAAGCCTCCTAGAACAACAAAAATTGATGGCAAATTGATTGATATTGGTGAACAATATGTTTTGTCTGTTTTGCAACCAGACAAAAAACTATGGATTGACTCGAAAGCATCAATTAAAAGAGTCGCTTACAACGGTAGGGTATATTGCATAACATTGCCAGTAAACCATATTGTTTATACACGTTTCAATGGAAAACCTGTTTGGTCAGGCAATTCATGGGATGGGGGCGATATTTCCTTTCGTAAATCTACCTGGAAACTGGCGTTCAAATTGTTGAAGCCGGGTGGTCATCTTATTGCGTTTTCTGGAACTAGAACGTATCATAAGATGGCTACAGCTATTGAAAATGCTGGGTTTGAGATACGTGATAGCATTCGTTTTGACCATGATAGCGAACAAGAAGCTGTAGACTTCATCGGCAGTCTGAACGAAGAACAACGCTCTCAGTTTTTCAAACTGATGGAGCGCAACGTAGGGCAGTTAGGCTGGACGTATGGCAGTGGTTTCCCACATTCTCACAACGTATCTAAAGCTATTGATAGGTCAAAAGGACTGACTCAGAAAATAGTTGGTAAAAGGGAACATCCAACATTAAAAGACAAGTCTAAAATTAATAGACAAGGCAAGCATCAATTCCATGGAGAAAATCCATTAAAAGATGAGTGGGATTTAACAGAACCAAATTCCACAGAAGCACAACAATGGCAGGGGTGGGGAACAGCCCTAAAACCAGCGCATGAACCTATCGTGGTTGCCAGAAAGCCTATGTCTGAACGCTCTGTAGCTGAAAACGTGTTAAAACACGGTGTAGGTGCTATAAATATTGAAGCCACCCGAACAGAGAGCAGAGGCCGACCATTGCGTGTGTTTGCCGATAATGGCGGTATAAATAAAATGTATGGCCATCGTGCTGGAGGTTCAAAGGCAATAGGTACAACTGATCTCGGCAGATGGCCTGCCAATCTTGTGCATGATGGCAGCGAAGAAGTGTTGCAGGCATATGCAAGCTTTAGTAAGGATAAAGAAGGTAGCGCCGCACGATTCTTCTATAGTGCTAAGGCACATAAATCAGAGAAACTGAACACTACACACCCAACGGTCAAGCCTGTTGCTCTAATGCTGTGGCTTATTCGTATGTTCACTCCTCCCGGTGGTAGAACAATGGATATCTTTGCAGGATCAGGCAGCACTGTTGAGGCGGCTTTGCAAGGTGGGTTCAGAGTGATAGGTGTTGAGAAGAATAAAAAATACTCAAAAGACATTCTAAAACGCATAAAACGCCACTACAACAAACCTGAGAACAAATTGCAAAAACTTTTCTAAAAGGACAGATTAAATGGAAGCCATACCCGTAAAAGGCAGCCTCAATTTCAATTGGGTGCGGATGGTCCATCCTAGAACACGCAAACCTCGGCAGTTTCTAGTTATCGAATGTTACCGACGTTTTATGCCAAAGGTAGAGGGAACCGCAGAGGGAAGCATACATAATCCGATAGACAAATTCCTTATCAATATTGTTCTCAGAGAATGCAATTTCTTTGAACTCAAATCAGATGAACTATTTGTCATCCGTGAGGACGACGGCAACTACATCGGAAACGGTGAAGTCTATAAAATGGTATCAAGGCCGATTGATTCTTGCACCGGGGATAAAAGAGAGGATGTTTTGGTCAAGGCGGTAGGCTTTCAAATCAATAGTATCAACGTACTGATGGAAAGCCAAGAAGACGCTGATGTAGTCTGAAACGTTATAATGTCTAAGTAGTAAAGACTATGGTAAAGGGGCGACTGTGGGTAATTTCCACAGTCGCCCCTTTGGTTGTTCTGGAGGTTAAAATGCACCTATTACGTAAATTGATCTCTATAGCAATTGTTATGTTTGTTGTATTGATCCCTGGGATTTTAATAGCAAAAGAAACTGAGAACACACACTTTAGCGTCTTCTATATGAAAGTATCTATACACAACGACGACTTACGTAAGACACCATTCTACAGAAACAATAGAATTGATCTGGCTTTAATTATGTGGTATGAAGCCAAAGGGGAACAAGACTTCGGTATGCGACTGGTCGGCAACGTGGTTATAAACCGGCTTGATAGTAAAATTTGGGGTAACAGTGTTCAGTCTGTTATAAGTGCCTCTGGTCAATTTCAAAACCCCTATAGAGGTTCCTGGCAATCTCAACAGTTACAAAGATTGAAATCAGATGCTTTGTCAAACAGAAAGGTTCCATCCGAGTTTATATCGGCTATGTGGATAGCTGATACGTTGTTAATAGAGTATATGACAAATACCAGAGAGGATGAAACGCGCGGTGCTACTCATTTTCATCGCACTAATATCAGACCCGCAAACATAAAGCAGATGGAGCATATTATGACATATCGTAAGCACTCTTTCTGGAAACTGCGCCGCACTCCTGACAAAAAACGCTTATAGCTTTATGGTAAAAAGATGACAGCACAAGCAACTGTGCTGAAAACTCAATTCACTTTAACCGTGTAGCTCTAATTATAGAAGATTAAAACGGGAGATTGGTTGATGGCTGAGACCCTGCGATCCAATTACAATTCAACAACGGATGTATTGGAAATACGGGTTATCCGCATTGATAGCGTTGGGAATACAGTTAAAGAAGAATACACTGGTTCTCCCGCCAATGTAGGAGACTTTGCTAATCAACAGATCGACTGGTATTATTTTTCGATAGATAATGCTCCATCTAGTGCGATAGTCAGTAATTATCGTGCGAAATGGGCGGATAATCCATCCTATTTTGCAAGCATTATGTCTATATTTTTTAACACAACATATAGCAAAATTTCAGATTTGCTACCTTCTTCCTAAGAGAACTATGCAATGTCTATTGACCAACCCAGTTCAGCCGTAATTGATGCCGAACCTGAAAACTTCGGCCTGTCTGAACAAATAGTTAATCCAGCCCTTCTTACAAAGAAGAAGCTGTCAATGTCTACTCCCTGGAAAGCTGAACAGTGTGGCAATTGCATTTTCTTTGCTGAACTATCCAGTCAAGAGAAAATGCAAGCACTTGGTGGGAACATAACGGCGTCCCCTGATATCGGGGATTGTCAGGAAAGCCCTCCAATACCTATGCTTCTTGGAACAAGAGGTGGAAATCCTATTATTCACGCATTTCATCCAAGATTGCCTGTCACTCATAAGGCTTGTGGGAAGTTTGTCAAAAATACGGTATAATGTCTATAACGTATAATCCAACAGAAAGTAAATCCGATGCCCAAGACTGCTAAGACTGACGACACAAAGAAGAAGACCAAGAGTTCGGAAAAGCCTTCTATTAAGAAGACTGTGAAGGCTCCGGCGAAGAAGGCTGCGGCCCCCGCCAAGAGTAGTACGATTAAGAAGACCGATACTACAAAGAAGGTTGCCCCTGCGAAGAAGACGGCTCCGGCGAAGAAGGCTGCCGTTAAGAAGACGACGGCGGCTTCTGCCAAGAAGAGTACCGTTAAGAAGACCACCACTACCACAAAGAAGGCGGCCCCTACAAAGGCTGCGGCAAGTTCTAAGACGACTAAGAAGGCTAAGAGCTGATACTAGCCAAATACGCCTGATATTGTAGGGAACAGCCACACGATTGACATTGTGTGGCTGTTTTCGTATCTACACGGAGGCAATACCATGAGTAGAGTAAGCGATACCGCACGTATTCCACATACTATCAAAAGACCCATTAAGTTCATTGACGGTTATGAATGGGAGGTCGATCAATTTGACAACCATCGTCTTATCAATAGGGATTTGGATACCGTTAGCGATTGGGCTACGTTCCAAGGTTTAGCTATTTTGAACGACCGTATGGTTGCCACTGATTACTGGCAAGGGTTTTTGCCGACGTACTTACTGCTTCGATGGGAAGTTCTGCCGTCTCCGCCACCTAGATAGGCTTGAACAGTCTGTAATCTGACCCTTTTGGAGCGAATCGGGTCAGATTCAACTCCTCTGCAAGTAAAAAGGCAGCATCTTTGTATATACAAAGATGCTGCCTTTTTACTTGAGCACTACCAAGTCAAATGACTCTCAATCCGTAGTTATTTGGTAAAGCCATGAAGAAAAAGAGAGGGGGTTGACAAGGCATTGTAGGCGTGCTAAAATGGAGTCGGTAGGGACTCCATCCTGGGCCTTATCTCAACCATAACAAATGGAAACTGAAATGACACGATTTGAACAGACGAAATTGTCGCTATATACTAGCGGGTCGTTTCGTCTCATACAGTGTCCAGCCAGAACTGCAAAGGGAGCCTATCTAAAGAAGCGTCCGCAATATGCCAGCATACTTAAAGGCATGATCGGCAAATACCGAACCAAGTCCACACGTCACTAAGAATTTCAAGGTGGGTGGATAGCAACGGTTGCTATCCACCAACTCCAAAAGGACAAGAACAATGCTTGATCTCTCGGCATTTGATACCGCAGTGAAGCCAACTCGTCTGGTCCTCATGGTGCCTAGTCTGTTTCATGTTGTGGAACAGCCAGACCCAAATGCTTCAAAACGTCTCCGTAGTAAGAAGGGGCCTAAGAGTCCTAGTGCATCACCTGATATTCGTGAGAGGATCAATTTGTACCTCTCCGAAATTCAGGCATCTTCCACCGACTTGTGCAGTCTTTTGAAGGCAAGGTCGATGAAGATCGGTGGGTTCAACGCAAGAGTACATTCCTACTATCTTGGTGCAATTCGCCATACCGTATTGGCTAGATTGGGCAGCTCTCTACCGCACGATTCTTGCTTTGGAACATACGCTGGATCAATCAACTCCGAACGAGGGTATCTTCAAGGAACATACGCTGGATCAATCAAATCGTATTGGATTGATCTGCTTCAACTTTCGGCTGACGCATGGAACGACTTAGAACCAAGGGACTTTGTTACAGCGATCAAGATCGCAAAGACTGATCGCACGGTTGAGGTTGGAAGTTTCAAGCTTACGACCCCTGTTGAATGGTTTGTACACAATCCATTGGCTACACTGACCGAACTCACCAATAGTGACTTTTCAAAACACCTTGGGCGATTTGATGAAGACGAAGAGGAAGATGACGAATAATATTGATCCTAGTCTGAACTGAACAACAGTTGGCGGGTAGCGATATCCGCCAACTCCAAAAGGATAAGAACAATGTCAAAAGCAAAAATGGCTCCGCCTGCGGCTACGTTGCCACCAATCAATTTTGACGATCCACAATGGGATGAGGCAGGGTTGGATGGCCCGCTTGAAAAAGCGGTGCAAGAGGCAACAGCGGTGTTTGTTCAAACACTTTTGAACTTAGCTAACAGTTACCCTAATCCATTTGGCCCCTCGTCTCTTGGTTCTGTAAGAACATTAAGACAGCAAGAAGCTGTGTTGTCACAGGCCGCAGGGTATATGGATGGCTACGTTTCCGTTCAAGTACAAGATTTTGTAAAACCGTTATTTGCTGCTGACGCAGCCAAAGCTAGGGCTAATGCCAAGGCACAAGCTAAGGCTAAGACCAAAGCTGAATCGTGAACGATAAGGTGGGGCCAACCAGCCCCACCAACTCCAAAAGGACAAGAACAATGGTATGTATACCAAATAACGATGAAAAAATCAAAAGTTCGATAAAAATACAGTTATGGAATGTGCGAAAATAACGCACTATTCTTTTTGAGGCAGAAAATGAACATTTTCATCTTAAGTAGCTGTCCAAAAAAAGCAGCACAGATGCAGTGCGACAGGCATGTGGTCAAGATGATTGTTGAGACAGCACAAATGCTGTGCACTGTTGGCGAAGGACAATACAAGAAAACACACAGACACCATCCATGCACAGTATGGGCTGGAGAAAGTGAAGCCAACTTCGATTGGCTTGTGTATCATGGCCTTGCTCTGTGTCGTGAATATACTTATCGTTATGGCAAACGCCATAAGACACAAGATGTCATAGAAACAGTCAAAAAGCCAGCATTGTGGCCGTGTCGTGGAATGACACAATTCGCACTTGCTATGCCTGATAAATTCAAGACAAATGATGCTGTTGAATCATACAGATCATACTATCACAGCAAAGCGCATTTTGCGACGTGGAAGAAACGTTCTGTTCCAAAATGGTGGACAGAATGAAGTTTTACTGCTGTTTCCATTTTGGAACCATGCAATCAGTTGTTTTATCAGATCACGCTCTAAAAACCATAAAGCTTTGGTAGTAGCCCGACCAGACGAAGAACGACAATGGATAGCTGTGGACGAGATTCCAGGGTTGCCTACACCAATTGAGATGATGCGCAAATATTGTAGCAATTCGGATTTAGCCTATCTTTTCCAAAACTGTCGAATGCGTATAGAGAAAGTGGTAAATAGAAACCGAAAGGAGCGAAGACGAAAGGGTTTTAGAGTATAGATTAATGTGGGCGTGACGGAACTGGCATACGTACCGAACTTAAAATTCGGCGGAGTGATCCATGGGGGTTCGAATCCCCCCGTCCACACCAAATAATCAGGGCTTGTAGTTCAATTGGATAGAGCAACGGCCTTCTAAGCCGTGAGTTACAGGTTCGAGTCCTGTCAGGCCCGCCAAATCTACAGTAGAGGAATAACCACACAACATGCAAAGGAACAATAAGTCGTGTTTGACTATATTCCAATGTGGTCAGAATCTGGTAAATTCACACCACAGTCAATAACAAGAAAACAATACGCTAAACTGGTTAAGCAGACCTGGATGATTAGCATATTGTTCTTCCTACTAGGGTGTATTTTGTATACGTATCCCATATTTGCACTAGACATGATGAATATAGAATCTGTTTTGGTGTATAATATAGCGTGGTATGGTTGCTATGCAGCGGGTTTTATTGCTGTAATAGCAGGGCTTAAGTACATTTTCGAGTTTTCAGAGTTTAGGTAAGTGCCTGTTAATGGTCCTGTAGCTCAGTGGTAGAGCGGGCGTCTCATAAACGTCTGGTCGTTTGGTTCAAATCCAACCGGGACCACCAACTCTTTTTAGCGAACCTATAAACATCTTGTAGCCTTGATATTAAATCGGCTCGATGATTTACAGTGCCTTCGCCCAATCTCAGTATGAACAATTACTGATCGAAAGCCTAGCCCGTGATTTTCACGGACTAACTGCCGTTCTGCCCTCTTTCTAGGAGAAAAACAATGGATAATGTGCCCATTAAAATAACTGGAAGTATACACCGCTACGCTGGCAATAAGACATGGACAGACAACGAGATCGCACAGCTAGTTAGCGCAACTAGTTCGAACTTAAACCGAGACAACCTTATTTCCAACGGAATTGGGCCTTGGGAATACAATCACGAATACGGACCACCTGTGATATTGTTGGAGTATATTGGCTACAGAACCTATCCCTTTTCAGGTCAATCGGGACTTAATGAGCTATTGGATTCCTTGCGTCTTTTGAAGGCCGGAATTGATATTCAAAATGACGTTCCTGATAAAACCTATTATCTATCTGCTTTGTATAAGTTCCTGTTCCCGAAAAACCCTTCAAAGTGGCCCAATTGGAAACTAACACGTACACTAAAACAAATGGTGTTTGAAAAACAACCAAGGGATTATGATATAAAGGGATTGAGACTATATCCTGGCAAACATTACGATATCTATGTAAACGGCTCTGATAACCCTTACAGCAAGTTCCTGAACTGGGTTTACATTGGGGCAGGGCCTTCCACAACAGACAGCGTAGATGTGCCTTCCCTGATATTTGCCAAGGATGATGAATATTTCATCTACAACTCTGACACGGAAAAGAGAGTATACATCACTTCGGCTAGAATGTATCATATAGGGCTGGATCAACACGATATAAACGATATTCTTTCCAGTCACACAAGACTTATTTTGGAAAATAATAAAGTAAGTTTGGCACCTCTTTGGGTGGCTAATTGGGTAGGTAAAAAAGCTTTTTGGGAGGACGGCATACCGGAAAATTCGGTAGGGTCAATAAGCTTCTGGTATAAAACACTAGGACAATAAATCCACGGTATGTAAAATGCTTGATACACGTATACACAACGTAATAGCTGCTAAAGCTATTACGTTGTGGCTGGTTAAGGCTGCGTTCTACACCATACCGCATTTAGGGCATCTGTCTTGTGAGAAGACATTAAAGGTTCTTTCGTGGCCTGCATACGTTTTGTCTGACGATATAGGTGAAAGTACAATGCGTGTTTTATGCACAATGCTCTGTGACTAGGCAAATTAATAACACCGTGCGTATATACAAACAAATAGCTTTGAGCCGGTCAAAACGCCCCCTAAAATTTTAGGGGGCGTTTTTCCGTTCGGATCGATTCCCAACCGCTTTGCGTTCGGAGTTGGTCAATCCCGCTGAAGCTTCCAGATTGGACTCCATGGGCTGATTCGGCACCCTGGAATCGGGTCCGAGGGCTGATTCGGCACCCTGGAATCGGGTCCGAACGGCCCAAATTTGGCTCGAATCGGGCCAAAACGCAAGAAAATTTCGTCGAATCTGCCCGAATCGCCCGATTCGGGGCTTGACAGGGTGGTTCGGTCCGTGCTATCATACCATGGTGAGGGTCTACCATCCAAACCCCTCCCAAGCGAACCAACTCCAAACGCAAGGCCAATACCAAATGGCAAAAGCCAATGCGAACAAAACGCAGATTGCGACTGATGATGCAATCGCGCATATTACGCAAATGAACGCCATACGTTTGCGTGAAAAATTGCGGGCTCACATTGAAACCGCAATTGAAGCCATGGCACAAGAGCCTTTTTATCCAGACGTTGCACTGGAACGTTTGAGAAGCATCGAAAGCATCATCAAACAATCCTGCGACTGACCAACTCCGAACGCAAAGGGTAAAGCAATGACCAAGACCACGAAGCTTTCCAACGCGAAGCGCGTGCAAATGAACGACGAACGGGACGAATTGATCCGCCAGATCAAAGCCCGTGGTGGCAAGGTAATCAAAAATGTGACATCAACGCGGGACGCAACCTACCGCGCGCAATACAAAGCCCAAAGTGCAAGGTTTGCACGAATGTACAACCTCAATCGGAAGTTGGACAACACAGCTTCCAACTGACCAACTCCGAACGCTGGCGCATATGATTGGGAATGTGTATATACATTCCCCTTCACCTACGCCAGTAGGGCAACTCCGGTTTCGGAGTTGGCGCATTGCGCTAAAGCTTCCAGATTGGACTTCAAACCGCCCGATTGAGATTGCCCGCCCTGGAATCGGTCCGAACGTCCCAAAAGTGAGACGCGAATCGGGTCCGAACGGCCCAAAACGAAAGAAAATTTCGTCGAATCTGCCCGAATCGGGCGATTCGGGGCTTGACAGGGTGGTTCGGTCCGTGCTAT
>Ga0049082_10000148_pt1 | contig 17163 bp, 13 predicted proteins | sample GreLakmeHU45MSRF_FD_66718 | JGI IMG/M metagenome (GOLD analysis project Ga0049082, IMG submission 66718) | Freshwater lentic microbial communities from great Laurentian Lakes, MI, USA - Great Lakes metaG HU45MSRF | ecosystem: Environmental > Aquatic > Freshwater > Lake | place: Great Lakes... | reverse complement strand
GTAGATCTTTGAGCCTATGCCTGCGACCTCCGACCGTAGCCTGTTGTCTTCCAGTGCCGTGGTCGCGTCTATAGCTAGGTCATCCATTGCTTTTGTGCCAGCTAGGGCTAGCTGCTGTGGTGTGCCGTAGCCCTCGACCTTGGCCCTGAACGCCTGCCCGCCTGCCGGGGTAAAGACCTCATCGGGGGCGCCTGCTAAGATCCGAGCGGACGCTCTTCGGGAGGCTATATCAGAGGCGGCATCGGCTGCGGACAACTGCTGAGCAAAGATCTGGTCTCCTTCGCCAAACTTCTGCCGAGCGGCTTGGTTAAAGACGGCGTTGGCTGCCCTGCCCACCGGCGACCATCGAGTGATCTGGCCTGCCCGATCCAGCATATTCCCTATAGCGGCGCCTCCGGGTAGCTGCGCGGTCCCTAGGCTAGTTGTTGTAAACGGCAGGCGTACACCTATGTCTGACCCTAGCTTAGTATCAAGCTGGGATGCCAAATCGGAGCCGTTCTTTGCTAAATAGTCCTGCAGATCGGACATCACCTGGGGCCTGACCCCGGCGTCTTGGGCGTCTATCAATGTGCGTAGCGACATATCCCGCTGGGCTGCTCGTCTACCCACCAAGGGCCTGACGGCTAACTGTGAGTCCGTCAGTTGGTCTAGGCCTAGTCCGTCTGTGCGCTGGAAAGCCCTAGCTGCGTCTTCCCCATAAGTGCTGAGCCTTGTTCCCTGCTGGATAGCTGCTCGGCTTGCTGCCCTAGCTGCGTCATCTAGCAGGCTACCCGCGCGACCAACCACATTCACCATGCTGGCGGCCTTGGCAGCCTTGTTCACCGCACCCCCGCCAAACGTGACTAGATTGAGGGGGTCTAGGGTTGCCTCGGTTGCGAATCCGGCTAACGGGCGACCCCACCCACCCAACGCTTCTTTGCTGGGCAGGAGGTCGTGCGCTCTTAAAGCATCTTGACCAGTGCTTTTGGACCCTATGGGGACTCCGGCCAGAACGTCCATGACAGCAGATGCAGGGGCGTTGATGTAGTCATATAGACTACCTGTTGCGGTACTAGAGCTATCGCCCAAAGTATCTAGAAGTGCGTCTCGCTCCTCTGGCGTTAAAGACTCTAGCTCTGGAGGCTGGTCGGCATACGCAGGGTCGTATGGATCGATCGGGATACGAGACTGTCTACGCTGCTGCCTCGGGTCCGCGAAGGGATCGTAAGCGTAAGGGTTGAGATCTCTCATACGCGCTATCTAAAGCCAGATCCAAGCGGTGGAGCCGTTGGTGCTTGTGCTGGTGCTGGTGCTGCTTGGGCTGGTACTCGGGAGAACCATCTGCTAGATTTCGCTCTCTTACCGCTAATTCTCTCGTACAGGTCGGCACTAGACTGTTTGCTATCGTCCAAGTTCATGTACTTTAAGAACGCAGGGTACTCCATGTGTCCGATAACTTGTTTCCCGTGCGCCTGATCATTTGCCGTTGGCCTAGCGTTCGGCCCTGCAAAGGTCTTGGTCATCCACGGAAGCTCCCAGCTAGCTACCGTCGCCAAGTTATCGCCATCGGAAGCAGTAGGCGCGTTTGTGGTTTTGGCAATCATTTTTAATCGGGCATGCGAAGTCGCGTCCCTAGGCTGGTCAGTGACGGCCCTGATGTCCACTCCGAGCCTGTCGGGGCCAGAGGGCTTAGGGGCTCCTTGTCCAGCCGCCCACTGACTCAACTGATCAGTCTCGATCTTGCCCTTCATAACCAAGGCCGCCATGTTGCCGTAGCCCATCTGCGGATTAGCGGAGTGCGCTAGCAGCAATACGTTTGCCTGGTCCATAGGAGTTTTGGCGTTCTGCAGTGAGTCGTAGAATGCCACTTGTCCTTGGGACACTCCCCACTTACGCCCTCTGTTTATCTGGCTCCAGTTTTGCTCGACGTTCTGATTGATCTGGTTGTTCTTGAGGTTCTTAGTCCCGCCTGGGCCTGTGATAAATACATTGCCCGCCAGACCGGCATCTGTGTGCCTTTCCTGTTGGGTTCTACCTTTGGACTTTGCCAATCCAGAATCGTACGCTTCGCCAAGCACCTGCTCAGAGACGTTGTTGGCTGTGAGTTGTGGCCCGTACCGACGGGATTGCTCTGCCACCCATTGATTGCGCCTACGATCGTCATCCTGTGAGTTAGCGCGATCGTTAGCCGTGTACCCTAAGCCGCCTCCCGGTACGGATACGGTCTTGAACATACGCTCTTTTGTTTTGGCCCGATTCTGCATCTTAGCTACAGCAAGCTCGAGTGAGGCTGGATCATCCTTGAACTGCGGATCGCTGGGGTTGAGGTTGTAGGCCCGTGCTTCGGCGTGAATGTTCCCAGCTTCTGCTGCTTGGTTCGCTGCTGCTTGGTCGGGAGCGCGATTACGATAGCCTCCCTTTTCGTCGTTGGCAGTGCCGTCAAACAACATTTCCCCCATACCTTCTACTCTGGGTAGGCCATGAGGGTCAGAGTTGTTTTGCTCCAATTGGTATGCAGTCTTTTTCTTTGTACTGCCGTCAGCTATGCCCTCCCTACTGGTGTACTGTGGTTTCATAGTGGGGTGGCTTGATGCGTGCGGCTCACTTCTGACTTCGCTTCCGGTCAGGATGTCTTGGCCTGGAGCAAACTTTGAGTCGGCATAACGCTGCATGGTCAGAATATCCTCGAAGGATTCCTTTGGCCGAAACACCCCTGCTTCCTTAGCCGACATTAAGGCACCAGAACTTGGCCTACCTTGTAGATTCTTGTTGAACGGAACGGGGCCGTGCGCTTGCTCAAACTCGTCTGGCATCATCCATGTATTGTTATCACGCACATCGTTTGCCTCAGTGTCGGCCACGGAGTTAATCCTCTCTGGCTCCATAGCAGGGAACACGCCACGCTGCGCGTCTCCGGACTTAAAGGTGCCTTGCGGCTGGCCTTGAGGATTCTTTGCCTCCGGATCTAACTCCCAGTCTGTCCTTCCTGGTGTTCTTTTAATGCTTGGAAATCCCGCGCTACCCTGCTGAACTGTGTCGTTGTTGAGTTGCGTAGCCTCATCTGCTTCGGACTTTGCTTGCTTAAAATGCTCTGGCAATGTGCCTGCAACACCCCGCGTGTACAGAGCCTCCGGACTAGGGAATGCCTTGCGGTAAGCGTTGCGATTGATCGGCTGTAGTAGATCTGCGGGGCTGGGCGTTGCCTGCAGTATGGAACGGATTCGCTGTTCGGGCATGGTAGTCTTTCGTTACGGGTTGCTTAGCACTTCCATTTGCGCAGTGACTTGTTTATGCGGCTGTCGGGATCATTGGCTGTCTTAGCAGAAGTAAGTTTGGCTTTCATGCCGCCCATGCGGGCACAAAAACTATCTCTACGGGCGCCACCTTCTGGCTGTGGTCGCTTAATGTCTTTGCCTGCTGCTCGTAGACTAGCGCGACCTTTTTCGTTCAACCCGCCGTCTGGGTTCTTACCTTCCTTGCGCTGCCAAGCAGGGGAAACTAGAGAGCGTATGCGGTCTTCGGCCATGGTAGTTACCTTAAGTAGTTGCCTGCATTTTGAGTGTTGTAGTTGACGGCGCCTTGGCCATGCTGCTGCTGGATCATGTGGAGTATCCGCCGCACACGCTCCACGCCTGGGTCTAGACTGACCCGTGCTGGGTTGTATGTATCCTGCATCATTTCGCCGCCGCCTTCTTCTGGCTGTTCGTCTGGCCAAGTTGCTATAGGCTGGCCATTGTAATACGAATGCCGCATCTGGTTCGCAGCGAATAAAGCACCAAGCCCGCCGCCGACAACTGCAGTTTGCCTCCTTGTTGGCAACCGATCGATAGTATTCCTCTGCAGCCAGCTTCTTTCGGGAGTTGGGCCAGCGGTTGTACTCGGAGTTGGCGTAGGTGTTGGCGTAGGTGTAGGCGTAGGTGTAGGTGTTGGTGTTGGCGCCGGACCAGCTTGCCTTGCTGCTCTCCTAGCTCCTGCTGCTGCTGCACTACGTTGCTGCTGTTCGGCGGCCCTAGCTGCTAAGTCTGCGTTGAGTTCTTCGATAGTTGGTGCTGGCCTGCCGTCTAACCTGATGCCTCTATTGCCGGGATTGCCGTTAGATCGTGCCCACATTTCATCGAGCTTAGCTAGTCTCTCTGCCTCTACTGCATCTGCATCTACTACATCTACACTCGGATCACCTAGCTCCGTAGCGCTGGCGTCTAGATTGTCTGACACATTGTCGGGAATGGTATTGTCGATAGGCTCGGTCTTAACTGGCAGGTCGGCATCCACCACATCTTCAAAGTCCCCGGCGGCTGGATGCTCAAACGCATCGGGAGTGTCTTCTGAGTGTCTGGGCGCCCCGCCTGCCAATCTGTTGTAGGCATCTTCACCAATCTTATTATACAACTCCTCGTTCGTCAGAAGGCCTTCCGGATCCATGTCCCGCGCGCCAAGATTGTAGTCTGCGACGTTAAGAGGATCATGAAGATAATCAAGCGAAGGGGCAGGGTCAGGAGTTGCCTCTGCTGGTGCTAGCTCCACGGCAGGTGCAGATTCCATGTTGTCTATGACATCAGGATCGGTACTAATATCAGGAGTAGGCGTAGGAGTAGGAGTTGCGGGACGGGCTTGGTATCGCGCAAGTGCTTCTTGGATAGGCTTCTGCACTAGCTCCACCCACTGTGGACCAAAGTCAAGAGACCCACCGAGCATAGTTGGGTTGGTAGTGGATATGGTTTCTGCCGAGGCGAGTAGGCGTGGGTCTACGGGCACGCCCTGTGCAATAGCCTTATCTATGTCTCTGGCAGTCTGACCGCTATAGTGGGATGAAGTTTCCAGCCACCTAGTCTCGTCCTGAGTAATGCCCTGTCTGCGGGCAGTAACGAAGCCACTTAGGCTATCTAGACTTCGCGCACCCCGTAGCTGAAGCTGCAGCCGCTTCTGCATAAACAGCAGTGTCGTGTGCTCCGCGCTGCCCTCTTGCGTACCGTCTATTCTGTCACTGACTTCCCGCAAAGCTCTGGCGGTAGGGGCAGATTGCTCGTTGCTTAGGCCTTCGATGTAGGGCGACAGTGCGTTAAAGTCAATAGTTCTCTGATCCATTAACGATTGGTTTTGGCCGCCTGGCTGATTGCCTTGCTCTCTGACTTTAGCTCGCTTGGATTGCGCAAGCGTTGGTTGCGGATCTCGCTCTTTTACTTTCTTAGGTAGCGGGGAGAACCAAGTACCGTCCTCCTGCTGTACGACTGTTGGCCTTGTGACTTTGCCGTCCGGGCCGGCTGGCAGTCCTAGCTCCATTGCCCGCCGCTCGCTGGTCATCTGCTCTTTCCAGTTCTGGAAGGCCGCCTCGAGTTCTTCTGGTGTGCCGTTCCAACCGGCTGGGTCAAAGGTGCGGCCGGCTCTACTTTCGGACGCCTTGCTAATGTCTTGCGTAGCTTGGCGAGTAGATAGAGTCTTGGGCTGGTTCTCCATCGAGAAGGTGTTGGTGTCGTGGACTGGCCTCGCCCCCTCGCCTTCAGCCACCACTTCATCCGGCTTGGCTACTCGATCTGCATTCCGGCCTGCCGCTAGTTCCTCGGGGCTTAATGCTTTGCCGCGTGTGTTAGTTCGCCCAGGCCCGATGCTGTCGGGGTGCCAGCCCGGATGTACAAGGCGATATTGTAGTTTGTATTCTGGCAGGCTTGGTATAGACCCTAGGTCTTGGGATGTGCCTTGTGGCTCATCGGGTAGCCGGGACTCTGGTGCCAGCGTAACTTCCGTGATGGGGGTCTGGACATAGTTCTTCCCCCACTTGTCGCCGTAACGGTCTGTGATCACTTTGGCTAGTCGCTCGGCTGCAGCTTCTCGTAAAGCAGTGCGTTTGCCGGGAGTCTGACCAAGGTCGGGTCGCTCCTCATGCAGAATCTTCTGGGCTCCACCTTGGGTATAGTCTTTGTTTAGTCGCCCTTTCTGTTTCAATATGCCCAATGCGTGTTCAACATCACTGGGTGCAACCTCTGGGACTTCAAACATATCCTGCGTAGCGTTGCGAATTAGCGCGTGCGCATAGTCTTCTGCTGAAGCGAAAGAACTTTGGGGGCCGGCCTTACGCGTCTTGCCTTTCATACCGTCCTGCAGCATCTCCCACAGAGACGCTAACTGGTCACGGGCGCCGGATTTGGCTACATAGAACCCCGGTTTGGTTTGCTTGCCGAACGCTAAGTCTTTAATGTCTTGGTCGAAAGAGGCTTGCATGGTTCTCGGATCGACCATCTGAACGCCAGCCTTCGTATCGCCCAGTGGAAAGGGCTTTCGTGATACCGGCGCCACCTCGTCGGCCATACGCCTAGCCATATCGATTCTTTTTTGCGCCTCTTTTGCTAGCTTTCGGACTTCCGGCTTGGGGGAGTCAATGCCTTTTGCCTGCCTGATGGCTTTTTGAATACCTTCTTCCGTCTTAAACACGGTCAACATCGCTTCATGCCACGCTTGGGCATGTTCGTCCGAAGTCGCCTCGTATTTCTCCCCCTTTTTAATTGCCGGGTAGTCATCGCCGCGCACAGAGCCGCCTTCAGATGCAGTGACTCGCTCCAAGGATTTCTTGCCTTGGGGGCCTTCGATGACTAGAGCCTTGGATGGCGGCGCGTTCAGTGCCGGTTTGTCTGACAGCGAACTCGTTGCATTACCACCCTTATCGCTTGGGTCTTTAAGCCCTAGTTTTTTGGGATCGTATCCCTCACGGGGTTCCGGCCTAGCCATTCGCGGCTGTGCTTCTACTTCACCAGGCGGCGCGGGCTGGTCGTTCCTTGGGGCAATGTTCTCAACCCTATCGGCATTAGGGTCAGACGCCTCTAGTGCAGCAGTTCGGCCTGCCGATCGCTCTTTGCCAGCCAGCATTTCGACTGCTGCTTGGACATCAAGCGACAGTCCTGCGTCCTTCTTCTGGCCGCCGCCCCCATCTGTACGTCGAGCGGCTGGGGATGAGGTGACTAGCTCTTTTAGAATTGCTTCTCTTTGGGCGGCGTCGAGTGTTTTCCAGAGGTCAGCCATGTGGCGGCGTTCGGCGTCAGATCCAGACAGCGCAATTTGGATCATAATCATGGCGCGATCTACAGGCTTTTTTACTGTAACGCCTGCGCTGGCGCCCGCCGTGTGCATCTCCACAAATGGAGCGCCACGCTGCTGAACTAGTTGCTCCATTCTGGAGCCTTGGGTCTGCCCACCAACTTGCTTTGGTAGCTTACCGCCTCGTAAGGAATCGAGCTTGGGTACGCCCATTACTTTTCTTTCTTTTTCTTCGGTTGTTCTGATGATGGCGGCATAGTCACCCCGTTCGGCAGGTCATCTGCCTGAATCTTTGGAGGTTGGGAGTCTCCCCGCTCGCGGTCTAGGGCTACGAGGTCATCGTTGGCCTTATCGTCTTCTTCGTCTTCGTCTTCGTCATTGCCCAGCGGGCCTTTACTACGCTTGCCACGCAGCATTGAAGACATTGCGTGACCTCGCAACATTTGGCGAAGTTGCTTGGGCGTCAAGTCTTCTAGGTCTAATCCGATTGCGTGATGTGTCATAGTTACTGTCTCATAAGTGCTATCATGTAGTTCATCCGGGCTGATTGTGCAGCCATCTGTAGCTGCTGTTGGGCCGACCGTCTTGCAAAGTCCCTTGACCAATCGCTTTGGCTTATAGAGTGTTGGACCATTGCGGTGTTTTGTGCTTCTAGCTCGCGGGACTTCTCGTAGTCGCTTCGCAGCATGGAGTTAGTGTTGGCATCCTTGGCTCGTACATCGGCTGCACTCGTAGCGGCAGCAGACATAGCCTGTACGCCCTCTTGGCCTGCGATAAACTGCTGGCCCTTGCCTCTCGAGACACCGGCGCGGTCTAGTTTCTTGGCCTGATACCGCTGGTCGGCTTCCTGCCAGCCCTTGGCCATGATGTTGTTAGCGCTGTCCTCGGTGGTCGAGTCAGCTATGTACTGGGGTGGCTTGATGGAGGACTGCCCCGAGTAGTTAGGGCCCGAACCCTGCTGCTGCTGTGGTGCCTGCTGTGGGCGAGGCTGTGACTTCAGTACAGGGAACTGCGCTGGTGCTGAGCCGGCTGCTCGGAGGTTAGTTTCAGAGCCAATCATTTAAGCAGCGCCATATTAAGGGCATATCTGTTACGGATCTGGGCTTCTTGCATCTGTGCAGCTAGGCCCACTTGATCGTTTGCGCGTTGGGAAATATCGCTGTAGATCTTGGCTTGATTGCTTAGGCCGGTTTGCATGAGGTCGGCACGGGTAGATTGGTTGTTGGAGAAAAGCCCCGCGTTGGTGCCCTCGATGCCGCGATTCAACTGTGCGCGGTCATTAAACTGCTGGGACTTCTGGAGATCTGCTGTCGCTGCTATGCCACCAGCAGAGCCAGTCGTGGGCTTGAATTTGCTGTCGTGGTCGAGGTTCTGCTGGGCTGCCCCGGTGTTGATGCCCTGCCGATCAGCGTTAAACCCAGTCTGATAGCTTAAAGCGGATTGCTTTACTGGGGCTGGTGCCAGTGGCGAGCGGGGGGATGTTAGTGAACTGGGGTTTTGCATTACGAATAAAGACCATTTAGGAATGAGCCACCAATTCGATTGCCGCCGTTGTCAAACAGCCTGACGTTGGGCGTTGGCATGGTGCCTGGTGCTGTTAGGCTTTGGCCGAACCCGCCAGACAGCATCCTCATCTTGGCCATTTCCTGCGCGTGCTGATTAGCTTGGGCTTGCCCCGAAAGCGCATAGTCACGCTCGTTATTCATCTTGTCGTAATTCTGCTGCTTTAGATTATCCTGCTCAGCTATTCGCCCTTGAGCGTCCCCATATGCAGCCAAGTGACCCTGAAAGTCACCTTCTTTTTGGCTCATTATGTTGGCGACGTTGGCTGTCTCGTTGGGGCTGGCGTACTGACTCCAAGGGGACGAGAGGCTCATGTGGCCGTTGTGGTCGAACCCTACGCCGTTGGCAGCCGCATATTGGTTGCGGGAGTTAAAGGCCGTGCGGGCTGCTGCTTCATGCCCTGCCCTCTCGGCCTGCATGCCTTGGCGTTGCTGATCCGCGTAATCGTGCTGCGATTTGTATTGGTTGTAGCTCATAATGTATTTATGTCAGGGTGGTGGTGGATCGGGACATTTTGGCCTCCCAAGCTGCTAGAGATTGTTTGATTAGAACCAGCCCGATAGCGTCAAAGAACGGTAAACCACGCTTTCTTGCCGCACTTCTCAACCACCCTAGTACAGTCTCGGTGTTGTCCCTGACCCATTCCGGCCCCATTTGGTCCATAGTTAGGGCATTAGCTTGGCACTGGCAGCCCGAAGCGGGGGTAATCCACAGGGCTTCCAAGATAGCTTTAAGCTCGCTGCCCACCCCGCCGGCCGGAATTGCTGGCCGACAGATGTGCGTAACCTCACCGCTGCAGCCGGCAGACCAGCCACACGTTCCGCACTCCTGAGTAACGCCGTTGGGTCCGCACGGCAGCAAAACAGTATTGGCATGGCTTCGAGCGTCTAGCATGCTCCACCTATGACGATATTTACGATCTGAGATACCCCAGCTACCCCCGAGCCTGAGTCTTCCCATCCGGTGATTGTAGGCAGGGATGTGCAGTTGCTTGTGAAGTACAGCTTTAGGTTTCTTCCTGTATCGATTACCGTGTCGATTCGGTACTCACCGGCCCTTGTGTAGGTGTCACAGGCTGCGTATCTCTGGGAGGCGGCACCGCTGGGGTACGTCGCAGGATCGTAGAACCCTGGGGATGTGAAGCCTGGGGTTATTACGTTTCCGGCCGTTGGGTTGGCCGTGCAATACGAGGCTGTTCCCCCGGCATAAATGATGTCTACGGTAAACCCGAGCGCGCCTGTTAGCATGACCTGTGCGCCGCAGGGGCAAGGCGAATCCGGGCAGCCAATGCTGTAGTTCCACGCAGTGTAAGGTTCTGCGCTAGTGACAGTAACGGTGACCTTGGTTAAGCCTAGTGGCTTGAAGAAACTTGCGTTGACGGGCTGTTGGCCTGTGGAGACTGGGCCGGTGTTTATGAACACCACGCCACCGCCCTCGACTTTGAACGTATCGGGGATGCTGTAGGAACGGTAGGAGAACTGCACGGCACCGGCCCTAGCTGGCATCACATAATTTCTGACATCTAGCATTCCCTCGCCAGCAGTGGCAACTGCCCCGCATGCCGGCTCGCAGCATTCGCAGTCGTTTCCGTCGGACATTGCCAGCTTATCGGGCCGGAGTAGCAGCTTGCCGTCCTTCAGCACTAAGGACTGAACCATTGCTTACCTACTGGTTAGTAAAACTTATGGTTTTGGTGGCTGTTACCCAGCCTGGCCGGCAAGCCGTGATCGTAACTACAGTCGATGCAATGGTGGTTATGATTATGTGGCCGGTGGTTTGGTTGAAAGCTACATCGCCTACGGTCGCAGTGGCTGACCATGTAAAGGCCAGATCGAAAGGATTTATTTGAATCTCATAGCTGTTCAGATTGGTCCCCTCTTGCGTAGCTATCACAAGGGGAGAATGAAGCGAAGTATCGCAGGTAGTCAGAGGGATTACTGCGGGCTCTGCGTCTTGGGGGTCGAAGACCTTAGCTGTACCGCGCTCAAAGTGTAGCTCCATTGCGCACACATCGAGCCGTACGTTCTTGATGTAGGTAATCTCCGTAAGTGTGTAGTCGAGCTTCCAAAGCGTTTCGCGTGGCTTTTCTTCTATCGAGAGCTTTATTGAGCCTGAGTTCTTACCTGGTGCCTCCGACACGTTCTTAGGCAAAACAACCTTAAAATCTACGGAGTGGACGATATTCTTTTCATTTAGGTTGCTCGGCCAAACGCAGTGCCGACGCACATCATTGTGCTTTACCCTGATCTTGCGATCGGTGATGTCTATGTATTCGCCTGCCGTGTACTCGTACTGCGGATCAGATGGGTCGTTCGGGTCCGGGTCTTCGGGGTCCGGCTCTGGATCTGGAACAAGCGGAACATCTGGCTCTTCATCGGGCGGTGGGCCTTCTGGGGGCTTTTTCTTTTTTGGTACTTCCGGCGGGTCAAACCGAAAGTTAGGGAAATGGAACTTTGCCAACTCTGGGGTGATCAGCCGCATGTTGGGTCGCGTGTAGTCCAGTTCGACAGGCCCGCGATGCACTAACGTCTGCCGGCAGTTGCCCAGTAGATTCTGCATCTCACTAGCTTGAGGAGCAGACAAGCCGCCCAGCAGCAGGGATGTTCCTATGTTTGGGGCCTGCCGTGTAAACATACTCAGTCCCCAGCGGATTTGTCGTTCACACCAAAGATGTCAATGCTGTGGATAGCTACTGCCCCTGCGTCAGTTTGCTTGCCACTCAGTTCGATAGAGACATGCCGATCGCTGCCCATCATGTCATCCAACACCCGACCAGCGAACAGTGTACGCGCTACCCCGTGTGCTTCTGCGTCCTGCAGTGGAGTCGCCTGCATGTCTAGCTCGGAGGCTGGCATTGTGTCGGAGTGTACAAACCCTGTACCTCGGTCGCGCCGGACCACATTGGAGCGTGGGTATTTAGCGTTATTATAATACGCTTTAAGCTGCAGGAGGGTGGAGTTAGCGGTTGGCTGATAGGTCACAGAGCAGTGTCGGGTCTGCTGTTCGCCGCCGTTCTTCTTCTGCGAATCATTGACGTACTCAAAGGCGGCACTTCTAAACGACCAAGACACGGGGTATACGCCGCTAGCTGTGGAGTAGGAAGCGGTTGCCTGTGTGCCTCCGTCCCCTGGTGGACCAATCGTAAGCCCCCCGTCCGTATAGCCGGTGCCGCTAAGTTTGACATTGATCCCGGTAATCTCGCCGTCTTGGTTAATGCCGCACTCAAACACAGCGCCATGCCCGCCACTAGCAGTAATAACCGGAGGAATCTTGTATCCATAGCCCTTGCTACCAATAGAAACAGCAGCAATCGTATCTTCGGCTACATCTTGTAGACCAGTGGCCACACGATAGATGGCATCGCTAGTGCTGTAGACTAAGGCAATTTCTCCTGTAGATGTGCGGGTTTCTGTTGCGCCGCGAAACTCAATGGGGTATCGCTCTTCCCACCATGTCTTGTAGTCAAAGCTGTACACTAGCTGTCGAGTCGGGTATTTGCTGGACCCATCTCCCTTAAACGCTAGGCTAACTCGCAGTACGTTCAGCCGGCGGTCTGCCCTCACCAGAAAGCGACTCGAGAGGTTCATATCAATGGAGCCCCGCCAAACGTCATCGATGCCCAACGTCAATGACTCTACGTTCCCCTGTGGGTCTAGCGAGTACACGCCCTGATCGTCCATTGCGTAGACGCGGCCGTCGTAGATGTCCCAGCAGCGTTGATTGATGCAGCCCCGGTAGGCAAGCAGAAAGAATGCAGCGTCTATCAGCGGCTGCGAAACGTACGTCATTCTGTGCGAGTGGCGGGACTGGCAGACCACCATTGCTCCAGCATACGGGATCAGGGCCGTAATGTAGTCAGTGCTACGGAGGTTGCTCTGGATGATTAGCTCATTCACATCTGGCATACTTTCAGGTTCGTCAGCCTCCGAGAACCGGAGAGTATTAAAGTCCGACCCTCCCGGCTTGACCCCCATCCACAGCCTATCCTGAAACATGACGGCTACTTGGTAATCAATTGGGGGCACACCAAATCTGTTGGCGTTCAATTCGCCGTTGGGTAGCAGAATAGGCATGGCCATAAAGCCAGTGCGATCGGGGTCTGTCAGTTCCCAGTCGGTCAGGGTGTCTATAAGACTGCCGAATGCTGGGTCTTTTGTAGTTCCACCACCCACTTTGGCAACACGAAACAGCGTAGTTGCTTGGTTGCTGCTTGTACGCCAAAGCTCATACGACGAGCCGGTTACTGCCCATGTTAGCTTGGCCGCCCCGTCGCCTGCATCAACTTCCTTCACCGGAGATAGGGACGAATAGAGCGGGCCACCCTCTGCCTCGGGAACAGCATTATTCACAAAGCGATAGTAACACTGATACTTGCCTCGCAGGGTTGCCCTAACTACTGCTAGGGCTTTTGCTTTGCCCGAGTTCGTAGCGTCCAGAACTGGCGGGAACAAATACTTTTCTTCATCTGGTACATCGATTGTCTGCACGGCACCGTTTAGAACCGTACTGGGGAACTCTTTGGCCGTTGAGCTTGGTGCGCCGGTAAACGGCAGGATTTTGCAAGATGGGGCTTTCAAATAAAGCGTCCCGGCCTTACCGTCGGTGACATTCAGTTTTTTTATCTTCCGAGCCCTGAACGGATTCAGGCCACCTAGATCGCTGGCGGGAGGGCAGTTCGGGTGGTCTATTGTGTACCCTCTCATCACCATGCCGCATGCGGAGTTGCAGTTCTGTGCGCCGTATAGCGAACTGTACGCAGGGCCGAAATCAACCGCAAGGGTTATGCTGCTACCCTTTGTGTAGCCTTGGCCCATCGCTTCTACTTCTACAAAATAAGAGTAGTTGCCAGGAGTCGTTGTGCTTATGCAAGGGTCGGTTACGGTTGGGCCGAACGATACACGCACTTTCGCGCCGGTGCCGGGAGAAACGTCTTTAGGGATCACTCTCGCAAACTTGGGGCCAGCCGGTGTTGTAGCGTAAGCCGCAGTCCAGCACGGATAGCCCACGCCGTCTTTAACCACTTCCCAATAGACAATCCCAGTTTTATAGTCGCCAGTGGCAAAGCCTTCTTCCAGTTCTACAGTTGCCGCCAACTCGGTTCCACAAGCGCCGAAGTCCGTTGCGGCCACTGTGGGCGTAGCTAAGTACCCTTTGCCGCTATTAGTCACAGAGATGTTGCTGACATAGCCGCCAGTAATGCGGGACACAGCAGTTGCCTGAACCATCCCAAAGACCGATCCGGGACTAGCAATAGTGATCACTGGCGGCTTGACGTAGCCACTACCCGCTGATTCGATGTCCACTCTTGCTATGTAATAAGTAGCGGGCGTCGTGAGTGTTACAGTTGGCTGGGTAGCCGGCGCCGCCAGCCCTGTCTTTCGCCATGCCTTTGAGCTAGGGCTCCAGACGCGGCCGGGGACTGCACCGTTGTACTCGTACACCTCGCCGTGCCTGCCCTGAGAAAACACTGTGGGGGTACTGCTTGAGAACACAAATGGCGTAACGTAGCTGCCGTTTGTATACCCCCATATCTCGTCGCCGCCGACCGGCCCGACAAGCACAAACCCCTCTGTGGTTGCTATCCCTCCACGAACAGAAAGCTGGCCCGGAACTAGGCTCATGCAGTTGACCTGCTCTACTGCGCCGCCGACTGGCAGGATGTAGGGGCTGGCCGAGGAGACTACTCCAGACCACGTTTGTATACGGATCATTTAGCAGTCTCCGAACACTGTCCCAGCGCCGCCGCCGTCCAGATCTGTAGATGGATCGCTGTCGGCACCACCACCCTCGGCGTCTGCTGGCACTGGGCACTCGGGGTTCTCCGGGTCACCACCATCATGGCCTGGCCGTAAGTACCAGAACGCGTAATAGCCCGCCCTCGAGTCCTGCCTACCTGATAGAACAGCCATTGCGTCTCCTTCAAAAGCCAAGCGAAGATCTCGCCCGTATGCCCCGGTTGCCCCCTCGACGTTCTTGCCTAGCAACCTAGCCACCCAGACCTCGCAGGCAGACAACAAAGACGTATACATGCCGGGGCTAATATCTAGGTAGTCAGTCACAATGTACTTTGTTCTCTCCATGACGATCGGTGGTGCTGCAGGCGAGTACACGACCATGCTGGTTGGGCTGTCAACACTCAGGATCAGCCCTTCGGCCTTATAGGGGTGCATGCCGGCTAAGCCTTCGGGGTGATACGCCTGGCTGCCGCTTACCCGCAGTACCGATCCGACCATAAAAGCGTCAAAATCCGTACCTGTTCCAGTCAGATCACTGCCGTTCCAATCAGCCAAGCCCGACCGTGAAGCTGGCTCCCAGCCCGTCAGCCGTAGATCCCTTGGCCTTCGCCGGTAGGTCATAACGGCTGTGGTGTCATACAAGGCACCGTTCCACATCAAGACTTCAAAGCGGTCGGCCGAAAACGTAGATGGCTTAACCGTCCAAATTAGCCGGACTAGCTTTGCATTGGGGGACGCCATCACCCGCTCCCACTCAGTAGGACTGACATACTCAGCGGTAATGCCGGGATTGCCAATATGAAACGCGTCCACTGACTGGGTGCCCCACGGCAATACATGCCTAGTCAGCGAGTCTCGCACAGATAGATCAACGTGCTCTGTGGTGTGATACCAACGCCAGTCTCGCACGGTAACCAAATCGCGGTAGGCATGGAAAACAGCCTGCCGCAACACACGATGTTCCTGATCTTGCGCACCGCCACCCGTGGTGCTCATCATGTATTCGATAACGTCGTAGCTTGTGTAGATAAATCACTGCTCTTTCATGGCGAGTTCTATGGAAACGCACGCGTGATCGAACTATTTATGTATTCCTTGTTCGATATAGTCGATCCCATGATGACAAACCGACCCGTGCTACTGGTCAGTCGAACATATCCAACACCTTGCATGGGGTAAAAGTTGCTTGGGAGATTAACCTGCACCCATGTCGAGCCTACATTTGTGGACTCATAAACATAGCTGGCACCGGACATTGTCACAATCAGTGGGTCGCCCGAGTTTGGTCCAGCGGCTATCCCGGACCAAAATCCTTGGGTAGGCAAGGTGACCGCAACCCAGTTTGTGTTGCCCGCCGGAGTTGTACCTTGGCTTATGTTCCACTTGTACAGCTTATTGCCACCGCTAAGCGTGACCCAGACAAAGCCGGCGTAGTAACAGGCAGCCGTTATCCACTGTCCTGCCGGAACAAATGATGTCTGATACTTAGCCCAAGTGGCCGCAACCGCGTTGGTAACCAGTGTTCCCAGTCGGTCAAATGCTATAATGTATGGCGTGTTGCTTGGTGAGATTACAAAACCCTCAAAACGCCTCTCTGGGGTCACTAGGGTGGTGCCGTCATAGGTCGGAGCTTGCCTGTTGAATAAAGCAGTGCCCCAAGATGCTGCTATGGCATTTTCTATGCTCAGTGGGGTAGATCCCGCGAGCCACTGAGCGTTAGTTGGTGCAATAATACAATCGTCGGTAGGTTGGTACACGCTAGCAAAATTTGCCGTAAGGCTGGTTGCGGTAAAAACTTTAACGATTATTCTATGCTGGGAAACATTCGGGTTTTTCTGGAGTGGTGATTGTTTGTTTGAGGCTTCCGATACATGATCAAGGATCTGTGACCAGATAACGACGGGGATGCCCGTTCCGTTTGCAATTTTGGCAACAAAATAGCTGTTTTTCAAACCATCTGTTTGGGTGTTGAAGTCACCAACTGGCACAGGAACGCCTGGCAGGTCTACTTCTGCCCCCCATGTTAATACACCGGCTGGTGTCAGTGACCCGTACTGCACTTTCTGGTTGGAGTTTACACAGATATAGGTAGTGTTTCCATTAGAACCAGTACCTGCGCCACCACCACCTATTGCAAGAGCACTACCTACAATTGCGCCGGGAATAGCAGGGTTTTGTGGCACCAATCGCCCCGTGAGTTGGTTCTCGAATCCTTGGTCGTATATTGCCATGCTTGTAGTCCGTTGTTAGACGTAGTTTTACTGTGGTTGGGGGTCTAATGGGTTTAAGAGGTAATTATTTGCCCGAGCCAAAAGTTGTACTTTCGGCAAGACTCCCGGTAGTATCCAGGTTCCTTCGCCGAACTGGTGAGCGCATCCGCTCAGAAAAGAACCGTAGGCTAAGTTCCCAGACGGCGGTGGGGTTGCAGCCAGCAAAGCCATACTATTGCCTGACCGGATATTCCGAAACATCAACCCGTCTGCAAACATGGGTCTCCCTATCGATTCGAGCGTTTTGTAGCACCCATACTCGTTTTGGTCGGTGTCTGCTCTGGAGGGCACATTACCATAAAGCAGAGACGGGACTGGCTTGTCCGTATCTCGTAGGGTCGCAGGGTCATAATTATACAGAATGTTTACGCTACCTTGATCTTCTATAGGGGTAGAAAAGTCACGCGAGACGTATCTAGTTTTAACAGCGGCAATGAGTTTTTGAGCACCCTGAGAAACAGTCTTTGTATAGGCGTTTACATAGTCATTTACGTTTGTCTCCACAAAGTTGGGAGCCGTACCAGTGTAATACTTAAAGCTGCCAGTTAGCGCAATAGTTGTATCGACTGCATCGCCTGTTTTCCTAACCC
>Ga0049082_10000147_pt1 | contig 17166 bp, 24 predicted proteins | sample GreLakmeHU45MSRF_FD_66718 | JGI IMG/M metagenome (GOLD analysis project Ga0049082, IMG submission 66718) | Freshwater lentic microbial communities from great Laurentian Lakes, MI, USA - Great Lakes metaG HU45MSRF | ecosystem: Environmental > Aquatic > Freshwater > Lake | place: Great Lakes... | reverse complement strand
TGCCGTCGTAGATGACGACCAGGGGCCGGGCGTCGGTGATCAGGCTGACAGCCGCCCGAAGATCGGTGTGGCGTCGCGGCCATCCCGGTAGCCGGCGTAGTCGTCATGCGACGTATCCGACTGTGTTCCGGGAGCACCTGACACGTTCACACCATGGGGCGCCACAAGCACGATGCCGTGGGCGACATCGGTCACCGATCCATCAAGCGCGGACGCCAGACCACCAACGAAGTCGCGCAGCCGCTCTTCGAGGTCGCGATCGGTGGTCCGCACATCCATGAAGACCGAGGCGCCCGACTTAATGCGGTCGCCGATCTCCTGAGCGTCGTTGAAGCTCAGCGGAGTGAGCATGTGTACCCGCACGGGGGCGGGGAGAGCGTGGACTGGCATGTGTCCTCCGGATCGTGGTGTCCGGGGACGGATTCGACGCGCAGGGGGAGGCTCCTACCCCGCGGGGGCAGGCGGATGCACCAGAAGCACGGCACAGGGCGCGTTGTAGGTCATGTGTTGGGCGAAGCTCCCAAGCAGAATCCGCTCAGCGCGGCCGCGATGGCGCACTGCCACCAGCAGGTCCACGCCATTGTCCTTTGCCCAGTCGGAGATAGAACTTGCCGGGTGTCCCTCAAGGAGGACGCCAGCGGCGCCGGGTGCCAGGGCGAGGGTGTTCTTCATCCACGTGCGCACGGTGTCGAGATTCTCGAGCCCCGCATCGGTTGAGAATCCGGCGTAGGCGAGTCCCGGCTCTGTCACGTGCAGCAGGGTGAGCGTGCCCGGCCCGAGCGAGCGCATTCGGATCGCCGCGGCGAGAGCGGCGTCACCAGCCGCCGACCCATCGAGGCAGCAAGCGATGTGGGTGTACGCGTCAGCCATGGCCTGAGGCTATGTCATCGGCGGCGCAGGCGCCGCGGGCACGGATGAGGCCACCATCACCGCAACTGCGTCAAGGTCATCGACACCCCGTACCTGCAGACCAAAGGCGCGGTCCCCGGCCTCCCACACAACGAATGACATACCCCGACCGCGACCGCGCAGGACGCCGACGGCAATCCCAAGATCCACGGCCCGTCCACGGGCATCGGGGAGTTCGGGGACCGCCAGTGGGCCAGGGCACTGCCGTAGGAGCACACGGGAGTCTCCGTCCCCGGTCCATGACATTGCGATTGACGGTGGAGCAAAAGGGTACGCGGCCTCGGGCTCCACGCGCACAGTTGCGGGCGAGAAGCCGTCGGGAAGCCAGGTGGGCAAACACGCGGCGTACCCCGCCTCGAGTTCTGCAGTCGCCAGATCGGCCACCGTGTCACCGGCCCCGAAGCCCGCGGCCATGCCGTGACCCGAACCCAGACGCCCCTCGAGTCGTCCGGCCACAAGCCGCAGCTCGGTGAACCCCGTGTGGTCGAGACGCCCGATCGGCTCGCCTTCGGAACTCAGCGCCTCAAGCGCCACCACAGCGATGCCCGTTGGGATTCGAGCCGCGAGCAGCCCGCTCGCGGCCACAACCATGCTGATCGGATCCGGGTCGGCCACCAGAAGCCGGGCGGCCGTGATCCCCTTCGACACGCGGCCGAGAATGACCCGATCCGACACGCCGTTCTCTGCGACCTCCACGATTGTCCCGATGGCTGGCCGAACGGCACTGGGGACCCCGGGAGGGCATCCCACGCGTGCAAGTACCTCTCCGGTGTCACGTACCCATGCGGCACGCACGCGTGACGGCTCACCAACCACCGACACCGCGATGGTGGCTGGATGGTCGGCGTCTGGCGGCACCACGAGGAGCACCGGATGCCCCAGGGCCGCCTCCAATTCGGGGCGTGAGATAGCCACTTCGCATCCACCATAGACCCGGGTACGGGGTAGGGTGCCCGGCCATGAGCGAATCCATCACCCTCCATCTCGGAAACCCCGACATCATCCTCATGCGCCGGCCCGAATCACCGGCGCTGGTACATGGCCAGATCGCACCCGACGCGCACGCCAAGCTCGTTGCCCTCTGGGACGCCGAGGACCGCCCGAAGGGCACCGCGATCGTCGAGAGGGGAGAGGAGGGGCTTGTTGCCGTGGCCACCATCACCTCGCCCATCGAGATCGACCTGCGTGTCGTACTTGACCTGCCACCGGACAAGGCCGCTGGGCTGGAACGGCGCCCGTCAGCGATGGTGATGATCTATCCGGACGAGGAGTCACGGATGGCGGGCCTGAACGACTTCCGCAGTGGCGGAGCCCGGGGCGACTGGTTGCGGCTGGGAATCGTCCTTCCTCAGGCGACGACAGACCCGTTGCGCGCGCCGCTTTCGTAGCGCCGGGCCCGCGGTGGTTCTCAATCCGCGCCAATTCGTGCAGAATCGCGGCATGACCCCACTACGCCTTATGATCGATGGAGTCCTCCTGCCGGAGGGCGAGACCCCTGTCATTCCCTTGGACGATGGATTTGTTCGAGGCGATGGTGTGTTTGAGGGGATGCGCCTGTACGACCACGTGCCACGCACGCTCGACGCGCATCTGGATCGGATGGAGCGCTCTGCGGCCGGTGTGAGTATTCCCTTCGACCGTGCCCAGATGCGGGCCGAGATCACCGAGATCTCGGACGCGGCCACCCACGGCGACTCAGCCCTGCGGTCGATGCTGAGCAGGGCCGGGCTGCGTGTCCACCGCGAGGAGCCGCTTATTCCCGAGGCCCCTGACGGTTGGGTCCTCCACCCGGTAGACCATCGGGTAACGCCGCTCCTGATCGGCGCGAAGACCCTGAGTTACGCGGCCAACATGCAGGCTGCGCGCCTGGCCACCGCCGCGGGGGCGAATACCGCCCTGTTTGTGGAGGCCGACTCGCAGGCCGTGCTCGAGTGCCCGGTAGCGAGCCTCGTGTGGTTTGAGGGAAACGATGTATGTGCCCCGCCGCTCTCGGCCGGAGTGCTCGACTCGATCACCCGGCGCCTGCTTGCGGAGGTGACTGATCTGCACATTCGTACGCGCACACTTGACGAGCTGGCCGACGCCGATGGGGCGCTCGTGATCTCGACTGTGGTGGAGAGCAGGACCGTGCGCGAGGTGCAGGGTGTGTGCACATACGACCTCGCGAACGCCCGGGTTGCCGAAATTGCGGCGGCACTTCACGAGGCATCGCGGAGCGGTGACCAAGATCGCGCACGGACTGTGCCGGTGTAACCCGATCCCCGGCGACCGAGTAGTCCGACCTGCAATAGTGCGGGCATGATCACGCTCATAGTTATCGCCGCTGTTGTTGTTGTGCTCGTCCTCTGGGCGGTGTTTCTCTACAACCGCCTTGTGCGCCTGCGCGTTGAGGTGCAGCAGGGCTGGTCGAACATCGACGTGCAGTTGCGCCGCCGATACGACCTCATCCCGAACCTCATTGAGAGCGTGAAGGGCTACGCCGCGCACGAGCGCGGCGTGTTTCAGGCCGTTACCGAGGCCCGTACCGGGGCCATGTCGGCCCATGGCCCCGCTGCCACCGGAATGGCGAACAACGCCCTGGCCAGCGCGCTCGGTGGCCTGTTTGCGGTGGCCGAGAACTACCCGGACCTGAAGGCCTCAGACAACTTTCTGCAGTTGCAGACCGAACTTGCCAACGTTGAAGAAATGCTGGCGGCATCGCGCCGGTACTACAACTCGACCGTCGGCAGCTACAACGCCACGCAGACGACGGTGCCGTCGGTGTTCGTGGCGAAGGTGGGCGACTTCGCACTCGCTGAGTTCTTCGAAGAGGAGAATGAGGCCGCACGCACCGCACCGCGGGTCTCGTTCGACCAGTAGTTGACCCTCCAGCAGCAAATCCGGTCGAATCGTTGGCGCACGCTCCTGCTGTTCATTCTTTTCGCAGTGCTCATTGCGCTTGTGCTTGGGGCGGCGTCACTTGCCGTTGACCTGCCCGTGCTCATCCTCATTGGTGCGGGAATGTTGGTGTACGGAATCGTCACCTGGTTCGCGGCAGGCAGCCTGGTTGCGACTCTGGCGGGTGCCACCCCGGTAACCCGGGAGGAGTACCCGGAGCTGTGGCAAGCGGTTGAGGCAGCCGCAGTGGGGGCCGGGCTCGCAGTGACCCCGCGCGTGTACGTGATTCAGGACCCTGCGCCCAACGCATTCGCATCGGGGCGGGATCCGAAACACTCCTACGTGGCGGCAACAACCGGGCTCCTCGAGATAATGCCCCAGCGCGAACTGCGTGCCGTGATGGCGCACGAGATCGCCCACGTGCGAAACCGCGACATCCGCACCATGGCCCTCGCCGCCGTGCTGGTGGGAGTGCTGCTCATCCTCTCCGACGTGCTTCTTCGTGTGCTGGTGTTCGGCGGGGGTCGTGATAACCAGAACCCGCTCGCGCTCATCGGAACCGTGGTCGCGCTGATATTGGCGCCGATCGGCGCCGTGATGATGCAGATGGCGCTCTCGCGGCGCCGCGAGTACCAGGCAGATGCCTCGGCTGCCGAGATCACGGGCGACCCGGAAGGAATGGCGCGCGCGCTGGGGATCCTCGACACCGACACCCGCCAGGTGCGCCACGTGGCCCGTGCCACGGCGCATCTGTACATCGAGTCGCCGTTGGTGAAGGGCAAGGGAGTGTTCGGATCCCTCGGTGGCATGTTCCGGACGCACCCGCCAATGGAGGCACGCATCGCGGCGCTCGAAGAAGCCGGTGGATTCATGCTCGACCGTGAATCTCTCGCAGCCGACATGCCGGCCGGCGTGGTGACGACGGTGCAAGAACTGTCCTGATGCGGGGGGGCAGGGCCACGCAGGCCCTGTCGTGTGGGCTCATTCTCGTAAGTGCATAACATTGATTTCCGCCGGGGCGGGAGTAGGGCGCCGCTGAAGTAATGACAGCACGCGCTGGACCCACGGCCTCCGCATCGGCACAGTGTGTGTATGGCTGACGAGCCGTTCAATACCGTCCGGGATCGCGCCCGGCCTGAGGTGCTGTGGTTTCTGCGCCACAAGACCGTGCTCGAACGCTGGCCTGTGCTTCCAGAACCATGGGCGGTGGCCCTTGACGCCCGCCGCCGCGCCGAGGTCGATCCACCCGGGCGTGACATCAGCTTTCTGCACGGCGCCGGGCGCTAGCTTCGTCAGCCGCCGCGTCTGGCGTCGTCGAATCGCCGCCGGTCCCGCTTCGTGGGTCGTGCGCCGAGGCCCGCCCCAGGCGGCGGCGGGGCCATCTTGCGCATCAGCCGGTCGCGCTCGCGCAGTTCCACGCTCTCGGGTGTCTCGACGTACAGCCCCTGGGCCACGGTGGCCGATCCGCGTTTGTCTGCCAGGTCACGCACCACAACAGTGAGCGGTGAGTGTCCGGAGCGTGAGACCTCGATCACATCGTCAATGCGCACATCCCGGGCCGGCTTGACGCGCTGGCCTCCCACGTGCACCCGTCCACCTGCCACGGCATCGGTGGCGAGCCCACGGGTCTTGTAGAAGCGCGCTGCCCACAGCCACTTGTCAATGCGAACTTTGCCTGTATCCGGTGCCATGCCCACATCATTCCATGCGAGGCCCCCAATGATGCCCCCGGCTCTGCCACAATCGCGCCATGGTTATGAGCGCACTTTCCTGCCTGTGGGACGATCCGGATCATTGCCCGCAGGTTCGCGTGGACGGGGTCACCGGTCGTCGGTACTGCCGCCTCTGCGGCCCGGAGCCGCTCCCCGCCGCCTCGACGCCCGATTCTTCTGAGGCTCCCGAGACCCCTCCCGCCGCTCCGAAGACGTCCGCCTAGCACCACAGGGTAAACTTTTGGCCATTCATCGGTCGAACACCCGCTGAGAGCGATGTTTTCATAGGTCCAGATACCTTGACAAAACCTTGTCACAGTAGCAACATACCCCTTGAGGCAACGCTTACTGATTGACGGAAATTCACAATCGGTAGGCCCACATACTCCGAGGGAGCTGAAATGTACCGGTACTCACGCGCCATCTACCGTGATCTGCAGCCACTTCTTATGGAGGGACAGCTCCGCCCCGAGCTTGGTCAGCGCCTGCTTCTCGCAGCATGCGAGCGTACTGTGGAGCGCCTTGCACGGGATTATCGACGATTCGCCCGCCCTGCCGCGAGCCTCTTCGCCGACGTGCGTTCGCTGTTCCCCGTCAGCCGCCAGCTTCTCGCGTATGACATCATCGAGGCCCACATGGCCGCCGCTCTGGAGTATCTCGACCAGGAGATCGCAGACCGTGGCAGTGCTGATCTGCTGCGGTGCCGAGCCACCAACCGCAAGGGCAAGGCATGTCAGCGCGTACCGGTGACCGGATCCGATTTCTGCCCCTCTCACAGGTTCCTCGAGAAGTTGCAGACACAGCCAAGCGGCGCATTCGCGGCGTGATTCTCAGCGGATCTTTCCGCTGACCGTACGCGCCCAGTTCGAGGCCGAAACCGACCGGTCCGGTCGTTTTGTCAGGCAGCCGTCGGCGTTCCGGGGCAATATTGCGGCCGGAACGCCCCACCCGCCGGAGGCGGGTAGATATCACCTCTACGTGTCGCACGCGTGCCCGTGGGCGCATCGCGTAATCATCGCTCGCACGCTCAAGGGACTCGGTGGCATCGTGGGGATGACCGCTGTGGATCCCATACGCGACCAGCGTGGTTGGGCATTCACACACGAGCCGGACCCGGTAAATGGGTGGGCATTTCTGTCCGAGGGGTATCGGGCGACCGATGCTGGGTGGTCCGGCCGGGTAACCGTGCCGGCCCTGTGGGATACGCGTGCAGGCTGCATCGTCAATAACGAGTCGGAAGACATCCTTCGTATCTTCGACTCGGGGTTCGGCCCTCTCGCATCCGGCTCCCCAGTGCTCCGGCCTGCCGACATCCAGCCCCAGATCGACGCAGTGAACGCCGTGGTCTATCCCCTCATCAACAACGGCGTGTACCGGGCCGGGTTCGCGACGACCCAGGCCGCGTACGACGACGCTGCGTCGGATGTGTCGCGCGGCCTCACTGAGGTTGAGACGATTCTGAAACGCTCGCGGTGGCTTGCTGGTAACCGATTCACCGAGGCCGACATACGCCTATTCACCACGTTGGTGCGGTTCGATCCCGTGTACCACACGCACTTCAAGTGCAACGACCGACTGATCGCCGACTCCCCGACGCTGTGTGGGTTCGTTCGTGATGTCGCTCAGATCCCCGGGGTAATGGACACGATCTTCATGGACGAAATCAAGCGCCACTACTACCTGACGCATGGCGCGATCAACCCTGCTGGAATCGTGCCGGTGTCGGATGGCCCAGACCTGGCCGCGCCCCATGGCCGTGCCCATCTGGGCCCCGAGGCGCTGGCCGGTGGCCCGACCGCCTAGATTCCCCGTGGCTTTGTCAGGGCAGTGAGAAGTCGCTCAGCCCGGGCAGACTGTTCGTCCCACCACTGAGCCCGCTCGGGGACGTCATCGGTGTGCTGGGCGGCAGCTTTGATCACGCGGCGCGCGGCCTCCTGGATGGCACCATGCGACTGCGAAGCCGGCCACCGCACACCAGGCTCGCCCGGTGCTCCCAACTCTTCTGCGGCATCGCCAATGCAGGCGAGGCCCATGGCGTCTTCGAGCGCCGATGTGCGGGCAAGCCGACTCGAGGCGCACCAGAGCGCCAGTGAAACCACCACTCGGGCATCCTCGAGCATGGTCGGGTGGAGATCCAGAAGTGGCTGGTCGTCGTGCACGCGCACAATTTAGGCGCCACAGCCGGAAAACCGTTCGGAGTGCGGTCGAGGAGCCCGCTGGTAGGTTGGCGCGCGATGAGTGACATCGCAATCCGTGTTGAGGGCGTCAGTAAACAGTTCGGCAAGACGCTTGCTCTTGAGAAAATCGACCTCGAGATCCCCCGTGGCATCGTTTTCGGCCTTCTCGGGCCCAATGGGTCCGGTAAAAGCACGACAGTTCGCATCCTGGCCACATTGCTGCAGCCAGACGAAGGCAGCGCAACCGTGGATGGCATCGACGTGGTCCGTCACCCGGCCAAGGTGCGTGAACGCATCGGTCTCGCAGGCCAATATGCGGCCGTTGACGAGTACCTGACCGGCCACGAGAACCTGGTGATGTTCGGCCGTCTGTCAGGCATGTCGAAGGGCGATGCGCGCATGCGGGCAGGGGAACTGCTCGCCGAGTTCGATCTGGCCGATGCCGCCCACCGCATCTCAAAGACGTACTCGGGGGGCATGCGCCGCCGGCTCGACCTCGCATCCAGCCTGATGGCCCGCCCGCGCATTTTGTTTCTCGACGAGCCCACGACGGGGCTCGACCCGCGAGGCCGCCTGTCGCTGTGGACAATCATTCAGCGCCTCGTGACCGACGGCACCACGGTGCTCCTGACCACCCAGTACCTGGAAGAGGCCGACCGGCTGGCCCAGCGGATCGCCGTGATCGATCACGGCCGGGTGATCGCCGACGGGTCACCAGCCGAACTAAAGGCACGAGTGGGCGACGAGAGCGTTGAGGTAGCCGTCGTGCGCCCGGCCGACCTCCCTGCGGCAACACGTATTCTCGCCGCGGCGACGTCGGAGGAGCCCATCGTGGACGTTGAGCGCAGCCGGGTGATCGCCGGAGTGTCCGATGGCGCCGCTGCGCTCGCGCGGGTGTCAGCGGCCATTGCCGAGGCTGGCATCGCAACCGATGACCTTGGTCTGCGCCGCCCCACGCTTGATGAGGTGTTCCTCTCGCTCACCGGACACGTCGCCGAGAGCAGCGATGCCGAGGAGGCTGAATGACCTCTCCCGCGCGCGCGCTGAAAGACTCCGGCGTGGTGGTTTGGCGGCAGCTCATCCAGTTGCCACGCATTCCCGAGGTGCTCGTCTTCGCCCTTATTCAACCGGTCATGTTCGTGGTGTTGTTCCGGTACGTGTTTGGCGGGGCGATCCAGACACCCGGCGAGAGTTACGTCAACTACCTCATGCCCGGCATCTTCGCGCAGACTGTGGCGTTTGGCGCAGTGGCAAGCGGCATTGGCCTCGCAGAGGACCTTCGCCGCGGCATCATCGACCGATTTCGCTCGCTGCCCATGGCCCGCTCCGCCGTGCTGGTGGGCCGCACGGTGTCGGACCTCGTGCGCAACGCCGCCGTGGTGGCAGTGATGATGGGCGTCGGCCTACTGGTGGGCTTTCGCCCATCGGGATCGTTGGGGGCGATCATTGTGGCCTTCGGCCTCTTGTTTCTCACCTCGTTCGCCTTCTCGTGGATTGGCGTAGTCATTGCCCTCTCGATGAAGACGGTCGAAGCCGTGCAGTCGGCGGGATTTATCTGGCTCTTCCCGCTCACATTCGCAAGCTCTGCCTTCGTGCCGACAGACAGCATGCCGTCGTGGCTTCAGGGCTTCGCCGTGAACCAACCATTCACGGTGGTTGTCAATGCCGTCCGCGCGCTCTTCCTGGCGCAACCGGTCGGCAACCTCGTATGGCTCTCGGTCGTCTGGATGGGTGGAATCAGCGCCGTGATGATTCCGCTGGCAACGCGCCAGTACCGCAGACGCACCGGCTAGGGGTCCCTGCGCTTCACCAGCGACTCGAGGTGATCAAGGCGCTCGCGTAGATCGTGGATGACATCGTGGATCGGTCCGGGCGGATACTCCGCCGGTTCGGGTGCCACGGTGATCTCCGAGGTGGGCCCGCCCTTTGTGGTGCCGGCGCCTGTCCCGGTAAAGGTCGAGGCGGCCCATGCGGTGTAGATGCCGATGACAGCGACGCCCGAGAAAATCATCACAGTGGCAGTGATCTGACCACCCATGGTGACCGGGTACAGTTCGCCGTAGCCCACGGTTGAGATGGTGACCACCCCCCACCAGAGTGCCTGCCCGCCGGTCTCGATGTTCGCGCCTGGCGCACCCGCCTCGAAGTGCAGCACGAGAATGCCGCCTACCTCGAGGATGATGAGGATGAGCGAGAAGACGAGAAACAGCGTTCCGCGTGCACGGTTCGCAATGAACCAGCGCGCAACGTTGCGCGTACCGAAGTGCCGAAATGCCGCCGTGACACGGATGAGTCGAAAGAGTCTGAGGATTCCCCCGTACGGAAGGCTTCCCAGGAAATCGAACCACCCTCCGCGATGGTTGAGGTACCGCATCCGCTCGGGCCGCGACGAGTGAAGGCGCATCGCAAAATCGCTCAGCAGGATGACCGTGAGCAAGGGGGTCATCATGATGACGAGCCCCTTGACGTCTGGCCCCGGGAGCCTGGGCATCACCAAGATGATCCAGTTGATGAGCGAGAGCACCGTGGCAACGACAATAAAGAGGTCGTATCCGGGGTTCCGGAGATCTGCGGGGAGCACGAGTTTCGACAGGTTGGGTTTAGGAACCACGGTGCCGGTTTCGCCCGCGCACGGCGTTCTCCTTGTAATCAGCCGCGCAAGAGGGGTGACGCGAGAAGCGTGGTGCTGATGGCCTCACCCACCTCGCGTGCCACACGGGCGTCGCGTTCCGCGTTCGCGGCGGGCGGGTGGTCCTCGAGCCACCCGGAGGCAGGCGCATCGCATTCGGCCCGGATCGCGGTGGCCAGCCAGTCGTCCGGCATCTGTGCCGGGAGAGGTGCGCCTGCCATCTCGGCCATCAACATGGCCCACGCGCGCGGCGGTGCGTTGCATGGGTCGTACCCCCCACCGGCGAGTGCCACCCAGCGGCCGTCGCAGCACTCATCGGCCACCTCGCGCAACTGACGCCACAGCTCCGGGTAGAGCGGCATGGTGGTGAGCAGGTGCGAAAGCGGATCGGCATGGTGATGGTCAACGCCGTTCTGCGTGACGATGGCATCGGGCCGGAATGCCCGCACCGCGGGAACCACCACCTCAGCCATTACCCGCCGGTAGGCATCGTCTCCCGAATCAGGTGGCATGGCGACATTGACCGCCGACCCGATGGCGTCGGGCCCCCCCACCTCGAATGCGAAGCCTGTGCCCGGGAAAAGGAACTTGCCGCTCTCGTGCACCGATACCGTGAGCACCTGGGGGTCGTTCCAGAACATCCCCTGCGTCCCGTCACCGTGATGGGTATCGAGATCCACGTAGGCGACGCGCTCGAGCCCACACCTCTTGAGCGCATGAATGGCGACGGCCGTGTCGTTGTAGAGGCCGAACCCGCCGGCCTTGTTGGCGAGGCCATGATGCGTACCGCCCGCCGGGCTGATGGCACGGAGGGCGCGCTCCTCCCCCACTGCCCTACCGGCGTCCCACGCCACCTGCGCCGTACGCGCCGAATCGTGGTGCATGAGTGGATACGGATGGATATCGCCCGTCAGGCCCCACTGACGCGCCTCAGGTGACGCCGCCAGCTGCGGAGTGCGGCTGTAGGTGCGCATGGCGCGTACGAACGCCGGGGCGAACATCGTGCCGAGTTGCTCGTCGTCCATCGGGCCGGGCGCGCTGATCGCCTCGACACCGGGCGCATCAAAGATTCCAACCGAACGGGCGAGCGCAACCGCCAACTGATGCCGTCGTCGATCTGCGGGATGGTCGGCATACGCCATTCCCAGATCGTCAGAGTGAATAACGAGAAGTGAGGTGGAGCCCATGCGGCAATGTTGCCCGATACCCGACGCACTCCGGTGTCCGACCAAGTTCGTGGCGTAGAGTCGCGACGGGAACGAGAACTATGGAGGCAGTCGAGTTGGCTCCAGATCAGGCCCTGCACGCGGTGATTACCAAACACCTGAGGGCATCCGGGGAACCGGTGCGCGAGGCGTTTCTCTACGAACGCGTGGGCGCCCAGGCGGCCGGTTCACCCGAGCACTTTGTGCGCGCCCTGCTCAGGCTTGAAGTTGAGGGGCATGTCCACCTCGACCCCGCCCGTGACGATTCGATCGACGACCCCGCCCCCTTTCAGCCACGCTATTGGCGCATCGTCGGCTGACGCGCGCCCGAGGAGACAACACATGGCACTGATTGATGAGACCCCGATCGACCCGACTGGTGATTCGTGGATCGCCGAGCACGTGAAGGTGTATGTCGAATCGGGCGGCAAGGAGGGGCACATCTGGCAGCCTGGCGTACCCACGCTGCTGCTCACGTCCCGCGGCAACAAGACCGGAACTGCTCGCCGAACCGCATTGATCTACGGCCGCGACGGCGACGACTACGTGGTGATGGCGTCATACGCCGGTGCGCCCACGCACCCCGACTGGTACCTCAATCTGGTGGCCGACCCTGAGGTCGTCATCCAAATGGGAGAGGAGATCGCGTCAGGCACCGCACGCACGGTCGCCGACGAGGACCGCGACCGCGTCTGGAAGATCATGACCGCGATCTGGCCGGACTACGACGAATACGCCACCAAGACCAGCCGCAAGATCCCGCTGGTGGCCATCTCGGTCAAGTAGCACCCGGTTCCGCCCCGGTTCCCGTTCAGGCGGGTATCGGGGCGTCGAGCCTGATCACGTACATGCGCGGCCACAACTTTCGGGTGACCACCGGCAGGCGTGTGATCGGATCGATGGCAATGCCACACAGCACGGCTTCGGAATTCGAGATGCCCGGGGTGAGCGACGAGAGATCGATCCACGCCCGCACATGTCCGTCGGCCGGGTCGATGAGCGCGATGCGGCTGGTGGGCCACACATTGGACCACAGCACTCCGTCAATCATCTCGAGCTCGTTCAGGCGTCCAACGGGCGTACCGTCGTCGTGCACCGAGATAGTGCGCTGAACCGTGAGGCTGCCTGGGCTGAGCCACCTCACTGTGGGCGAACCGTCACTGGCGATGAGGGATTTGCCGTCAGTCGTCAGGCCCCAACCTTCATATGGATAGGGCCTCGTGACCTTCCGCCGCAGGTTCGCCGGCGCGAAGACATTGATGACCCGATTGTGCCACGTCAGTTGCCAGGCCAAACCATTCAGCACGGTGAGGCCCTCCCCAAATGTCCGCGCCGGGTTGTGCGTGATGCGAAGCACCCGCCCAGTCGCCGGGTCAACCCGGCGCACCGATGAGCGCCCTTCAAGCCCGGTGCTCTCAAGCAGCACTCGCCCGTGCGCCACCAGCCCCTCCGTGAAAGCCCCGCTGTCGTGCGGTCGGCTCGCAATCAGCGTCCACGGAATGTCGGGAGTACTGGCAAGCGCGGAGGACGCCATGGCGGCGGCGAGAAGTGTTCCGGCTGCGATCGGGAGGCGCACCGCACGAGTGTAGAGCCTTGGCTCAGCGCACCTATCGACCCCGGTTCCGGAGCCAGCACTTCCACGGACCCCACTGAAACGGGCCCAGATGCGCCAGGCAGGATTCGAACCTGCGACCTCCGGTTTCGTAGACCGGCGCTCTATCCGACTGAGCTACTGGCGCGCGCTGCTGCGGTGGGCACGGTACCAGAGGATCGGCGTACCCCCGACTCCCCGCCGCCGCTGTAGGTCGCTACGCGGTTACCTCGCCGAGCAGGTCGGGCGTGGGCGTCGCGAGCACCCGCACGATGCGCGATCCATCCATCTCAAGCACCGTGAAGTTCATGCCCGGCACGCTCGTGGAGTCGCCCTCCTCCGGCACGCGTCCGAGCGCATGGAATACGACTCCGCCGATGCTGTTGACGTCCTCATCGTCAAACGCGGTACCGAAGCGCTCGTTAAAATCCTCAATCGCGTACGAGCCGACAACCGTGATGCGCCCCCCCGGGCCCACCACAACATCGTCAGACGGAACATCGAATTCGTCGTCGATCTCCCCCATGATCTCTTCCACGAGGTCCTCAAGCGTCACCACGCCGGCGGTCGACCCGTACTCGTCAACAACGATCGCCAGATGGCTCTGGGTACGTCGGAAGTCGAGGAGCAGATCGTCGAGGTTTTTTGTCTCGGGAACCTTCTGCACGGGCCGCACGAGATCGCGTATCCAGGCGTCGTGTGAGCCGGCCCGGGTGGCCTCGAACAACTGGCGGATGTGCACCACTCCGTGAACGTCGTCGATGTCGTCACCAAACACCGGATACCGCGTGTACGGGTGGGATTCAGCGATACCTGCAGCCTCCGACACCGTTGCGGTGAGCGGTAGCCCCACGACGTCCGGCCGCGGCACCATCACCTGGCGCGCCTCAGTGTCGGCGAAGTCGAACACGCGGGACAGCATCTCGGTCTCGTCGGCCTCGAGCACGCCCTCCTCGTGCGACGCCGCAAGGATCATCTTCAGTTCCTGCTCCGTGTGGCCACGCCCCAGGCGAATGTCGGTGCGCATGCCGAACAGGCGCAGCGTGAGCGCGGACAGGCGCTCCAAGAGCCACACGAAAGGGCGAACCACAGCGGTGAATGCCTGCACGGGGCCAACCACAGCCATTGCGATGCGCTCGGTGCGCGCCAGCGCCAGCGCCTTGGGCACGATTTCCCCCAGCACCACCGTGACTGAGATGATGACGAGGAAACCGAGCACGATGCTGATGAGCGTGACGATGCTGGTGCTCAGCACCGAACCCAGCGGCGACAGGGCGTCTTGCACCAATCTCCGCACGGCGGGCTCGCCAACCGCACCTGTGGCCAGCGCACTGAACGTGATGGCCACCTGAATTGACGAGATAAACATCGTCGGGTTCTGCTGGACGGCCAGCACCCGCTGGGCACGCTTGTTTCCCTCGCCCGCCAACTCGCGCATGCGTGTGGGCCGCGATGCGACAAACGCGTATTCGGCAGCCACGAAGAACGCCGTCCATGCAATGAGGACAGCCAGCAGCACGAGTTCAAGCCCGGTGGTCACCAGGCGCGTCTATCCGGAGGGGGTGGATCCTCGCCGGCCTCGACGCCAGCACACACACAGTGGGCGTCGGGGGTGCGGTGGATGTGGGTGCGGGTCCGTGTGTTCACGAAGTGATTTCGGACCCCGCGCCACAGCATGACGCCGGTCCGATGGGGCAATGATACTGCACGTCGTCGGGGGGACCGGACACAGCGCACGCCGCTCCTGTGGGGAACGGCGTGCGCAGAAGGCGGAGAGGGAGGGATTCGAACCCTCGAACCAGGTTTCCCCAGTTACCCGCTTAGCAGGCGGATGCCTTCAGCCGCTCGGCCACCTCTCCGGGCAGCGGCATGGTAGCCGTTCGGGGCGGGCATATCCCCGGTGCTGATGAGCGAACTGCCCTCGCACGCCCTGAACCAGCGCACGCTGCTGCTGCACGCTCGGAACGCGGCATCACCACCGTCTCGGACTCGCCAATTCAACTTCCACACGACGTCACCCCAAGGGCACGTCGTGTGAGTGTGAAGCCCTGCGAAGTTGGCGGCGGCGGCGTGTCGGGGTGGGCAGTGGGCGCCCTGCCCACCCCTACACGCCCGTAGGCGGTGTTGGCCTTCTCGTCCCAGCCGGTAAAGTTGCGCCCGGAGGGGTGGCAGAGCGGTCGAATGCGGCGGTCTTGAAAACCGTTGATCCGTTACGCGGGTCCGGGGGTTCAAATCCCTCCCCCTCCGCTCCGCGTGGTCGGAACCCCATATTCCGGGCGGGGTTCCGACGCGGTGAAGACATCCCGCACGCAATTCCCACCCGTGGTACCCCCCCGCGGTTGGTCGCGGCCCGTCTAGGATTCCGCGCATGAAGATCGTGATCGCAGGTGGGGGCATGGTCGGCTTGACGCTCGGAAAGCTCCTCCGAGCGCGTGGGTTTGAGCCGACAATCATCGAGCGCATGCCCGCGGGGGCGTATATCCCGCGCGGCTACATGCTCGGCTTCCAGGGGTACGAGCCCCTGAAAGAGATCGGGGTGCTCGAGGCCGTGTGGCCCGAGGGCCGCGAGATCGCGCCGCAGGATGGCCAAGCCGCCGTCGCCGTGTGCGTCGAGGTGGGCAAGGTCATCAGCGCGATTGCCGATGGTCTTCCGGTGGAGTACGAGCACTCAGTGGTGGATCTCGTGAAGAACGACGAGGGGCGCGTGGTGGGTGTTGTGGTGGAGGGCCCCGAGGGACAGCGCACCATCGAGAGTGATCTGGTGGTCGCCTGCGACGGCAAGGACTCCCGGGTACGCCAGATGGCCGGCATGGCCGCAACGTACGACGCGCTTCCCGAAGCAACCCTGGCGTGGATGAGCACCACCCCGTCGGAGACCTCGTTCTCGATGGCCTACATGAGCGACGGCCAGCACATCGGAATGATCTCCTGGCCGCAGGGTTCGGCCGGCTGGCGCAGTTGCGCCAAGGTCGGCGCAGAAGAAGCACTCGCTCCGGGGCTCGATGCGGTGAAGGAGATGTGGACCCGGCTGCTGCCACAGTCGCGTCTGGGGGTTGAGGCACTCGAGAGCATCGAGCAGGTGCGCTACGGCGAGCCGGAATTGCTCACAACTCCCGAGTGGTGGGCGCCCGGCCTGGTGCTGATTGGTGACTCGGCGCATTTCTTCGGGCCCGAGACCGGTATCTCGTCGGGCATTGGTCTGGGCGACGCCCACGCCCTGTCCGAGGCGCTTCGTCAGCATCCGGACGACCCGGATGCGGTCTGCATCTCATTCGTGGGATGGCGTGCCCCGGTCGTGCGTCCGTACGAGGCCATGGATCCCGGCCGCCAACGCATGGTGATGGCCGGCCAGTCAACTCCCGGACCCGGCGAGGCCTGGCCGCCCGCTTGATCTATTCGGCGGCGGCGGACTCCATCGGAACTCCGTCGCCGCCCGTCTAGCCCCCCATCGCGCGGCCGGTGTCGGGGATGCGAGCGAGTTCAAGCAGCATTGGACTGAGTTCGCAGTTCTCGGCGTGCCGGGCGGGATCGGTGGCGGTGTTCGCTCATTCGTTTCCCGTCCCACCGCGCGGCATCTCTCTTGGTCAGGGCGGCCCCAGCCCACCCCGCCACGTGGCACACAGGCCACCGGCGGCTGCGCCCACCGCCACGGCGTCGTCAATGGCGAGGCCGCGGGCGAGGCCAACGGTGAGCCCGGCGGCGAAAGAGTCGCCGCAGCCGTACGAGTCGACGATGGGCGCGGCCTGCACGGTGGGCGCATATCGGCGAACGGCGGCGCCATTGGATTTGATGGAGCCCCCCGCTGCGCCATTGGTCATCACGACCGCGCCCGGAGCAAGCTCGCCCGGGAGGGCTGCGGGGCTCTCCTCGGGATCGTTCGCGCTGGCGACGATGACGTCGGCGACGATCCCCGCTGCCGTCACGTCTGCGAGCCGACGCCCGCTCACCACCAAGTGCCGGGCCTGTCTGGCGAGCCGCAGCAGTGCGGGGTCTTCCCCCGTGTAATAGACCGCATCCGCCACGGCGAAGAGATCGGTTTCGCCGAGGTCTGTAGCCCGGGCCTGCA
>Ga0049082_10000144_pt1 | contig 17301 bp, 17 predicted proteins | sample GreLakmeHU45MSRF_FD_66718 | JGI IMG/M metagenome (GOLD analysis project Ga0049082, IMG submission 66718) | Freshwater lentic microbial communities from great Laurentian Lakes, MI, USA - Great Lakes metaG HU45MSRF | ecosystem: Environmental > Aquatic > Freshwater > Lake | place: Great Lakes... | reverse complement strand
TTGGAACCAGATCCAGACAAAATCACGACAGCTTGCCAACTACATGAACACTAAAGAATTAGGTCACGAACTGCTGCCTAATGCGTATGCTGTTTCACGCCTATATGGTCAACGTATCCAGCCAGGTCGTACTGTATTAAACGCAGCTATGGTCGAGAACATCGACTCGCTTATCTCAGTGTACGCCTATGAAGCCCTTGCCCAAGACCAAAAGGATACTATTGCCAAACTGGTTAAAGACGAGAAGGAAGGTATGATTCTGGTTCTCTCTTACCTACAAGGGCAACGTAAAGACGAGATGGCTAAGGCTTCGAAGGGTCGTGCACGGGACAATCATATCAAGGGATATGCACCCTCTCTGCCCACCGAAGGCCGTAGCATGATGGTGGCTGATGATGCTAGAGCCGCAGAACTCAGCAAACTGGGCTACACACGTGTTGGTAATTATGCTGGTTCTAGCTTGGAGCGTGGTAGTCCAAGCAGAGGGTACTACTACGCCCCCATACAGGCTCGTATGACCTTCAGCCAAGGCAGCCTACAGAATATCCAACAGACGGCTTCTGGTGTACACCCTGAGCTTGGCTTCTCTATAGATCAGACGGCTGGTCGTATTACATCAACCAGCGAGATCAATGCCATCCGTAGACGAGGTAGGGAGGCCCCTGGGAACCTCGAAGCACTGAGACCCATATGGGATGCTACCGGTAAGATCGTAGCCTATGAGCGTACTCTTGACCCAGCACAATTAGCCCGTCTGGGTCATGATACACATGTCGCTCGTATGATCGGTGTGGATCGTGGTCGACAGGTGGAAGAGGCCGAAGCACACATATTCAATGAGCAACTTATGCACGCTCTTAAGGATATGTACGATAAGGATACTCAGGCACCCTACAAAAATGCGTCTCAGTATGTGAACCTCAACGATATTTTTGAGACTAACAAAGATCCTGTGTTGGCGGATGCGTTGAACCTGATCACCAAAGAGAGCTGGGCTTATGGTCAGACCGTCTTTGGCGGACCTATTATGGTTCGACGAGATCTGCTTAAAGATGTTGTAGGACAGCGTAAAGCTTCATTAACTGATTCGTGGAATGGTATTAGCCGTTTCAATCCAACCACTCAGGCACATATCCGCAATATCGCTACTCTTATAATGGGTAAGGATGCGTACAAGTGGATTACAATTGGAGAGACCGAAATCAGAAGCTTGGTCACAAACGCCAAGCAAATCATTGTTGTAAAGTCTGTCATAATTCCCGGACTAAACATTATCTCAAATCTACTGCATATGGTAAACAGGGGTGTACCTCTGGCAACTATCTTTAACCTTATGCCTAAGAAGCTAATTGAGGTTCATAACTATACTAAAAATGTTTCAAAGCGCATTGAGACAGAAATGCAGTTGCGTGCTGTTGAGAATATACCGTTTGAAGCTCGTAGACTTCAAGCTGTGCTTCAGTCTATTGATGATGCCAATCGTCGTATGACTATCTGGCCGTTAATTGAAGCTGGCGAGTTTAGCTCAATTTCAGATGCTGGCATTTCTCGTGATGAGCTTTTGTTGACTCAAGGAAGAATGACAGCATACTTCTCCAAGCTAGTAGATAAGCTACCCCAACCAGTGCAAGATGCTGGGCGTCATGCGTTTATTGCTAAAGACACTGCTCTATTTCAGGGTCTTACCAAAGCTGTACAATATGGTGATTTCTTAGCAAAAGCTATCATGTATGACGATATGATTACTCGTCAAAATAAATCTAAAGAAGAAGCTCTTGGTGTTATCACCGAAGAGTTTGTTAACTATGATCGTTTATTGGGACGAACTCACGAGTATCTTGAAGATATTGGTCTGAGTTGGTTCTATAAGTACAAAATTAGATCTATTAAAGTGGCTCTATCTGTAATACGGAATAACCCGCTCAACGCGCTACTGAGTTCGCTTATTCCTATGCCAAATATATTTTCAAATGCTGGAACACCTTTGAGTGATAACCTAGTTTCTAAAGCTATTTCTGGTACATTACCGTACAGTATGGGTCCAGGAATGGGCTTTTACGCTCCTGGATTGCATCCTGTCTCTCAAGTCTTAGGTATGCTTCGATGATACGTTTATTAAATCAGATACTGGGAAGAAAATACCGATGAGTAGTTTTATAGTGGGCGGGTTATTTGATGTAGCTGGTAAACTTATTGATCGGCTATGGCCTGATCCAGCTCAACGAGATAAAGCTAAACTTGAACTAATGCAAATGCAGCAAAATGGTGAACTTGCTGTCATGCAAACTGAAATGGCTATGGCTCAAGGCCAAATGGAGACCAACAAGGTTGAAGCAGCATCTAGTTCAATGTTTGTGGCTGGTTGGCGGCCAGGTGCTGGTTGGATGTGTGTGGCTGGATTGTCATATTCATTTGTAATTCGACCATTGCTAGGTGCTACACTGGCTATCTTAGATAAGCCTGTAATGCTACCACCTCTTGACAGTAATGAGCTTATGGCTCTGATTACTGGTATGCTTGGGTTTGGCGTATATCGTAGCTACGAAAAAACTAAAGGCGTTGCCACAAATACTATTTAAGAAGTAAATATTTTTATACTTTAAAACCAATTGCCCCTGGTTCAATCAGGAACCAGGGGCTTAATAGGCTTGATTGTAGGTCTTTCAATTTCCGATTTATTTATTAGAGATTCTTCTTTGTCTCCTGACAGGCACAAATAAATGCCTACACCAACTGCGGCTATTGCCAGAAATGGGGCGATAACATTTATTGCTATCGTCAATACTACGACAGCACCAATTGCCAGAGCCCCTCCTAGGAAGAGTACTCTGACAAATGCCATCAGCTGATGTTTGCGCTTACTGTTTCTTCAGAATCTGATGCAGAAGTATTTACAGCACGCTTGATACCTGCAAACAGCTGCCGACGACCCTCAGTAGCGTCTCGGTTGCCAGACATAGAAGTTGTTGTGATGTAAGGTGCAGCTGTAACTACCACCTCTTCCGTCACCTTATCAGCAATATCTTCAACGTTGTGAATCTCTTGCATGATACGGTTACGCTCAGCGGGAGTGGTTCCACGCAACGTGGGAGTTGCGGGAATCAGCGGAGTGCTATTGACAGCCCCATTGACACTCCCAGCACCAAGGTTGCTACCACCAATCACAGGAGACTGATAACCCTCAGTCTCCTTTGCTTGGATGTCGATGAGAGCACGAAAACCGTCATCTCCTCTAGTAGCTAGCAGCTTGATCTTAATATCCATAGCTGAATTAACGTGAATTTGGCTTAAAATGTAAGTGCGAATTGCATCTTCAATTTCTGCCTGAACGATAGCGATTTGCATAGTATTTTCCTTAGATTGAGTTGTGTAAGCGTATTGCGTTCATAAACATCTGGGTTTGTACTCCAGCATGAATTGCGCCAATTGCATCTGCAAGGTGCTCAACTTTGTCTATGATTTTACCTTTGTGTTTAGTAAAGTTTGTATCAGGATAGAGTGCTGCAGCTGCATCAATCATCTCCTTTTTTGTGGCATTCCGCTTTCCGCTGAGAGCCTGCTTCACTTCAGTGGCGGTAACCTCAATTAAAGGTATGCCTTGAGCTTGGAATACTCCAAGTATCCCTACACACATGCCATAGGAAGCCATGGCTCTTGCAGACTGAGATCCAACAGGAATCTCTACGAATACAAATTTAACTCCCTGAACTGTTTTTAAGGCAGTCTCAGCAAGTTGTTTTGCAACGTAAAGATCTGTTGAGTTTTGTCTGACTTGCTTACCAGTAAGCTTTTCAGGCTCTATCAAAGTAAGGTGTAGGTCATTAAGAAAACCTGTTGTCATGTCTAGGTTTCCTCTAGCTATACCCCAGTGTGTCATACTGGGATCAAAGCCGACAACAGGTATCCGCATGATATTTTCTCTGGATTTATGTTAACCAATCAAGACTTGGCCTTGGGACCAAAGAGGCTACGACGAGCAGCGGGAGCACCAGCGACAGGAGGAGTACCAGCAACAGGGCGGGCAGTCATACCACCCTGACCATCCTTGATGATACGCTTGTCACGGACTTGGCCTTTGTTACGCTCACCCCAGGCTTCCCAGAATGCGGGAACAGCTTCAGCACGAGCCTCAGCTACAGTTGCCTTGGTTTCGGTGTCGTAGAACTTGTCGATCTGGTTGAAAAGACGAGTCTCAGCAGTCGGGACATAAATGCCCTTGCTGTCCTTCTCGTTCTTGTTCTCGAGCACCTTGAGGATACCCACTGAAACGGGCTTACCAATGCAGCTTGTCAGGACAGGGACACTCTTGGCAACCTCCTTACGGAGTTCAGTATCATAGATCTTGACCATCTTATCCTCACCTTCCTGCTCGGAGAGTGAGGCACCCGTAGCGATCAAGCACATATCCTCAATCAAGCTAAAGCCTGGCAAAGGAACCTTCTTGGTTTTGTCATCCTTATTGAGAAAGAAGTTTTCACCCTTCCTGTTGGTGACGTAGATTGTCTCACGATATTCCTTACCGTTGATATCAAGCACCACAGTGACATTACGAGCATTATTTGCGGAGACACCCGCATAAGCAACCTTGATGATACCACTGTAGGTTCCTGACTCGAGGGGTTGATAACCCCCCAAGCGATCAACAGTTTCTTCAAGACCTTCGCTTTTCAGATTTTCAAAAAGAGACATTTGTTATCTTTCATTGGTTGTATTAGTTTAATTGTTGTAAAAGTTACTCAAGTGATCCAAAAGGATTTGAGCATCATTGTCGACGAAAGTCTGTTCCTTCGTAAACAACCCCATAGGTGATCTGATTCGCTCACCTATGGTTTTTGGTGTTGGTCGAGTTTGAAATACATGTTTGTATCCCAGTTCTTGCTCTTCTTCGGTGATATTCAAAAGATCTGACTTGTAACCAACTAGATCTTTTAGAATCATACGTTTAGCAGCAACTACGGTAGAAAAATAAGATTCGATGCCGTTTCCCTTAAGAGAACCTTTAATGGGTACAGAAGTACGAACTTCCATGGCTTTCTCATCAAGCTCATCTTTAACATGAGCAGTGATAATGACTGGCTTACTGAAGAGAGTGACCTTCTCTTGCATTATAACCTTAAAGAACTGTCCAAAAGCTCCCCAAGCAGCCATGGTATTGGTTGAGTTTACGATGTATTTTGACTCATACATATCCATAAGAAATGTAAGCGAGTCAATAATGATCCCCTCAACAGTTGGAGTTCCTGAAGCGTGGTCAAATGCTTCATGAACTTCATATGGATCAGCAATACGATACTGCTGGAAATTGTTTTTAAAAGGGAGACGCTTTCCCGCCTCACTATTTAAATACATCCAGTTCTCTTGGTTCCGAAGGGTGCGTAAAGCAGCACTTTTACCTGAGGCAGAAAAGCCAGCAATAAGCATAAGCTGGTCGTTCTGTTCACCAACTGTGTTTGTGGTCAATATGTTGTTTCCTTTTTTGTATATAATAAAACTCAAATATTTTGAAATTTCCTAGCTACAGTTACTAGAATGGTGCTGTTAATCTCATGTTCAGATAATGGAGCAGATAACTTTTTGTTAAAGTCACGAACCATTTGACTGACACGAACTAAGTCATAGCCGCTGTCCACTAGTGCTAGGGCATACTTGATCATCTGGTTATTGCGACCAGATCCCTCTCCACCCATACGCTGTACAAACCAGCGTTCTAAGTTATCGAGGTTTGACACAGCTTTAATTTCTCTACGATAAGCTTCGTTCTTAGCTGTGTTTGGGATAAAGGGGAGAGCATCTAGAAGCACTCCGCTCTTATTGTAGTAAATGGTCGACCCTTCATGGGTCAACCACTTACGTGAACGCTGATTAGCTTGTTCATCGACTTTAAATGGTAACCAAGACACGATACAGTCCATGAACTCTTTATATTCAACATCGTCCATCTCCAATACATAGTTGATAGGAATGACAAGACGAAATCTATTTGCTTCTGGGGTACTACGTTTTGTGGTATAAGTCATGAAGACATAATCTTTTAAAAGCTCATGTACTGCTTCTACTTGGATGCCTTCATCAACATCGATCACTACTAGATTGAACCTAGGAATGACGTTGGCTTCAAGTCGATGGTTGTTTTCAAAAGCATGGTTTGCCCAATTCATACCCGGCTCAACCATAAGCTCATGAAGACGGTCGAAAGGTACTTCCTGCATCTCGTAGTGATATGCCCAGTGATCAGAAAAAGAAATGATGGCATGTTCAAGATCAGTTTTTGCAAGGGTTTCACCTTTGAAAAATTCAATCCCATTTACACCAAAGCTCTTTTTGATAATGATCCTGTTTTTATAGCCCCAGGCAATTGCCATGTTCATCATTTCAGTGCGTGGTCCTACACCTGAGCGGTAATAAGGTAGAGCTGTGTCTAAATCAGCGTGGGTTACCTCTGAGCCAATACCAGCAATATAATTAGCTAAACGCATGTAGGACTTTTCTGTTTCCAGAATTCTTTGAAAAGCTTTCCCTGACTCTTCAACAAGCAAGATAGATTGTTGCAAGTGAATCAGTTCAATTTCATTAGATCCATCTACAAAAGCTAATGCTCCTGCTAGTTTTAACGCCTTAGAGTGACGGTGAGACAGCTCAGCTCGCTTATAGCCACGTTGGTCGAAGGTATCTTCAGCTAGCTTTTCATTGTTAATTTGGTAGTCCATTAAGGCAATACCAACTTCATCTTCAACAGTCAGCCTCCAACCTACCATGGCAGGGTCAGCTAGATCATGGAACTTATCTGACCAATAACTGATGATTTTGCTGTTGGTTGGTTCAATCTTGCTTCGGTAAATCTCCTCAGCAGTCATCGTATGAAAAGCTTTTTTATCTGGTTGGCCAAACCCAAATAAAGCCCGACGTGCATATCCAGTCTCAAGAAAGGAATGGAACAACGATTCTGTGTTGCTTGCATCAAACAACGTAGTAGGAGTACCAAAAAGCAACATATTAGTAGGAGTCTTCCCTACCAATTCATCAGCTCGTTCATTTTCAACAGTGCTTTTAGTAAGCTTCTGCTTAACCATACCTTGATCGTAAAGTTCTAAAAACAGAGTTAGCACATCGGTAGAACGCATGAGATTAAGCCCAATCTCATCAATCTGAAGATTAACACCACCTGAATTAGCCAACAAAAGCTTATGTCGCATTTGTTTAACTGCAGGCACAGTGGCATCATCAAAAGTAAAAGCGTAACTGCCAGCACGTCGAAACTCTTTGGTCAGCTTATCATATTCGACTTGCTGATCTCCGCCATTTCGAACAGCAGATGCTGTTGCCATTTTCCACAAATTAGCTTCAGCAATGACTGGCATGGTCTCGTCCATGAAGCGTCGACGAAATCCAGCCATAATCTCCTCCTCCATGACATGCACGGAGTAGCCTTTGCCAAAGCCTGACGTTGCTAGACACACAGCATAGGCATTTACAGGAATTTCACCACGATCACGTGTGATGATGTTGACTCGCATAGATCCAGCTAATTTACACAAAAAATAGGCTACTTCTGTACGAAAAAAACTTCGATCTGTGTTCTGAGTCTTATTACAAAGAACCTCTACGATTTGTTCAATTGCGGGGTGATGCTCTATTAATTCAAGATTGTTAAGCACTGAAGTAATTATCCTTCTGTGTGCAAGAGTTAAAGACGGGGCAGTAGTTACATCGTTTTGGCTCACCTTGAATTGAAATGACTACGCCTCTGTTTCCCCTTTCAGTCATGAAAACATTAGCGTCTGAGATGTTATCAAAATTCTTAGTTGAACGACCCGCGGTTTTACCTGGATCACTGTAATATTTGTAGACTGGCTCACTTCTCCAAAGCTCTTCATCAGTGCATTCTGGAATAAGCTTTTCGTCAGCGCTCTTGAATCTGTTTACCAGCAACAGCTTTTCCCTGATCCAACGCTCTGTGTCAGCCAATGACAGAAGAGATACATCCTTGTGCTCAATGCGTTGCTGAGGGTACTTTGAATTATATTTAGCTTCTGACTTGCTCCAATCTGTGAAGATAAAGTTTATACGAATATAATCAGCTGTAATCCGGGGCATAGCACGCCCAGCATCGAGCCAGCGATAAATACTACCTTGAAGCTGGTATTGCTCATCCCGAGCAACGCTACCTTTGGTCCACACATAAGTGGAGGTGCTTTTTGTATCCTGTAGAACACCGTCTGTGACTAGATCAAATTTCCCGCCAATTTTATAATCACCTAACTCTCTAAATACACGTTGCTCTAAATACACAGGAATAGCGTTGGGATTAATTTGAATATATTCATCAGTAGGGTTGATGACAATGTTTTTGATGACTCCGTCAGGGTAGCCTAAGAGCTTCAAGGCTTGTGCATAGCCTTCCTTCCAAGCTACCTCTACGGAGGTATGCAAGGAATTCCCAAGAGCCCTTGCAATGAACTCAGTGACGTCAGGATCAGTAGTAGGCTCACCGTTAAGGTTGGGACGACCACGAAGAACAATGTGCCGTAAAGGGGCCATCATGCTTGTTGCAGAGATATAGTTATCTTCTGCAATATGGTCATAATTATCCTGAACCAACCACACAGCTAAAGCTAATGAAATGTTGGCGTGGTTGGTAATCACGATGAATTCTCCTAACGATTTTAACAAATAGATGAAAATGCCGTATCAAAGGAATTACCTCAGATACGGCATTGAGATATCGGGGAGCAAAGTCTATCTGATTTTCTCAGATAAGCTTCACTCTATTTAGATTGCGTTCTGCATAATGCACAATCTTTTCAGCATCATACAACATCTTGTGGTCAGGCTTGGAATTACCCATACGGGCACTAGCTGAACGCCAGAGAGCCTTCAGGATACATCCCTCATTGAAGTCCATTCCAAGAGCCTGGATGATGTCTTCGCATTCTGCTTGGTAGGGAGCCTGGTTTTTACGCTGCGGATGACTTACTTCTACTAAATAGTAATTCGTAAAACCTCCAGTAAGCTCAAATGAACCTTGCAGCTCAGGAGTCCCAACTACTTTTTGAAGTTTCTTTAGTTTCATTGGTTCAATTCACTTCTATGGGTTTCTTCTCATGTCCAACAGGGGGAGCATGAAAATCAGCATTTGTAAATTGACCAAGGTGTTGCACCGCTAAAATGACGACGTTGATCACGGTAAGTTCAGGATCACCCATGTCTTTAAAAAACTGGACCTGAAGCGTCTGTTGAGCTTTACCCAACATAGCTACGGGAATGCGGCTATCTTGCGAAATAAGAACCGTATTTAACCGACTTGAGTATGGGGTAAGATCATCTTTCTTAGTAAAAATAATCTCTCCAGCAAGAAGGAAATAATGGGCAACTGATGTGTCATTCATGAACTACTCTTTCTGATGGTGGTTACAATAAGCTCTTCAATTTGTGCTGAAGAATCTTCATTTTGGATAGTAATCTCGTTAGCCCATGTAGGCCAGAAGATCGATAGGTCACCACTCAGCTTAACCTGGTCGTGGTATATCTCTGGATCATTTTGCCACTTCACCGCCTTGATAAGATGCTCATTGGTGTAAGTCACCGTCTGAATATCATCTCGCAACAGGTAATACTGAGCGTCATGGATCTGAGCACATGGTCGAATGTCCAATTGGAATTCACTTTTACGTACTTTATCCATAAACTCTGAGGCAGCTCTAGAATTCAATAGGCACCAACTCTGTCCTAAAGCATTACCAGCAGAACGACCCTCAGCTTCAGCTTCATGAGGTGTTCTCCTGTTCCCTAGGATAACCTGCTTGAGTAGTGGTGTACGCACACGTAGCCCAAAGGCTACGGTCACATACCCAGTGTCACAAGCCTGTTTAAGCTTGTCAGCGACCCAGTTAATCGAGACTTTATAAAGCTCTTTGTACTTTGCTTCGACCATTAAAGCTTTTTCTGTGTTGAAACCACAGTTGGTCATCAACGTACTGAACGTCCCTTGATAGGTAAGTGCAAATGTCGGAGCTTTAGATTCTTGACGCAGAAATTTGAATTTCTTCTGGATCGAATTGATGGATTCCACTGTGTTTATGATATCGGGCATTTGATCCCCAAAATAAGCATAAGCTCGCAGAGAGTGCCCGTCGTAACCATCAGTATAGACTTTTAGTTTATTTGGATCCTTGGTAGTCAATCCTGAGATCTTATCTTCAAGACCATTGAAATCCAATCCAGCAAAAATCCACCCTTGAGGTGCTTCAAAGCAGCTCTTGATGAGCTTACCGTAGTGTCCCTTTATAGTATCCTCGCCTTCAGCTCCTGTAGGAAGGTTCTGCAGGTTTGGATTTGATGAACTTAGACGTCCTGAAAGAGTACCGCCCAAGTTAAAATAACCAAACAGGTAGTGCCAACCATCAGGACCTTGAACAGCATTCTCCATGGTTGGAATGAAGGTTTCCAGCAGGATAGCTACCGCAGCATGATCCTGTAGAGAACCAAGGAGAGTAATAATACGATGGTCTGTCGTATGACTCTCCAATGCCTTAAGCACTTTTGCTTTTGTAGAAGGCTGTTTAGAATCTGTGTATGCAATAATTGGTAATTCTAGCATTCCATACAACAGATCTTGTAGCTGCGGACTAGAATTAGGATTAAACTTTAGTTTAGAATCTATAAACGTTACTTTTTTCTTCTTAAGTGTGATGTTCTTTTTATCTACCCATTGTTGGTTCAGACGTTGAGTAAACTCTTGTATAATATCTGAGTTTTGAAGGCTTAGCAGAGCTCTCTGATGGTCTTGTTTTAGTTCTTGTTTAACCCGAACTACCTGCTTTATGTTGATTGGCATACCGGTAAGTTGCATTTGAATAATGTCAACCGTAGCTGGTTTAAAAATATTTTCGTAGATATCTAACTGTTGATCTGCCACCATGACGTCATAATATTTGTCATGCACATACCAAGTAGAAAGGGCATCTACCAGGTTGTATTTAAGTAAAGTAGCCAAAGTAATCTTGGTGATATCGTCAATTGTCTCCATAGCATAGTTACCAGCAAAAGATTGAGCTAAATCCTTAAGGGACAGCTTGTTGCCAGCACAAGTGTTGGTTGCTAAGTAAGCTATAAGACGTGTGCAATCCCAGTTCTTTAGCATAATCTCGAGGCCTTGTAGTAAACCCTTAGTGTCTAGAATGTCCTTCATGTAGAGCTGATAGATCAACACATACACGTCATAAGCTATGTGGTGGTAGATTGTCTTTTCTTGAAACCGTTCAAAAAAAGATCTTAGCAGTGCCCGGACTGGCTCATTTCTTTCTTGGTAACCAATGCGAACATTATCAGCTTCATCTTCACAATAGTCGACAGCAAAGCTAATACCTTCGTTGTCAAGCCAAGCAAATGAGATAGTACCTATACCAGCGTTGTGATGCTTAAGGCTGAAGCCTTCAATATCAATCGTAAGGGGCCAGTTACGCTCTACAAGTTGATCCAACCACCATGCAATCTCGTCGATTGTGGTGGGATGTTTAGAGAACGTAATTAAATTATTACCGGGATCTTTATAAGCACCAATCATATGATTTTTTAAAGCTGAAATGCCCTGTTTAATCTTTTTGTTGGTTCCTTCAGGATTGTAAAAAATGTTGGAATAGCTTGGGACATAAATGACTTTTTGCTTACTAAGCACAGAGTCCAATACATAACCCAGATTGCGTTCTACATGTGTGGCATTTGTTAAGGCTTTAAAATAATCTCCATCACACACCACAATGTATTTAACATCAGCATTTACAAATACAGGTAAGAGTTCTTCGGTAATGTACTGCTGCATTTCTTTTTTTAAAGTCTTCTTGGATGTCTGATTATAATGAAGACTCAACACCAGTATTTCTTCTGGATCCAATCCATACGGGGTGATGTATGCTTTGACTATCTCATCTTTACGAATGCTTGGAACCAAGAAGCAAATTTTATAGGTGGGTTTTTCTGGCTCGGTTAGCCACAAATACTGCATGTAATTATCTTTCAGTAAATGAACCCAGCTACCGAATATGCTTCGATTTTTGGTAGAAGCTTTTGATATTGACGCTTATCGCGCTCGCAATCTTCAAGCGTATAAGCTGCGGCTCGGACTCTGCTGATGTTTTTAAATTCAGGTACACACCCTACTAGGCATTCGGGTAAGGCATCCCGATAATCTTTAGCTAAATTGCAGTTTCTAATCAGCCTGTAGAGCATCTGTGAGATTTCTAGTTCTTCAATCTCTACAGCCTTTTCATCATCTAAATAGGCCACCATGGCGACCTGTAGAGACTTGTCTAAGGTAGGCATGGCTTCACCTTTAGCAGGAATCATAATATTCCCTGTAAGAGGCTGGTACCGTCTACCGCTGTAAATAAAAGTATCTAGTGATGTGTTCTTAATTTGCTTGTTGCGGGCGATGATTTCAGCAATCCCCGCCTCAAGTCGTTTCCTGTCTGGTTCAAATAGCTTTGTAGTTAAAGCTTTAATGAACTTGTATTTTAATAGCATTTATCCCCCACTACGAAACTTAGTGGATGATACCACCATATTTTTGAGAAAGATCTCCGTAGAGCACAACTTGATTTCGTGCTCTAGATAAACCCACATTCAGCAATCTTGCAACGGTACTAGCGTTGTGACATGTGCTCAGATTACCAACATCTATAAACACTGTGTCATAGGTAGAGCCTTGAGCTTTGTGAATGGTAGCTGCATCTCTGGCTCGAAGATCTGGAATAGCATTCTTCATTTTAAAGTAAGCCGTCCATTGTTTATTTTTAGAGTAATACTTTAATAAATCCCGGTAGTGAGCTCGGTTTACAGGCAAAGGAACATTGTAGAATATTCTACCAATGCCTGTCTTAATCTGTGATTCACGAACATCAATATAATCATTGTTTGTTAAATTAAATTTTGTAATTGATGGGGATTGATGAATGATCTCTACTTCTTCTTCTACAGACAGCATAACTTTGTTCAACATAATAGCGTTTGTGTTGATCAAAAATTCACCAGTGGTGTATTCGTAACTTAACCCACGAAAATCACGAATGTAATCGTTGTATTGGATTACTTGATTGTTGGTATAAGCTAGAATTCTTGAATCTCGTGTCTGCCGTGAAAAGGTTTGCTTAATTGCAAGTTCCATTTCGTAGCTATCTACGTGGTAAATTACTCCAGGCACAACTTGAATAGGCTGGAATATGCCGGACTCTACGGTATCTCGAAGTTGCTTGCAGACCTGAACCAGAGCTGGCTGTCCAGCATTTCTCATTGGTTCAGTTAACTCAAACATTGGCAGCTTGTCTCGATAGATTGGGGAGATACCCTCCATCACTGGAGTAAGCTGACAGTGATCGCCTACATAGATAATCTTGCAATCTTGAGTGCCCTCATGCAGTAACTTGCGTAAGGGAGAATCTACCATTGAGCACTCATCTACGAATATGATGAGTCTTTCGTGTACTCGCCAATTGTGCGTACGAGATAGATGTGATTGACCTGTGGACAAGTTGTCGACTACTTTAAGATTTAAGAAGCTATGAATGGTCTCAACAGGCCTACCTGTAGTCAGACCTAAAACTTCTCTAGCTTTATTGGTTGTAGCCGTCATTACCACATTATCAAACTCTGGCTTAATAGCCATGAGGGTACACATCTTATAATAACGAGGCATTACCTCATCAATCAGGTAGCCCATCAGGAAGGTCTTACCGACCCCACCAAAGCCACTGATGATCATCTCCTTGGTATCATCAAAGAGGAACTCAAAGAAACCAGTAGAAGCTAACTCCTGCCCTTGATTCAATACGATACGTGGAATGTTAGCTTCTTGGTTCATATTTTAATATCCTGGAGAGTTTATTTTAAGTAAAGAACTTTGACAAATCTGGTTTAAAATAATCAGGACCTTTAATAATTTTCATGTTTTTATCAAAAACTGGGTTACCTTTAACAAATTTACTCCAATTTGATCTGTTAACCTCATGAAGTGCATCTAAAATAGGAAGCTTCAGCATATAACCTGTTCCAATTGCAGTTACAAGTTGGTCACAAAGAGCATCCAAAAGATCTTGGAGGTTCATTGTTAGGTCTAGTACATTGTCGTTTTGTTTTAAATGCTTGGCTAGCATTCTCATGGACTGACCAGTACTAAGTAGCATTGCTCTGGTAATATTATCTTTTGCGGATAATGCTTCAAGCATTTCACCAACTTCTTCAAAATGCACACCAATCTGCGTGTGCATATTTTTTATAGTTGGAGTAGGTACAGCTGTTTCAAACCACATAGCAGTATTCTGCATATGATTTTCAGTATAATGACTGGATGAAATTGTTTCAGACTTAGTCATTTCTGTATCCTTAGATCTTATGAGAAGTTTCAAACTCTATACGTTTAGTGGCAATATCCACATAGGTTTGATCAATATCAATACCAATGCCATATCCACCTTCTAGAATAGCCGCAATAACCGTAGTACCTGTACCCATAAACGGATCCAATACCACAGGGTCGGGGTTGCCATGCAGGCGGATACACCATTGAGGTAACTCGATGGGGAAAGTACCTGGGTGGTGAAACTTCTGTGCTTTACTGTTCACAGTGCTATAAGGAATAAACCAAGCATCACCCTTGCAGCGTCTGTCCTGAGTATGACCCCTACGTGCAATGTTGGATTTGTCTTGATATGGGACACCTATTGCTATTCGGTTCAGCTTCACATCCCCATTACCGGTAAGGTGGAAGATGTGTTCATGCACATGGTTCAAATATCGCTCACTATTCACAGGCTTATAGTGACCATACGATTCATCCCCTATGGAGATGGCTTTCACCCAGGTGATGTGATTCTGTAGTACGAATAGCTTCCGTAGCTGCACAATCAGCTCAAACGGAAGCCATGGACGACTAGGTGAACCAGAAATATTCAGGAAAAATGAGCCTTCAGGTTTCATTACTCTGCGTAGCTCAGTGCAGATAGCAACCATCCAATCAAGGTACGCCACTTCTCCTAATTTGTCGCTGTAAGTGTTATAATCTAGTCCAATATTGTAAGGTGGTGATGTAACAATGACATCGATAGAGTCACTGTCACAAATCATCAACGTAGCTAGAGAATCGCCTGTGATTAGCAGATAGCGATCATCCAGCATCTTCAGAACTTTCTACTACAAGTTTGGCTTGATTATACTCTGTAACCCGAACCCTGATATCTTGGAGAATTAAATCACGAACATAGTCTTTAATTGTAATACCTGGATTATCATGCAGATGATCTGCCAAAGCATTTTGCTCATCGCCACTCATCTTCAACAGAACACCATCCATAAAGGCCCTACGAGTATCAGCAGCGGGTATCTTAAGCGCTTGTAAGCGAAGCGTAATTGATGTCGCATGGCAGTTTAATGCATATGCAATGTTGTTCAGTGATAGTCCAAGACTATTAAGACGAATGATGTCTTCATCGGAATTCTTACGATTTTTACGGTATGCTCTAGTCACGGTTAATCCCCTTTACAGAATTTAGGGAATCCATGAGTAGGATTCCCTATTAATCTAGTTTAGTTCAAGTAAGTTGTATTACCCCCTAGGCAGAGGCCCAACACTTGATGGGGGTAGTGTATTAATTTCTGCGTAAGTGAGGCCAAGAGCCAAGAAACTCAGCTTTGTTTTCCGCTTAAATAACCAAAGAGCGTCACATGCAGAAATCTTTGTTACTGCAGTTGACGCTTCTAGAAACACATTATACAGACGACGAGCTTTTTCAGCGTGAGTTTCTACCGTATTAATTTTTGGGTTACTAATTTTTTGTACAGCCTTAGCCACGGTTACCTTTTCAGCAATTTTCTTTGAATCAACTGGAGTAGTTTTATGGGCGGTAGGTGCGTCTGGTTCCCAAACTACAATCTCAACAGGAGCCATCTTAAGAGTAGGGGGCCTGACTGTTGTACCTAGTGGTGTATAAACAACTCCATAACCATTAGGGGCATTGATACGAACCTCACGACCTTTGGGGGGATGATCTCCAGACAAAGCTCGATCCAGTAGAATACGGCTTTCTTCGTTGTCCTGGTTAGCACGAATTGCTACTGCTGCCTGTGCAGGCAGCTCAAACAAAATGTGATAACCACTTACTCGCATCTTGTTTGAATCTCCGTAAAAAATAGCTGCAGTATTTTGATATACTGCAATCACGTCTTCAGGTGCCACCTTAGCCAGCACGACAACGTCACCGCCAAAACTACCCATGTAAACGCGATTACCTACATGCAGACCGTTTGAGCATTCTACAGTGCCGTTATGGCCTATTAGCTTTGCATCTACACAAACGTAATCATTAATGTCCTGATAGACACGACGAGAGTGAACATCCATGTATTGACCCTCTTTGACGTACACTCGCACAAGAAACTTATAAATAACAATACAACCATCTTCAGCAATTGGTAGATCAGCCTTCTTTAAGAACTTTAACAGATCATCTGCAGAGTGCTTACGTTCGCTAGCTACCGTGGCCATACGTCGCATAAAAGCATCTACGGCTACTGTATTGCCGTTTGAAAGATTACTCTCAAATTGATTCTTAGCCTTTTCTACATTAACTACTGCCATAATAGTTTCTTCCTTTTGGTTCTCATCAGCTTTAATATTAACAAAGTTCTCGGTGGAAGCAGGTTGTGCTGTTGCGATGACCTCACGCACTGCTGATTGCATAGCAGCGTTATATTGATGCTCTGGTGCACTCCAATTTGTTGCTGGGTGCTTGAATGGAACGGCTGTCACAGAAATCAGTGCCGCAGGAGTAGAAGGCTTGTGGTCATCAGAATACCCAAAGAGATCCTTTACAGCACTGACAACCATCTTAAAGAACGTCACAACGCCTCCAGATTGATCTTCATACTCTTTATATGAATTAGGCTCAGGCAGCGGATTTAGATCCACCCTGGCAATCATACCTTCAAGCAGGATTGGAGTGACCTGTTCAACGATCAAAGTCAGACGTGGATCGCCGTGCGGGATTTCTACAATGGTATCGTCTTCTAGATAAAGACGTAGAGCTTTGGTGTCGACGACAACGTCGACGACCATAACAACATTGGTCATGATTGCTCCTATGAGCGATTTATGTGGTTAATAGATTTACGGAAGTTAACTTAATAAGGCCATTTTTAGCAAGTTTTTAGTATTTTTTAGAATACGCTGATGCTAATTATATATGAGACTGGGATATAGAATACCCCACCCCGCTCTCCTTGAATAATAATCACTGGCTCTGTGCTTCTTTCATC
>Ga0049082_10000143_pt1 | contig 17332 bp, 21 predicted proteins | sample GreLakmeHU45MSRF_FD_66718 | JGI IMG/M metagenome (GOLD analysis project Ga0049082, IMG submission 66718) | Freshwater lentic microbial communities from great Laurentian Lakes, MI, USA - Great Lakes metaG HU45MSRF | ecosystem: Environmental > Aquatic > Freshwater > Lake | place: Great Lakes... | reverse complement strand
GCTGTTGGAACTGGCCTATATGTTCCCTCTAAAGCTGTAGATGTACCTGCTGCATGCTCGTACAGTCTTCCTTTTGTTCCTAGGAATCCACCCGTACTATGCCATGTGTAAAAGTCTGCCTTAGAACCCTTAACGAATGGCTGGTTTGCTGCTCCTGAAGTTACTTGATATCTTCCAGCTTTTGCCATTCCAGCAAAATCTTTATACCCTAACATTTGCATTGGGTTAATCCCAATAATTGGGACTCTTAGTTCAGTAGCTAATGCTTCTGTTACTTTTCTAAATCCAGATTTTATTGGATTTAAGTTTACTGTACGTTCAATCCCTCCACTAGCGAACTGATAATATCCTTTAACATTACTTAACGTAGTTTGAGTAGGAGATGTTATAATTCTATTTAATATATTTAACTCAGCACTAGTTCCACCTAATATGTTTTTGGTTATTGAGCTTTTAACAGATTCATCGGTAAGGCTGTCTTGAATTTGCCTGTAGGTATTATTTTCTTTACCTATGAATTTGTCTACAGTAAGACCTCGTAATCCAAAAATTCCTGCTAATCCAGATGTTGGACCAGCAACCATTTGTTTATTATTCATCAAGTAGCCTCTAAGTTGAGAGGCGTTACTAATGTCTATTCCACGAGCACCTAATGCTCGACCTAATTGAATTCGATCTGCTAATATTGATTCATCTAAACCAAATACTTTTCCAGCTCTTTTGGCCATTTCCAATCTAGCTTGAGATGCTACAACTGAATCTCCGGTTGCATTTTCAAAAAGTTTTCTATTTAATTTTTGTGGTTTTAATACTGAAGAAAAAATTTCTTTTTCAAAAGTTTCTCTAGCTGAACGATGAGCTCCAGATACATCTATGCCAACATTTAAACCATGTCTACTTCTAGATGCTGTGTAAAGATCGTTATCAACTGTTTTTATTGCATTTTCTAATGCTTCTGCATTGAATGTATCTGGTATTGGATTATTTTTTCCATATTTTCCAGCATTAAATCTACTAATTAACTGACCAAAAAAATCTTCTCCAACAATTTCTTCTTTATCCATTCCCAATCTTGAACTTGGGCTAATTTTTTCTATTACAGCTGGCCCATTCTTTACTGGAATTTTTCTATAGATATCATCGCTAACAGTAAGGTTCTGAGTAAATTTTTTGGCAGCCGCCTCATCCAATCCACCTTTTATTAACTGCTCTTCTAATCTACCTTTATAAGCTCCTTGCCTTAACATTTTTGAGAAGCTGCTCGATGCCGCTTTTCCGGCCGGTTTTAGTATTGAACTCTTTTAGCAAGCCAAATATATCTGATGATCTTTTTCTTTGTATATTTAATATTGAATCACCTAGTGAAACGTCTATCAATCGAGCGCCTTCTGGAGTAGCTCTATTCGTTTTAAGAATCTTTTCAAAACCTTCTTGTATCTTATCCCAATTTGTTCCAGGTTTATCTAGAAATGTTTGAGCAAAAGATAGTTTTTGATATTCTTCATGTGCTGATTTAGCACCTTGTCTAACGGCTTTATAACCAGGAATTAGATCCAGCATTGAATCTATTTGTGTACCCTGTAGCGGCTTACCTACATCTACTTGGTTTAATTTTACTTTATCACCTTTGTATATATCTCTAGCTAAATTTTGTACTACTTGTTTTCTAGAAGGCTTTGACAGACCAGGTGCAGGACTTGCACCATGTCTTTGTGAATACAGAGCTGCAACTGGGTTTTTGTGAATGTCTGTCATTGCAATAAACGAACTTGCTAAAGCTCCAGATGATCTTTCTGAGAACTTAATTGATTTATCTAATATGCTAAATAAATCGTGACCAACACCTTCGAGCATTCCTTTGAGATTTAAAGACTTTTCATAGATAGAGTGCTTTGTTGAGCCTGCAGTTAAGTTTGAAAAACCAGTAACATTTGTTGCTGAAAGTCTTTGCTGCGCTGTTCTATAAAAGTTTAATGAACTGTCTTTTGCTGCACCTGCTGCAGCAGTTGGCAGCATAAAGCCACCCATTTGAAATAAAGCTGTTTTAGCTAAATCCTTACCTAGATCTATACCCCTGGATGGATCATACCATTTCTTTTTTGGCCCAAGATCTTCTTCTTTTCCAAAAAACAGTGGTTTAGTTATGTACTTATCCGCTGCATAAAAAGCAGGTACTTCATACGGCAGTCTTCTAGCTTGACGGACTAGATTTTGTTGGAGCTGATCCCTATAGTGCCATGAGGCAGTTGATGAAGCGGTTGGTCCCTCAAACCTGAATGCGTAACCAGCATTGACAACACTCTTATGCCCTTCATAACCTGTTTGGAGTTTCCCAGAGGAACTAAAAACTAATTTTGTTTTTCCTTCTTGTAAACGAGTTACTCCTTCAAGTTCATCAAGTATGCTTCTTGCTTTTAATAAACCGTAATTAGCTCTAGATATAACGCTACCCTCAGCAGATAATGCTGCTCTATCGGTAATAGCCTTTCCGTATCTTTAGGCCACCACCCCTTAGCATTTTCCCAGCAACTACAGCAGCGACACCCGTTGCAATTATGGCTGAAGCCATTTTTACTATAGGTCTACCTTCTAGGGCCCTGTTAATATATCCAGAATCTGGGGATGGACCGTTTTCGTTATCGTCTCCGGTGGTGAATTCTCTAGAAGTTACGCCAAATCCAATGTTATGGATTGGTCCTCTATCTCTCTGCATTCTTCACCCCCTCTTTTTTATCTGCCCATACCCCATAGTTTTTGAGCAATGGGGTCACTATATGTTGCAGATCCTTCAACCTTAGATGCATTGTGTCTAGCTGCTGATTGATTCTCTTTTTCTCTTTCTTCCTGAGGATCTATCAGGGACAAAGATACGTTAGTAGATTCTATTCCAGCAATCGCTTGCTGAACTTCAATTATTTTTTCGGCTAATGCAACTCTTTCCGCTAGCTTTGAATATGTTAACGAATCTAGAAATTCTGGAGTATCCGTATGTATAGTAGCCAGAACAAAGGCTTTCATTAAGCCTCTGACGTGATTAGCTATTACTCTTTTTTCTTCCAGAATTCGCTTAGCCGTGCGTGCGGATGCAAAACCGGAGAATTCAATTATCTGCTCGGCTAAAGAACTTATGGCTCCAGGTGGAAATTTATTTACATCAAAGTCTTCAGGATAGACCACAGATGCTCTAATAATTTCATCTTCTGCGTCAGCGGAAGAATTACCCTCAGCGCTTTTGTATGCTGCAACTTTGTCAAATTCGGAAAAAGTTAGTTCCTTAAATACTATTTGAGATCCGTTTTATTTGAGTCTGGAATATCGAACCATGTCTTTTCTTTAATTCAAAAAGAATTCCTGCATCTAGCATCTTAGAGTTGTCTAACCTCTAAGGCAACAAATCCAGAAGCCTCTAAAACTTCTTGCGAAATTAGAGAAGGAAGACCTGCCATGTCACCGGTAAGAGCTTGCTTGTCGTATGATGGGAACAAAATGCATAACTCTGAAATTGCTTCTTCGTTCCACATATTTGCTTCTGCATTAGAAAGCTGACCAGCTTGCATTAGGGTTTCCATCTTCTTAACGAGCTGCTTGTATTCGATTCTAGAAAGGACTCTCCATACAATATGCTTATCGAATGAAATAGAAGTTACATATACTTCACCGTACTGTTTCTTCCATGCTTTGATTTGTCCAGCGTTGGGGCCATTATCAAAGATGACTTGATCATCTGCCAATTCCTCGACTGTTGTAGCCTGTTCAACTAAAACCTGTTGATCTGAATAATCAGATATTAGAATATCATCATCTTGTAATTCTTCGGTTTCCAAAAAAACCTCGACGGATTCAGCGGATATTTCTGCTGCCATTTCTTTATCTTGTCTAACTACTACTTTTCTCTTCTCAGACATTGTTTCTCCTTATATCGTTTCAAGTTACATTATATCATATATATTTTAAAATTATTATCTTTCCGTAGTACTGTCAGTTATTTTTACCAATGGACTCTCAACCACCGATTTTTTAGCATTAGAAGCCTGTGGTTCTGTCGACACAAAGGTCTTACCGGTATATGGATTAAATCCGGATTCTGCTTCTGTCATATAAAAGTCTCTTGCCACAAAGCTATAGGTCTCTATTAAAGGAGACCCCCCGCTTTGGTATTCTGTGCTCATTTGCATCAAATGCACATTTTGTAAAACAATCTTCATTGGAGTCTTACTGTCAGCCATCTTAACTTTTCTCTCATTTATATCAGTAGATATTATCCTATCCAAGTTGTCCCTCTGCTCCATAGAGGCCGTAGAGGCGTTCTCCGTGGCTCCTATGGGGCTCAAACTTGATTCCTCTACTCCATAGACTATAACGAAGTTAAATGGAGGATGAGCGCTAAAGATGTTATGTTGACCATCTGCTGAAGATGTGCTTATTGCTGGGTCAGTGGTTATTCTATCTAGCTGACTATTCGCCCAATATTTCTGTATGTTTTCTTCATCTGTTCTTGATTCGTTTTGTGATCTTAAAACAGATACGACTCCAGAATTATCAGCCTTACTTGATGCGGAGAAACTTCTAACTCTTGCTGCCTCTTCCAGAAGGTGCGTCATCCTTCTAGGGTATCTCGAGTATAGGGAAAACTGACCAGTTATTATTCTAGAGCCGTTCATCATAGCATCAAAATTATAAGACCAAAATCCATAGACTGCTTGCTTTTCTTGTTTAATTAAAAAACCAAATCCAGCTATATCTAGTTCATCTTTTGGATCAAACAAACCATCAATGTATACTTTTACATCTTCACCGGAGAAAAAGTAATCATAATAATTACTAAAACGAGGATCTCCAGTAGTTTTCCCACCAGCCCAATAAAGATCTAATTCCGCACTGAGGGGATCAAATGTTCCATGCTTACTCCCTAAACCAGGATTAGTCGAGACCGTATCTCCGTATGGAATATAGCCACTAAATGGTCTATACGGAACAGCTCTATATGGACTTGTCATATTTAAACCTTAAACGATTGTAGGCGGTGAATATATTCTTTCAATAAAATTCTTATAATCTTCGACTCTGTCTCCAAAAGCATTTGTTGATATTCTTAATCTCTCGTTTTGTTGAGCCTGATATCCATCTGGGTACCTAAGGTCATCACGAGCCGTATCCAATTGTACCAGAGGCTGTAGCCCTCTAGCCATATACGTATAAGTTTGTTCAGTGATTAAGTCGTCTATTGACATAGTACCGCCCTCGTCTACGAGGGTAACACCAAATATTTTCATTTTTGCTGCTAAGCCATATTCGTTAAAGAATGTAAATACAATGTCAAATGGTGGTAGCATGTCCGCCAAAGGTGCAAAGTAGCCTTTGCTATCAGAAAGAATTTTTCTGTAACTTGCTATTCTATAAAATGCATACTCGTTAAACTGGGTGAATATCATGCTTCCAGCTATGGTTCTGGCACCTTTGACAAAACCCCTTGGATTGACATGACCAAGTGTTCTTACTGGAGAGTTTTCTCTGTGCATAGAATACGATATCGTTTGAAGCTCTGCCATTTCTAGCACATCGCCTTCATCCGAAATGAATCCATTTTCTCCAATTTTAGGGATAATGATTGTAGCTGTTATGTCTGCGCCAGAAAACGACATATCAGAAAATGGATCTGGAAGATTATTATTTTTTCTGAATTCTTTTACACCCTCTTCATAGATAGAGAGCCTATTCTTTCTCGATGTTATAGTTGTAAGATTTGCTATATCTGATACATTTTTTTTATCGAATGCCATGTTGTTCCTTAAAAATAAAATAGTGGAGGATTGGTCCTACACCAAGTCCTCCACTATTTAATAACTACTATACTTATTTGATTATAATTATGGTCTAATTATCTCACTGTTTAATCCGCTAGATGTCACTGCATCTTTGCTGATTAATGAACCTAGGTCATCTGAGTTGAATCTGTTAAGATTATCCGTTGTAATCTTATACATTGGACCAATTTCACGAGCAACGTATGTCATTGTTTCTTCGATAACAATGTCATCCATCGAAGCTCCTGAACCTTCATTTAACAGTTCAACACCATAGATTGATCTAACAGCAGCTTGGCCATATTCGTTAACAAATGTGATTGTAATATCGAATGGTGGGATTTGGTCTGCATAGTATGGTGTCTTGCTAACTACGTCTCTTGTTTGATTTGTTACTTCAGCAATACCTCTTTTGTGGCTTGGATCGCCAGGAAGTGTATTATGAGCTCTTGTGAAAAACTTCATTTCCGAAGAAGAGTTATGATGTGTTTCAAGCATCTGGTAAAGCGCTGGGCGATCAAATACTGTGAATATTAATGAACCAGCAATACCTCTTTTGCCTCTTGAAAATGAACGCGGGTTTGGTGAACCCATTGTATAAATTGGTGCCTTTTCTCTTGTCACTGAAAAAGTGATTCCTGAAAGAGCTCCGATTTCAACGCCACCAAAAGTGGCAACAATATCAGCACCAGAAAATGTTGTATAAGTATTGAGATACTTGTTTACTGGACTGTCGTAGTATTCGCCTGCCATATTACCCTCCTAATCGGTATATAAATTTGCAGTGTTTTTATATAATATTAACCAAGTTCAACTGACATTTGGACTTCGATGTTTCTAAGTTCAAATGCAGGTGTTATAACTAGGTCAATAAGTGCTTTGTTTTCTTCAGCGATGTATCTAATATTGAAATCGCTGTCTAGAATGGCGCCCAACTGCTGCATGCCTCTAAGGGATGAAGTAATCGAGGTTTCCATTGAGTTTCTAACTTGGATGGTTGAAGGTTGACCAATAAACTTCTGACAGCTCTGACGAACAACCAACATTGCTTCGTTAACAATTCTCAATGTTGTTAATCTTGTGTAGTCTGAAGTGGAACCAGCAAATGTTACACCATCTGTAAAGATCGGAGCTCTATTGAAGTTCAACATAATCGAGTTTACACCCTTATTGGTCATTGCTAATAAGGTTGTTTTGCTAGGGTTATATCTTAGCGCTGCAACGTTGTAAACTGTCTTGTTTATGGTGGAAATGTATGAAGCCATTCTGCTAACTGCAGCAGTCAATACCGCTGCGCCATTTGAATAACCCCATGCCGCTGGATAATTTGCAGGCTTTAACTCTACACCGATTATTGTAACATGTCTTCCAAGTTCCTTAGCAGCAACTCCATTATATGTTGTTGCTGAATCTTTGTCTACAATACTTGCTAAACCAAGATGTGTTACTACCTGTCCAGGAGTCATCACATCATTAGCACCAGTGTATGGTTTTGTTCCTAAAATAGCGAAACATGGATGACTGTTCTCGTTAATTTGCTTAACTTTATCAGCAATTTTTATTGCCCAGTTATTTGCAACTGTTGCTGAGTTGTCTGCAAAAAATCCGTAAAGTGTATCAGCAGATGCTGAATAGGCTTCAGAAGGAGTTGCGGACCAAAGTCCTGCTCTTGCACCACTTCCCCAAGGAAGTATAAGGTCTGGTTGAGCAGCTTCTGCTGCGATAAACATCGCATCAAGAACGCTACCACCAAAATTAGTACTTGTTACCGTAGCTGTGGTATGGTTCCATGTAGTATCGCTTGGCAGTGGGACCATGTAGATTCTTTCTGCGCCTGCAGAAACAAGCTCAAAAAAAGCTCTGTGACAAGGTGAATCAACGCCAAAAGCAGTTATGACATCTTGTTCATTTGTACACTGAACTACGTCAAGGTCTGCAACGTTGCCTGTTCCATCTGCTGTTGTTCTTTTCGCCATTACCACAACTCTAGGTCCGACTGGGCTGTCTTGACGGGAGATGCTGTAGAAGCGGTCTTTAATTATTGTTTTTACACCTGGTAGAGCCATGTTATTATTAACCTCCGAGTCAGGGATTTATTGGATTAACTCGAAAGATATAGTAATGGAGTACCCGTAAAAACTAACTAGATTTACACATCCTGATAAATATTATGAGTTTGGGGTAGCACTTTGGAATAGATCAACTATATTAATATCCATTTCTGTTTCATAATATGAAGAAGGAGTCGCAGCTGCTTGATCGACTAGCTGTTTTTCATAGGAAACCCATTGGCGTATGTCAGTCACAATTGACTCAATCTTATCAACTGCTGATACATGTATTTTTTCAGTTGTTAATAAATAGGTAACTGTTCTTCTAACCACGTCAGTTTGGTCCATATTTGTTTCGGTATCCGAAACCCTTCTAGCATATACGAGTTCTGATGCTCCTAGTCTTTTAAAAACTGGAGTATATTCCAACATAAAATCTTCAAATATTTCCATAATTCTATCGGCTACTTCTGCACCGGCGTATCGTCGTTCATCCCCGGACAATTGACCAGCGTTAGCCTCAACCATAACGGTAAAGGAAACAACATTCTGAAAACGCTGACCTTCTATAATATAATATTTACCATCTTCACCTAAAGCCTTATCCCTGTATCTCATTTTAGGTTCTTGACTGTGGGCCCTTCTTAGCTCAAGTCCATAAGCTATGCAGGGATAAGATGCAAACTTACCACCAAATGTTGCTACAATTGGTATATCTGGATATGAATTTTCCCAAAGCATTTTAACAATTTCTATGAATCCTAAGTAAGATAAATTTCCTTCAGCTTTTAGTCTTCTTGAATCACTATCATTATAGTATTTAGGATCTTGCTCTCGAAGTCTATCTCTACTTTCTGCATAGCTTTCCCACTTATTTTTTGGTGCTGAGTCAGAATTGAAGCTACCGGGAAATGGAAATGAAGACTGCATATTATGCTCCTGGTCCTGTCATTATAGAAAAGTTAATATTTTTTAGACCAAGACAAGAAACTAAATTTATTTCAAAAATTAAAGTTCCTCTTTCTGTTTTAGATCCATATGATTGAAGCTTGTAATCTTTAATAGTTCTAGTCGATACCAACATGTCAAGCATAGATTTGACTTGCGAAATTACTTTATCTTCCGCGTTCTTCCCTATGCCATCATTCGCTATGGCTTTTATTTCGGTTATAACCATAGCTACTAATCTCATTTGTGGAGCTTTTGTAAACGAGCTCTTCTTATTAGCTAATGTATAATCATTAGACATGTTTACTTCATATGGATTACCCCTTAATGCTTTGCGCGTTCTGTACGCAACATTTACACCAAGGTTATCTAATCTTGCCAATGAATCTGCAGACAAATTAGAACCGTAAACAGAATATGCTCCTGGTATTCTTTTCCTAATTATTCCGTTATAAACCGGAGTTGATGACATCATTCCAGCAAATGCAGCTGCCGCTGAACTCGTATATGATCTTGCAAAACCTATATGGTTAAAAGTTAGTTCTCCATATACGGGAATAATATATCGACCTATATCAGCTTCTATTTCTCCACTTGTTGAGTAAGTAGTAAATTTATTTACAAGTCTAGTATTTTGTTCTAGAAGTTGGACATCACTGTCTTTTGTTCCGTTATTTTTAGAACCTATGATTCCCATTTGAACATATCCAGTAGCTTGATTAAATGAGTAACAATGAACAGCTAGTTGAGCTATGAAATCAACAGACCCAGTATTTATCATTGAAGTTTCAAGTGGCACCACTATATCAATAAAGTCAAGCCCTTTTGCTATATCATAACTTACTGCTAGTCTTTCATAATATTTTTCATAAAAGTTTACATTAGAATTTGTTTCTGCTGAAAAAAGTATTGGCATATCGATAAGTCTTTGAGAAACTTCTTCAATATATTCCGACATTGGCGCAGAAGCCATCATGAATATAGACTTTGCTCCGCAACTAAATGCGTCATGAATTCCTCTTAAAATAGGTGAAGAAGTATTTGCTCCTAATAAATTAGTAGCTTCTTGAATTGAATTAATTTTTATAATTTGATTTAGTTCAATCCCATCGCTATGACCTATGAATAATATTGAATTAGTATTATAATATTCTTCTAGCGAATCAAAAATTGGCCTCTTCGAAATAGTCGCACCAGTTGTTGGTCCAGTTAAATCTTTAGACACTCCAGTCGTATTGATTACAGAATATTTTCCCGTTGTAAGTTGTTCTAAATTAGATAAAGAAATATTTGTTTTAATAGAAAATTGATTATTTGCTGGGACTGAGGAGATAAAATGATTTCCATTAAAAGCTGCACTTATTTCTGATATTGAAATTTGATCACCAGATAAAAGATTATGATCAATATCAGTTGATAAAGTTATCACTCCATTTTCTATTTTTTTATATACTATATTTCCGACTCTATCAATTTGACTTCTAGAAACTTCAAAATTGTGTTCAATTACTTGGGTTCTATTATTGTGTTTATATTGGATAGAGACAGTATAAGTCCCACCGAAGAGTGTATCTGGGATTTTGTAATAGAAACCATACTCAGAACCTGATGGTCTATTGTAATAAGAATTTGTCTTAAGAGCTAATCTTGCATATACTTTTGCAGAGTTGTAACTTGATAAACTTGGTAGGGTACTGGCAGTTGTTCTTGCTATTACCGATGTTGTAGTTGGTGCAGATATAACTATATATTCTGCATTATAACCACCGCCAACACCGTAAACAATTACAGTATCTCCGGCGGCTAACTTATGATTTATATCAAATGTAAATGTTGCTGAAATGTTACCACTCACTATTGAAGTTGGTGGTGTTATTGATATAATTCGATAACTTGTATTGATCAACGAAGTGGATGAATGGATTATCTCTCCAGTGCCACCATTTCCCCTTGATACAGTTGCGTATATGTCTACGGGGACAGTCTGGTCTAAAGGGTCGTAGAACTCACCATCTACCAAAAAGGCAAATCTGAATTTTACTAACTGACCATTATGTACTCTTAACATTTAATTTTTACTTTCTCTAGTTGCACCTGCAACCCAGTAAACTACTTTTCCACCTTTACCTCTTACTGGAGCAGAAAAATCTACTAAAAAAATTTGCTGACCACTTAAATAGTCTTCATATATTCTATCACCAGATTTAATATTTGCTGTATCTTGAAAATAATATATCACTTCAGAGCTAACTGTTAAGCCTTGTATGTTTTCTTCTAATATATTAGCAAATCCGTTGAGCTCCTGGATATACAGCTCTTACGGTGTACCTTTGCATTTTTTTACTATAGGTCATAGTTTTCTGATCTAATACTTTTTGAACTAAAACATTGTGACCCCAACTACGCAGTATATTACTTAATGTGCGTTTTGGATCAATCATACTTCCTTATTCCTCTTTCTGGAATTGGATTTTGATCTGGTGATTGGATATGAGTTGGTCCGTGCAGATCTCTTGGAGTGTAGTAAACTGACAACCCAGTATATGGATCCATGGTTCTTCCTGCCCCAATGGTTGGGAGACTTGGTAAACCTTTTGGTTGGACTGCTTTCATCCCAACTTTTGATGTTAACATTTCTTTTCTAAGCATTGCTGCGATTTGGCACCATGTTGTAGCATTTGCTCTACTTAGGGTATTCCTAGGCAAGTTTCTGTTGGTTATGGAAAGATCGCCAAGCCTTACAGAAAGCTCATCGTCTCCGCCATTTCCATAAACTCTTGTCAGCTCACAGCAGGTGGCTGCTCTTACATATTCAAATGCCGTAAATGGAATATTTGTTCCATCTTCAGTCTCTAATAATTTAAATATATTCTTTATTTCTATAGAATAGTTATGTATAAATTCACCTATTTCCAGAAGGGAAGCGTCAGGGAAATATGGGAGAAGTTGCTCTGGATCAAGATACAATGGCTCTATATCTGCTGCAAAAGCTATTATCTCATCTTCTCTCAAGAAGACTGTTGGCCTATAGTCTTCCGTTGGAGTACTTACATATATTTGCTGATTAACGCTAATGGTGGTATTGTTAGCTAAAATGCCATTGAAAGAAACCTTATAAGTACCAGCTGTTAATGGAGTATAGTTATAGTAGAATTCGGAACTGCTAATGGATGTAGGAACGGCTGATATGACCAGCACATTGCTTGAATTCGTTATGCTCATGGAAACTGATACTGGAGAAACCTGTACCTGATTACCGTTAATGTCTACGTCAATAAACTTAACCTTTAGACGTACAGTGTCATTGACTAGTATATTTGCCATTTTTCCTTCTTTAAAAAGTAGATATTTATATAGTAGTACTTTAAATTGTGTTGGTGAGCTTATTCACCCTGGTGCTCAACACTCACAAGCGAGCCAGAATGTATCATCATTTCTTCTGCCTGGATAAGCGCAGTGCCTTTTCTTGCAAGAGTTTCCACTGTAACAAACGTGCCAGAATGTATAGTTATTTCCTTTGCCTCGATAAGTGCAGCGCCTTCCCTCTGAAGAGCCTGTATTGTGATTACTCCACTTGGAGCTACATCTATACTTACAACGCCTATTGCGGTAGCTACCGAATAGTCTTGTCTCCCACCAAAGTTAACTCTGATATCATTTAAAATAACAGGATTTGATATTCCTTCTATTATTAATACAATAGTTCCACTATATTGAATACCAGACTGGCTATAGTCAATAAGGTCATTGTAAAGCATAAAAGTCCTTTAAAAGATTCTAACTATATAGTAACGATACAAAGTTAAATTATTATTCGTAATAAAACTTGTTAGCCTTTAAGGCTATTGGCGGACTATCCTTATGCCAAACGTTGATGACGACAACCCTTCTTACCCCAGAAATTGGTGGGGTTGTGTTATGTATAACGTGACCGGCATCGAAAATAATTAGCCTATTTGGAATACATGCTATTCTTTCCCTAAGTTCAATTGGGACAATCAGGGGGTCCACGTTTTCTCGCTCAAGTGCGTTTGGGGTATCTTCTGATACGGTTTTGGGGTGAAGCTCTAGAAAGCCACCAACAACATCATTTGTATCTGGATAGTACACACATCCAATTTTTGGCCCTCTGAAGATCTTGGTATCTGCGTATAGGAAAGTATCCTCATCTACGTGAACATCTAAAAACTGCCCTGGCTTAAACGTCCTAGTCCAGTATTCAAATCCACATAATTCCTCTATTGGAAATGGAAGATTTTCCCCCCAAATTGCTTTAATTAATCTTTTCCTTGGTGTATTCGCCTCTGACTTATGCCATCCATCCCAGAACATATAAGGGGCAAAACAATCGGATAACTCATCGTGGTAACCGTTTAAGACGATTGCAATGCGTTCTTCGTCGCCCATTGATTCAGGGAAAAAATCTTTAGTGTATTTAATTTCATCCAACAAAATTGGATCTTTTATGTATTCATCAAAAACAATCATGGTATATATAGTACTAGAGTTTTACCGCATATGTAACAGCAGCTCCGGTTGGATTATGATAAACGCAAGAATTGTCTATATTTTTAAGATACTTGTGAACTTCGTAAAAATCTGTAAAAACAGATTCATCTTTATATAGAGAATCAGCTCCGGTATAGAGAATCATTATGGTTCCATTTTTGTTCAGCATACCGTAAAACTTAACTACCAATTCAGGATCATGTAGAACATCATGTATGCTCATGCAGATGAAGTCATAGGTGCCAGCACTACTCGATTCTATATCTTGCATTGAAATGGTATTATAATCCCAGTTTTCGTTATCTTTTTTTATTATTCTTTCAAATAGATTTAATTGATAATTATTAAGGAGTGTTAGCTTTGATCTTTTTTGCATCAATCTAACTAGTCCTGTATTAAATGCTGGCAGGGTCATTAGAGATGTTTTAGGGTTAGCGGTTAGGAATCCAAACTCATGAGTATTAGCTGCATAGTAGTATGCTTGATTAGTGTTCCAAAAATGAGTTTCTTGGCTGAATACATCAAAATACCAAATTAGGAAATCCATCCCTGCGGCTATTTTTCTCTTATCTAAAGATAAGGTATCTAAATAATCTTTAACATTTTTACTTTTTTTTATTGATTCATCAATAGATTCTACATCTACATACTTAATTAAGTTTACTAAATTATCAAAATAATCTTTTTCATACATCATATTTGATTGCCCCCATTGCTATCTGACGCATGTGCCATAATCTTCTGATGTTCCCTATTAGGGAAATTCTTTGATTTTTTAAATATAGATAAGAAAGATCTTGACCTAAATTTAATTTACCAGATTCAACATCATCTATTGGGGCCACAGTTATTGATCTACTTGCCGCTATGATTTCATCTATATTATAAGAATCTATTTTAGCGCCGTCAAAACCAATGCAATATAAATAAAAGATAATCTGTCTATCTATGTATGCCAGATCTTCAATTGCATTATAGCTCATATCAGATCTTCTATACCTGGAGACAAAGGAAGAATTATATATCTATTCATTTCAACAAAGTCGTTTGTTAAGACATACTCTCTTGTAGTTCCACCATTTTCCATCACAATATTTTCATCTTCTTTAGAATACAAAGGTACTACATCATCCATTTTTTCTGTAAACTCATGAATGAGTTCTTCGCTAATTTCTTTTGGTTTCATATTAATTAAGTTTTTTTAATGCGGTGATCTGATTATACAATGAAGTAATTGCATCTACTTGCATTCTAGATATATCTTCTACATCTAAGAGATCATTTAATGATTTTGATGCCATCGCTTTTTCTACATCTTTACCAAGTAAAAAACACAGTTTGTGAATAGATCTTGTTAAATATATACAAGTTTTTTCTTTGATTAAATCAAGTTCTTCTTTTGAAATATTAGACATTAATATTGTTCCATTTTTAAGGCTACAAGATATTGCATTGATTCTTGCTTGTATCCTTTTCCTTCAATCTGCTTTAAATAATCTTGTCTAAGAAATGGAAGATAAACATTTACTTCCATTATAGAATTTGCTGGGTCTTCTAATGGATCGACAACATTTTCATTTAATTCTCTATTTGGACTACCATGACAATACCAACCTAGATAAGCGTATCTTACTCCATCGCCAGTTGGCTTTACCTGATGAGCTGCCATATAATCACTAGGAAACATTAATATATCTCCCCTTTTAGGAGAATATTCTATATCTAGATAAGGAAAGTAATGAGAACCACCGGTAAAATTCTTTCCGTTAAGTTCAGTCTCTATCTCAACACTGTCGTTAATATATAGTATTGTAGCAACCACATTCTTCATAGCTAATTGTTGGCCTGGGTGTGGGACACCATACATGTAGTCTGTTTGTATATCAGCGTGTGGGCCCATGTAAACATTTGATTTATATTGAGTTATGTGACCCCTACTTTGCCACCATACACATTTATATACTAAGGGAAACATTTCTATATATTTTAATAAACATTTATATTTAACTTCATCAATAAAAGATAATGTTTTCATAGCTTGAAGTTCTTTATCTCTATGTATTCTCGTTGCTCTGTACGGCATTTCTTCAATTATCTCAATAGGAAAATAGTAACCACTATTATTGACGTAGACTTCTTCACCGGTATTTGGATGAGTAGTAAGTGAATACATTTCTGCTTTTTCTTGTTCTACACTTCTCTCACAGAAGTTATACATCCAATCCCAATCTAGGCTTGCTGCATTTTCAAACAGAACAACTCCACCACCCAAATGCTTTCCTTCAACGTCATTGAAGTTCATCATAATCGTTTTCTCCTACTCCATTATCTAAATCGCTTAACTTCAAAATTCCCTTGGTTACTGGACCGATTTTTTTATTATCTGCGTCTAAGCCAGTTTTTATTCCTTTTACCCATGTCCATGGTTTTTCTTGTGAATTTTTCATTTTTAAATCATTATATTTTCTTCTTGATTCTTCTAAATCTTTATCATCCCACCTATTAATAACCTCAAACTCAACGCTTGGCAATAAGTCTGTTGGATAAATAGTAAAAAATAAGAATGGACTTCCCTTAGGAAATGTAACTGGTTCATTTATTTTATGGATTACCCAATTTGTTTGCACTTCATCTGGCCACCAACTACTTGGAATACTAGCAGTCATTGGTGAAGCGCCATCTACATAGTAATTTGGTGAACCAGTTGTCCACAAACTGTAGCCTTCTTCTGTGTTTATTGCCCAACCAGTTGCAATCGATATCATCCCATGTATATTTGAATGAGCAAATTTAAAACCATTGTGAACACCACCACTAATTATTCTTGCTGGGCTAGGTCCTCCATCCCAGATCACAACTAATTCTTCTGGGAGAATCATTTCCCATCCACTAACATTTGCCGTGGTTACAGGAGTGCACTGGTACGCATGTTTGTTATATGTGTTATCCATCCAATCTCTTTTAAGGCGAGATTGTTTTATCTCAACTGAATTATGATGCGTTCTTGATAATGTTACTTTTGTCATTTATGCTCCAATTAATCTATAGTCTGCATCAAGTTGTTTTAGCGGTTGCACTATTTTATCAGTAAATCTTGGTCCGCGTCCTGCGTCGGGATCAGCGAGAGAACCGTCTAGGTTATAGCCATATTGAAAATTTTTATGTGTTCTTTCATTATAGTCAAACATTGTTACTACTGAATATTTCATTCCCGAAGTAACTGGCTCTGAACTGTGTACAAATATATAATTTGAAGGAAAAAATATTAAATCCCCAGCCTTAAGTTTAATTTTGAAACCTAAACTATTAAATGCTAATTCTCCACCATCGTAGTCATCATTTAAATACAAGACGCAGGATACTGTAGCGTTGTAGCTAAACCCATGGTCTGTGTGTGGCTTAAAGTATTCTCCCGGACCATATTTAACGAAGTTAAAATTTTCCATAAAATCCATTTTATTAGCAGCAGGGTACCTTACTTCATAATCATATAATGCGCACATAAGAACGTCTTTAATCTCAAATGTTATATTTTTTATATCTTCCATTTCTGGAAACATTTCCCATTTAGTATTATCTGGATGAATCTTAAAATCACTACAATTTCTATAACTAGTATCAGTATTCTCGTCACCTGTTGTAGCTAAAGACCATTTAAATCTTGGATTAAAACTTTGTTGAAGTCCGTTTTCAAGCCTATCTATAATAGCTGGAGAATTAACTAGTGCATTTTTATATAATACTATACCTAATCTAGGGTCATAAACACACTGAGCATCGAGATCCACAGGACTACCTTTACTTTCTTAGTATGGTATACTTTTATACATCTTAGTATACCATAACGCTTAAGAAGGTGCTCATGTTCAACGAACAGATAACTGAAGAAAAACCTTGGAAAGTTTTACCCGGAACATTTGGAGACTCTCCTGATAACATTAAAATTATAGAAAATTTTATTGATGAAACAGATTTATTAGCTCTACAGAATTTTGTAAAAAAAATAGATGAATGGGATAA
>Ga0049082_10000139_pt1 | contig 17541 bp, 7 predicted proteins | sample GreLakmeHU45MSRF_FD_66718 | JGI IMG/M metagenome (GOLD analysis project Ga0049082, IMG submission 66718) | Freshwater lentic microbial communities from great Laurentian Lakes, MI, USA - Great Lakes metaG HU45MSRF | ecosystem: Environmental > Aquatic > Freshwater > Lake | place: Great Lakes... | reverse complement strand
AGGCGGTCTTTATTCAGACGGAATTAATAAGTTTAATGGCGTTACCCAATGTATGGGCAATCTTGTTACTGAGTCTGCCCTTACTGCTAAAGGTGTGTGTAACTTTACAGGTACTGTTCAGTTTAAAGGCACTCCTGTTTTTGGTCTGTATTCTAAAATAACTTCACCTCTGAGTAATGTTACTCTGTTTGGAACGGACAGCGTTTATCGATTTGCGGCTTGGTCTTCTAACTGGATGAACTTTGGCAAAGTTATTTATACTGAAGATTTTATTGTTCCAGATGAAGAGACTTGGGAGATAAACCTTGTTTCTGCATTGTATAACAATATTGCGGGTGGTGCTGGCAATTATGGTTATGGTTGCCAATTAATTTCTAGTGTAAACAATGTTACTACAACTACTACAATTGGAGATACATTTAGCATTGGACTCGCTAGATACACCGTCACTCCATACATCTATAACATTATTCTTCCTGCTGGTACTCACACTATCAGACTGGTTGCCTGTCACTTTGGTGGAGTAAATACTGGTGGCTCTGAACTTAACTGTTGTACCACGGTTGCTCCTTCTCACAAAACTGTAAGCAAGTTCAAGACTGCTTAATGACAGAAGAAGACTTCAAGAGCACTTGTAGATTTGTCTACGAGAACAAAGACAACGGCAAACGCCCTGTCTTTCAGTTAGACTATCTTGATGACTGGCTGAAGTGGGCGATGGAAAGAGAATGGATGTTTATCAATAAGGTAAACAATGAGGTCAACGGAGTTGTAATCATCTACCCAATTGGCAGATGGGAAGAAACTCCAACCCTTGAAGATGTGTTCAGATGTTCTGGAAACACATATGTTGACAACGACTACTTCATTATGGACGCTTTGGTTGACAATGAAGATGCTAGGGCTAACATTTGCCGTCAAATCGACAATAGATTCCCAGAGATTAGAGGGGATGAGAACAGCCAAATCTTTTCACAACGAGGAGATATTGTGCAAAAACTCAAAAAAGACCTAATCATAAATTTAACAAATAACTAATATGGGTTCAACAAAAGTACAGGCTCCACCGCCTAGAGATTATTATAAGGAAGCAACCGACACAATTCGTGCTCAAGTTGATATGGCTCCCATCATTATGGATGCGGAGCGGAGAATTGTTCCGCAGATGCAAGCGATGCAGATGGAGCAGATGCTTGGTCAGTCCAAGAATCTTCTGTCTTTTTATGGGCAGGTAATGGACCCGTTTTCTAGGTTGGCTGGGCAGTATGCTGAGTCAATGAACAAGAACACGATGGAGCCTCTTGCTAGAAGTAGCAGACTTGCATACGAGGCTGGTCTTGGTGGCGGGGCTGGTATTCAAGACAGGCTCCGCTCACAGGCGTTTGGAGACCTTGATGCTGGGTTTAGCCTTACTCCAGAAATGAACACATTGGCTACGCAGATGGCTAGGGCTGGGGCTACTCAGCGTGGGATGGCTGGTGGCAACTATGGCGTAATGTCCGAAGTTCTTAATGGCTATCAAATGGCACAAGGCAGACAGGATAGAGCCAGAACCTTTGCTGGTGCTGTGCTTGGCTCCGACCAGAATATTGCAGGACAATCTTACGCTCAGTATGGTTCTCCGATGATGGCTGGCATTATGCAGGGCTTCAGTCCTACAGGCATTGCTGGTAACGCTATGGGTATGAATACTAACCTTGGTCCATCTTATGTTAAGCCAGAGTCTCAGATGGCTCAGAATATTTACGCCAATAACTACAACGCTGAACTACAGGCTAGAACTGCAACTGCTGCGAATAAGGCATCTATGACTGGTGCTATTATTGGTGGTGTTGGCAATGCTCTAAGCGGTACAAAAATGTGGGGCAACTAATTTATGCCTAGTCCTTTTACGCAATATACAGGGGAGCAAGTCCCTTTGACAAACATCTTGCCAGCGTATCAAGCAAGTGCAGATACTTTGGCAAAGGGAATAATGCAGTTTGGTGCTGGTGTTGGTAAGTCTATTGAGACATATCAAAAAGCCCAGAGCGAGCATAACACGCTGTCTGCTATAGCGTATCAAAGTCTTTCAAAGTATCTTACTAAAGAAGAGAAACCTAATGATGACAATGGTGACTCTGGACAACTGGATTATGTAATTAAGCCTACAACTCCTCAACATAGTAACGAACTTCTTAAGAAGGTTTTTAAACTTGGTGGTGGTAATATGCAAGACCCAGAGACAACTGCGTCTGCTGGTCTGGCTCGTATTAGTACTGAAGACCTAAAGGCGTGGGCAATGAATGAAGATGTGTTCAAGAAAGAAGAACAACAGAACATTACTAATACTAATGAAGGAAGAAGAATTAAAGTTGCAGAAGAAGGCAATGCGTTAGCACGAGACAGATTTAACGAAGAACTACGAAAAGAGAAAGCGATGGAAACAAAGTTGGCACTTTCTCAAAGAGTGTCTGAAACTCCTCTGGATATTAGCGAAACAACTGCAACTATTACAGGAAATGGAGCGGTTCAAGAACTTGATGTAGGCAACATTTTTAATGCAGACGGAACATTGGCAGTAGGAAATGCATATATTGACCAAGCACTACAGGCTACTGGTATTAAGAAGTCAGATTTGCTTACAGCAGAACAGAAAGCAGAACTTGTTGCAAGACAGGGAGACTACCCAAGACACGCTGTTGCTAACTTCTTTGCAGGTAACCCTAAAGTTCCTTTTAACCCAAGCCTAGAACTTAAAGAAAACCTAGAAATTGACGCTCAAGCAACAAGGAAGTTTATTAAAGGAACACTTTCTGAAGCCCTTGGGCAGGGACTTCTTACACAGGAAAGTTACGACAAACTTATTCCAAAGGGTGCTGATGACCCATTTCCCAACATCAACTTTGCGTATAAGATGGCAACAAACTTTACGCCAAACAAAGAAAATCAATCTGAAACGCACAAGAAGTTCTTTCAGAGAACAAGTACTGATTATGGATTTAGTCTTTTGCCTAAAGGAGTTGAGTTTAATAAAGGCTATATTGAGATTACTGGAAAAGAAAAGTACACGCCTAGTGAAAAAATGACAGTTCAGATAAACCCTCTATTGCAGGAGCGAGCAAGGTATGAAAAAGTAAGAGCAGAACTTGCAAAGAATAATCAACCGATGCCGTTTTCCTTCCAGACTCATTTGCTGTTAAACGGAAACGGAATGATGCCTATTCACACTAACCCAGTTACAGGTCAACAGTTTGTGAGCCTTGATGGTAAAACAATGACTCCTGCTAATCTTCTGGGCGTTCCTACTCCAGAACAAGTAAAAAATGAGGTTGAGTTAAAAATGCGTGGTGCTAACAACCTTCTTGAACATTACTCAAAGGGACAGCGATTTGGCGAAAAGGGACAAGGGTTTACTGTCACAACACCAAAGGGTATGAAAGTAACAGACATTAGGTCTGCTGACCCCCTTGGGGCATTGAATAATTTCCAAGAAGGCATTCCTGTAGTCGTAGACATTAACAGAATTGGTAGCGAAATGATTAAGATGATTAAGGAAACCCCAACTGGGTTTAAGTTTATGCCTAAATACCAGAAGGATTATGAAAATCTTTCCTTACAGGCTCAAACATACAGAAAGTTCTTTATTGCTAGTGGACAGGAGACCGACAAGGACAATGCAAGACTTACTGCGATGGTTACAGACGCTTCGTTTATGTCTAATGTTCTTCCAGAAACAATGGTTAAGATTGTTGAGGCTATGAAGAGAGTTGTTGCCTTAAAGGTTCTTGGTAATGGTTCTGGCATTGGTATTACCGTTAAGATGGATACACAAGTAGACGAAAAAGCACACGCTGAAGAAATGAAAGAACTGATGAAGATAGCAGATAAGGCTGGTATTCCTACATTTGAAGAACTAAGAAAGCGTGAGATGGAAACCAACAAATCCAAATAATGGAACCCCAAAATTATAACTATTCCACTCCAGAAGAACTTGAAAGACTGTCCACACAGTATGGTCTTATCATTCCTCCCAAGCCTGTAGTAGAAGACCCAGAGACTCCTACAGAAGACGCTCTAGAGCCAGCCCAGACAGAAATGGACGGAGAGGCTATTGCTGGAATGATTGCCAGATTTACAACTACTGGAGCAAGACCTAATTTTAAAGAAGCCCTAAAGTACAGGGATTTTATGTCAAAGAGGGAGGTGGATATGTTCAGCACGGTTGGACAGGCAATGGCACAAACCGCCTCAGATTTGGGCGAGGGTGCTTATGAACTGGCAAGTGATGCTGTAACTCTAAAAATTCCAAAGATTGCTGGTTCCCTTGTTGAAGGTGCAATTATGGGAACTGCTAACTGGTACTATATGTACAAGGAAGGTCAGTTCAATGAAGACAGTTTCATCCATAAGTTGCTGTATAAATCCAGCAAGAGCGATGAAGAGTATTATTCTAATCTAATGTCGATGTTGGATTTACGACAGCAAATTGAAGAACGAACTCAGAAAGGCTATTTCTTGCCAAAGGAAGTTGAGGTTGCTGGCGTTAAATTTGACCTGTGGAATCCTGCTGTTGTTATGGCTGTTAGTTATGTGGCAGACCCATCTTGGGTTGCTCCTAACTTTGGTATTGAATCTGCCCTTATTAAGGGAGCCAACAGAGCAAGTAGCATTCTGGCTTTAAACGCTCAGTTGGCTAATGTAACTCATTGGTCTTTGAATAGCATTGAAGGCGTTGCCAAGGGTGCAGGGGCTAAGGCTGGAAGAGTTGCGTCTGGTATTGTAAAAGTAGAAGAAGAGTTGCTTGAAAACCTTCACACAATGTTTGGCATTAGGGCTTTTGTTGGAGACACAGGTAAGATTGTTGCCAAGGAAGACCTTACTAGAGGTGCTATGACTGCTACTGGATTTAACCAAGTTAAGATTCCTGCTTGGGATACAACTTCTCTTGTTTGGGCTGGTGCTAAGTTGCTACAGGCTGGTGCAGAAACCGTAGAACTTGGTGCTAAACTTGCTAAAGAAGCACCAAAATTCCAAGGGATGAGACTTTCTGAAAGAATGGCTATGGAGTCTACAAACCCTATGGTGTCGGCTATGTCTGGCACTTGGGCTAAGACAGGGTCTCCGTTCCTTGAATGGAGTACTAACTCTGCAAAGACAACGCTTCACGCTGGTATGTATGGCGGTGCGTTTGGCTTTACCTTTGGTGGTGAAGAAGGCTTCTATAATGGTCTTGGTTCTGGATTTGTCCTTGGCGGTGCGTTCCACCAGATTGGTGCGTTCCATAACACGGTCTCTGGTGGTGGTGGTCCAAGCACGGTAGTGAAAGAGTTTCTTTGGGCTACCCAACACTACGACCTAGCAAACCAGCAGGGCTTGCATCAGTTGTTTACTAACATTGAAAGAGACTATGCTGACAACAAGGGGGGTGCTGAGAAAGCAAAACTTGAACTTATGTCTGACATTGCTTCTTCAGAGCGTCTGGCAAGAGATACTCGCAGACTTATTCTTACAGAAAAAGAAATTAAAAGCAGAATGACAGATGCGGAGTGGGTTGAATACGAACAATTTATGCTGAAAAACGCAGACAAGTGGGGTGGTGTTGCGTTTAGACAAAAGATGAACGGTGAAAAGGTTACCATTATCAATGCTGACAGGGCGGTAAAGTCGGCAGTAAAGGAAGAACTTTTCCACACGCTTATGCTGGATGAAAGATATCGTGATGAGTTTCATCAACAAGCAATGGAAGCGTTAATTGGAACCTCTGACCACAAGGGTGCGTTGCTTAGAATGCCCAAGGAAAAGGCTGTAGCACTTCTTGAACAATTTAAAGAAGTCTACCTTGGTCTTGAAAATATCAATGGTACGATTACAAATGAACAGGGTCATTCCGACAAAGTCCGTGCTCATTGGGATGAGGTAATTCAAAACTTTAAGCAAGGCACAGAAACGACTGGTAAGTTGCACAGTCTTTTTGAAGAGTTCCTTGCTTCCTATTGGAACAGATACATTGAAGATAAGCCTATTGATTTCCTACTTAAGGGTGGAGACCTTGGTGTTGTTAGAAACGCCATTCAACTAGCCAAGGATGCGTACCACAACACTATGTACTCTGACCTTACACAGGCTGGTGCTAGATTTAACTTTGGTAGAAACATTGACCATTTCTTTATTGACCAGAACACAGGTCAAAGAGTTCGTATCCCGAAACTTGAAAAGTTGATGCAACACTTTGTTCAGAGGGCTTCAAAGGATATGTATCAAGGATGGAAGGTTAATTCTAGAAAATCAAAAGGCATTGAAATTGGCGTAGCCAGTCAGTTAGAACATCTTTGGACAACCAACGCTGACGGCACGGCAGTCAGAACTTCAGAAAAGGTTCTTGAAGCAGAATCTGCTGTTGCCTTGAAGGGCGTAGTAAGAGCACTTCTGGAACAGCCCATTGCCGACAAGGGACTTAAGATTACGGTTATTGGAAAAAACGCTGACGGAAAAGATGTAGAACGATTCAGTTATTCAAAGCCAAAGAAAGAAAAGAAGCCTAAGCCAGCCGATGGAGGTAAGCCTAAGTTTAACAGACTGCCTAATAGAGATGACCTAAGAGAGCATTGGCGTACTCCTAAGCGTGAGATGGGTCTAGATGAAGATGTTGGTTCCGCAATTCCAGAAGCAGAATCTGTTGCTGGAGATGATTTAAGTGGTGCTGGTCAATGGTCTCAAGACAAGCGAAAGAAGTTTTGGGAAAGCGTCTGGGAGGGTAACCCTCGTATTAGGCTTACAGGCAAGGCAACTACCGCAGAACTTAAAATCCTTTCTGACTACCTACCAGCCAACACGGTAGCACGGTTTGCACAACTTAACACCATTATTGAAATGGCAAGAGAAGGTGTGTTTGGAAAGAATGTGTCTAACATTGCAAAGACTGAATACATTGCAAGAGAAAGAGAAGAAGATGATGGCTCAAGAGTTTTTGCCAACAATGAAATTAGGCACACCAACTTTATTCCTGTTGAAATCAATCTTTACTTTGGAAGAACCAAAAAAATGGTGGATGGAGAGTTTGAAATTGAAGTTGGTAATGCTGAAATTCTTGTAAAATCAATTGACCACGATGCTCTGTTGGCTCGCATTGATTACGCTTGGAATAATTGGAATGAAGCAGGTGTTGGCTGGAAGACTGTCAGAAAACTATTTGAAACTAAGGCTTCTCTTTATCAAGCAATCAAGGATATGTTGACTCATTACTCTAACAGCGAAATGGCTGAAGCGGGTATTAAGATGTTTATGAAGAATGGTGCAGTTGGACCAAGAGATGCTGGTCATATGCGAACCATTGTTAACGCTGTAATTGGATTCCATCCTACAAAGGAAATGGTTCGTACAGGAGAACATTCCAATCCTAGACACAAACTCCAACAGAGCGGTTATGCATTAGCATCTAAGGCGGGAAAGATTGAACTGCCAGATGTCGTGTTTGATATGAACATTAGACGAATGGGTTCAATCAAGGTAAGGGCTGGAGAAGGTTTTGGTGTAGATTGGAATTCTGCCTATGTCAGAAGCCAGTACAACCATAGCCCTGCAAAGTCTAAACGAGACCACGAAGGCAATCCGCTGTCTGGTTCTGAATCATCTGCTCTTGCTAATAGCGTTTATAGAAACAAGGACGGAGAAGTCCTTTCTGTGTACACTTTAAACAAGCCACTTTCTACTCACACCAGAATTAAAGAGTCTTCTGTTTACGACTATGTAAGCGAAGGTCTTGCTGAAAGATTTGGAGCAAGAGGTGGAGAGTACTACTCCCCAACTGGCTGGTTGCATTACACCCCAGATATGGGTCAAGCGTCAATGGTAAGCAATGGCTCAATGAAGACAGGGTATATTGATACTCAGCGACACATTGACATCAGCGACATCCATTCTAATTCCCCTGTTGAGGCTGTTATTGGAGTGCTTGTAGACAGAATTGCCAACTTGTCTGGTATGGACAAGAAGACTATTCTTGCCGAACTGCTTACTCTTGAAACAGGTGAAGGAGTTAAGATTGGAGAGTTGTTTAACTCTAAGACAGACGCATTTGCACAAGATGGATTTGATTATGACCTATGGCTGTTTACTCCAGAGACTGTAAAGTTTATGAAGAAGTACGGAGTTCAATCTATTGAATACCAGTATCATAATCCAATTTCTGAAATTACAAGTTCTGCTGTAGGCTTGCTTGATAACAATCGTTTTATTGAAAATGTGTCTAGAAGAGCAGAGGCTAATTACTTTGCGTTTAGTCCTGCCAAGAAGCCAAAGAATTCCGCTGGTCAGACAAACAATCCTCCTAAGACTATCTCTGAAGTACTTGAACAGAAAATCAGAGGTCTATCTGATACGACTAAGATTAATGAGGCGTTCTTAAATTGGGTTGTAGCAAATGATGGTGTTTCTATTATTGAAAATCCTAGGCGTATTACCGAAGAAGGCTTAGACCTTCTTGTGCAAGAACAACTAGACAAGGTTGGAGAGTTAACTGCCAAGCAGAATGCTGAAAAGTTTAACCCAGAACAACGGCTTGCAATTGCAAAGCAACTTAGAGCGTACACAATTAGTGCTTTAAGAAAGCAGTTTCCTCATATTGTTTCTAACAAAGTCCTTGGTGAAATTGCTGATATTGCACTTCTTGGAGTTAGCAAAAATGGCGTAGTTGAGAGTGCTCTTAAAGGCACAGTTGGCGGTAAGGATTACCACAAGAATGTACTCAAGATAAGAGACACAGTTCTTGCTAGATTCAGAAAGGGTCATCTTACAAAAGCAAAGATTGAAGAAAGTGGCATTCCTATGCTGTCGCACATTGCAGAAATGAGCGAAAGAGATTACCAGATTTTTAAAGCCATCCCTCAATACCTTGAGGCTGTTAAGACTGGCAAGACAGCAGAGTGGCTTCAGTCAGAAGAAAACCAAAGCATTCTAAATGAGTTGTTTGGTAAGCACGGAGGTGTCAAAAAGTTCTACAAGAAGTTTGACGATGTTCAGAAGGATATCTTCTTCCTCCTAGACCAGCAGTTGGCTAAACAAGTAGACAATGGTGACAAGGGTTCAATGAGTATCATTGATGAAAAGGCAATGCGTGTTGCCTTTGCTGAAAAAACTAAAGCGTTCCTCTTTGAGACTCTTCGAACAAGCAATATGGGTGCAGGTGAAAGAAGCCAGTTGCTTAAAACTAACAACATCTACAGAGACATTAAGAAAGAAGCAGAAGTTACTCGTGCATTGTTTAGACATCACGCTGACAATATTAAGGGTATGGTTACGGCAGAATTCCACGAGCGTGTAATGGATGCTCTTATTGCTTCAGATATCCAGATAGATTTGAGCAAAGGAAAACTAACTAGCGGTCACACCTATGTTGAAATTGCAGACTTTGTTAGAGCAAATCTTTACGACCAAGCCAAAAAGGGAACACTTAAACTGGGTTCGTATGAAGCAATTGCTGAAAGCGTAAGACTTTTCTATTCACTTATTAACGATGGTGGCATTCTGGGTAAAGATGTTGTTATTGATACCGCAAGGGTAGTTAAAGAAAACCTGCTTAAGGCTTTAAAGGAACTAGAAGATGGAGGGTTTGAAGGTATCAATTGGGTACACGAAAGTGGCAGAAATACTACTGGCTTTCATTTATGGGTAGGTAAAGGTGACACCTTGAAAAAACTAGATGCTTTTAATATTTGGCATTTTGAAGGCACTCATTTTAAGGTAGTAGAAGAAGGCACTAGTCTGAATGACTCTGCACTTACCTTGAGAGACATTAGAACTGGTGAGGTTATTATCTCTCAGCCTCTTACAAAAGAACAGATAGGTGGATTTGGCAAAACAGTAGATGCGGCGGTACGCAGACAAACTCTTATTAAGAATTTCCTAAAAGAGGCTACTCATATGGTAAACAAAAGACAGCCAGCATTGGCTTTGTCTAGGAATTTTGGTGAAGTTAAAGGTCCGACTAAGAGTTACATTCTTTCTAAATACCTACAAACAATAGGGGGTCAAGAGTCTCAGACCTATGTTATTGGCAGTAGTACTTTTGATAACTTTGCCCTATACAAGCAGGGGGAATATTTTGTTGCAGTAAGAATTTCTGAGAATGACGCACCAATGTCTCATCACACCGATGAGGTTGAGTTTAAAGATTCTAAAGTCCCTGCCTCTGAAATGATTGCAAGCCTTGAAAGAGATTTGGCTAATGGAGTTGTTGCCAAAAAGGTTAAAACCGAGAAGGGCAAAACGGTAGTTCAAAAGAAAAAGGCAACCCTTGATGAACTAGTTAAACTGCGTGAAAAAATCACCGCACTTAAGGGTAAACAAAGAACAGACAGAGGTGTTGTTCTACACCTAGATGGAGATGGTGCAGTTAATGTTGTTAGCACGGCATCTACCATTATGGATATGAGCAAGGCTATTGCTGACTTGAAGCAAGGCACTCTGCCTAGAAAGGCTTTTGAAAGTTACATCAAAGAAATTTACCGAGACCATCATTACAAGATTCAGCAATACAAACAAAGAGAAAAAGAAAGAATTGAGGGAGTCTTAAAAGGCTTCAAGATGGTGGCTGGCAAAAGGGTCAATACTGATACTCTTTCTAAGATTAAAGAACTTCAAAAAGAACTTGAAGAAACACAGAGCGTAGTTCGTGAACTGTTTGAAAAGAAATACAGAGAACTCAGAAAACAAAAGGATGCCTTTGGTAAAGAGGTGTACTCTGATGAAGACTACACACCTGCACAGGTGTACAAGGAAGTTGGCGAGCAAGTCTCTAAGGATTTAAAGAACAGAAAACAGAATGTAACTAACGCACAGAATAAGGTCTATGCCCTTGAAGTAGCGTTAAATAAGTTAGGTGCATTCCCAGAACTAGATAAATATTCTGATGCCCTACAACAGGCTTGGTATGAAAGAGCATCCTTCCTTGGAAAGGATGAGGATGGAAACCCTTACGACACTCAGAACTGGCTAGACACAACCCTTCCTATGCAACAGGGGGAAACCGCTCAGTCTTACGCACAGAGACTGCGTGGTGAATATCAGAAACAATTAGCCGACCTTGGCGTTAAAGAAAAACACGCACAAGACCTTCAAACTCTTTTAGATGCAGACAAAGACAATGTTGCTACCATTAAGGACAAACTTAAGTTCCTTGTAAGACAGTACGCAGAGGCTTCTGGTAAAAAGGTTACCAACAAATGGATTGACGGTTTGTTTTCAATTCAAGAAGGAGACGAGAGTGGCAACCCTTACAAGAAGGTTATTAATTTAAAGAGTCTTCAAGGATTTGTTGGTGCTAAGGCTATGGCTCCAAGGTTTCTTGCAGACACAGAAGGAGTTGCTGGAAAGAAACAATCGTTTGTTACCCTTACTGAGATGCAAACTGCATTCGTAGAGGGCATTCTTACCATTGAAGATAACTGGAGGGGTATGACTTCTGGTTCGCTAGAGAGAATCAATACTCTTATTGCTCGTGCAGAAAAACTACAGAGCAAGCCAGAGCCACGCCCTGTTCGTCCAGAAGGAATGTCTAACGCAGAATGGCAACTGACAGAGTTGTATTATACTGAAAAGGAGGCTTCAAGAAGGCACGGATACACTATGGAACTTCCTAGTTTCACTAAGTGGGTTAAAATTAATGAGAAGAAATTTCCTAAACTTGCGTTAGAAGTTCTTGAAGAGAAAAACGGACAGCCTGTGCTAAAAAACAGAGATGCTTCTTGGCGTGGACCAATTCAAGCACGACCAAAGGACATTAAGTTGCTGGTACAAGAAGCCCTAAGAGAGGCTAACAGGGAGAGAGGTCTTCTGTATGATGACTTACTTAACGCTGGAATGGAAAGAGTCAGAAGCAATGCAGAGTTTGACCTAATTGAAGAACTTAATTTTATACAAAAAGACCACAGGTTTACTAAACACGAACAGTCGTGGATAACAGACCCTGTTAACAGAAAGAAGTTTCAAGAACTTAGAGACCAGCATTCACTTGATAAACAAGAAGGCTCGTTAAGCCCTCTTCAAGTAGACGAAAAGTTTATCAAAAACATCAAGGAAGAAATCTGGCTTACCGAAATTGGTGCAGAGGGAAGAGACCTAGTTCAGACGCAAGTAAAGATTGAAAACCTTTATGCGGAAGTGCAAAGACTTTTTGCTCAAGTTGACGCTCTAGAGTTTAAGGCACACGAAATGCAATTAAAGGGAGAGAAGGCTAGTGACATTGCTTCAGTTGATGCACAGCGAAAGCATCTGGAGACCAGAATTTTTGACATTAATAGAGAAATCAAACCTCTTGAAGCCAGAATAAACCAGACACTTGATGTAACTAATTACAAGGACAAGGTTGAGCAGTTTAGACAAAACAACCCAGCCCTTGAAAGATTGGTAACTCAGATGGATGAGGTTCAAACAATGATAGATGAACTCAATGCTGAAGCCCAGCAAATCATCCCTCCTACAGTTCCAGTTCCAGACCTAACCGCAACCAATGCGGTGGAAAGAAATAAAATTATTAGAAATAATAACAGAGGACTATCCCAATCAAAGCGTGAACAAGTAAAGAAAATCAGAATACAACAGGGCATATTAAAACAGAAACTTGATTCCCTTAATGCTAGAGCAGAACCAATTAGAAAATTACTAAAAGACATTGGCGTTGTTGAAACTCCAGAGGGATGGACAATGCCCTTGCACGAAGTTGGTAAGCCAGATGTTGAAATCAGTCCAATACAGATTGCTAAGTATACTAACCCTCATTACCAAAAGGTAATTGATGAACTTATTCAACGCAGGTTCAATATGGATGCCTATCTGATTCAGCGTGAAAGGTCTTTGATTGAAAAGAAAGCACACGCTGAAGAAAGAGCAAAGGGCTACAACCAGTTTGTTCAAAAGTATGAAGAGCGAGCCAAGGCTCTTGGCTATAGTGGTGCTGGTCTTATTGTTAGCCCGAACAATCCTAGAACACATCAACTTTATTTGGCGTTTCCCAAGGTGTCTTGGGAGTTGTATGGTTCAATGCATCCGCTTGACTGGAGTGGTAGTGAATGGCAGATTGGTTTCACAAACCGTGGGGAACAGACGCTTGCAGACTCATCTTCTCCTGTCATAAAGGACATTGCTAAAGGCGAGAAAGACAGAAGATTGGCTACCTTGGCTGACTATATGCACTCTGCCCAGATGAAGGCTGAGTACCATATGGCTAACCCAGATAAGCCTATCTCTGCGGAGGATGCCCTTCTCATTAAGATGCTGGTTCCTAATGATGTGTACACCATTCCTCAGTCAAAGTTAGAGACTATTAATCAACAGCATTGGTCAGCACTTCAACGGCTTAGGTCTGGCATTCTAGACAACCTTGACCTGCCAGCCAACAGAAAGGCTCTTGTTACTAGGTTTGTGGAGGATGCTTTAGACCTAGTGCTTGGAAGAAGGCAGGACCAAGTCAATGCATACATTCGCCTTGAAGGGATTACGGAGGCTCAATTCCAAGACAGAATTAAAGGGATGTCTCCAGAAGAAATTGGTAAACTTGTTCAGAAGAAGGAGTACATTGAACAGGCTTTCTATTGGCTACAGGATGCCAAGGATGTGAATGGGTTTATTTATCTGACAGAGCGTACTCAGTCATACGAAGCGGTTGACCCAAAGAATAAGGATTCTACCAAGCCTTTTAAGACAGAGAAGATGACCATTCAGTCTATTGCTGAGATGGAAGGCTTCCTTGCCCAGTTGCAGGAGTCTATGGATAGAAGAAACATCTCAAGTATGTTTGACCAGATGCCATATGCCAAGGTCTTGTATGAGAAGTTGCCATTGAATGAAAGAGTTAACTTAAATGCCAGCGTTGTTGAACGACTAGCGTTGGAGAACAATGCAGGTATGGCTCGTGCTCAAGGTCTTATTAATGCTGAGAATCAAGGAAGAACTCCTTGGTTCCCCGACCAAGGCACATTGGATTACACAGGACACGACAAAGATACTATCAGACTTGAACACGAGCGTGTTGAAAAACTATTGCTCAAGACTCTGGCTGTAGAAATTTCAATTGCTAGATACAAGTCAGAGGTAACTAACTTTATTGCAACTAGGACTTTTGCTAAGGAACATCTTTTGTCCTTAACTGATTCTGGAGTTCATTTTGGAAACCTAGACTGGGTTGATGGAGACATTGCTACCAAGGCAGACTCTTTGAGGTACTCTAATGACGGAAGATACATCATCAGAAGAGAACCGCACGGCAAGCAGAAGGACGGAAAGTCCGCATTCAGATACAAACTATACTTTAAGGGTGAGTCGTTTGTCGGTGTTGATGGTGCTAAACTCCTTGAGATTCCTACCTCTGAAATTGGATGTTTCACAGACATTACCCAAGCAAGGGTTATGGCTCACTTCATTGAAGATGATGTTGTTAAACTTCGCCACGCTCAGAGTTTAATTACTGGGGGTCAGAATGACTTCAGCCCTGTTAAGGTGCTTGGCACAATAATTCCTTACTCTAAAGAAAACAAAGGGTTTATCTTAGGCTCACTAGCCTCTGTCCCTGCTTTTGCTAAGGATGTAATTGATGTCTATGAAAAGTCTGGCGGTAAGCCAGAGCACTCTAGCACCCTTAAAAGAATTGCTGGTCAGATGCAGGACTTTGGTGAACTTGCTTACTTTGTGATTAACAAGAATGGACAGCCTATTGAAAAGAAAAAAGTGATTACTCCCAGTATGGTAAGCAAACTGTCTGAGTACTTTGACCTTTCGTACACCATAGATGGACATATGCGTTGGACAAGCAGGGATAGACCTGTAGCCCCAGCGGTAGACCCTAACTCTCCGTCCGTTGCAGACCCTCCCCCTGCAAGTGCTGGAGACCCGCCTGTTCTCCCCCAGCCTACGCCAAACGAACAGAAACTTTCAGACATTAGCAACTTTGAAGCCATTGAAAATGTGCAGGTTGAAGGTCAGAACTATCAGAACTGGCAAATCATCCGCAACAAACTTGGCTATCAGATTATCCGCACAAAAGAAAACGGTAACCAGATTTTCAAGTTGTTTAACTCAGCGTCCGCTTACATTGGTCAATATCATCACGAGCAGGATGCTGTGGATGAAATTTTTGCAAAAGAGTTTGATAAGAAAGGCAAAAGCAATGCCCGATAATCAATCAATGGAGGCTGTCATCGAAGACTTCAAGAAGGGTGGCTGGATTATGGCTATCCTTGGAGGGCTTGGGATGCTTGCTAGGCTCATTTTGACCAACGAGGAGTATAGGGTAGCCGTCTGGACAAGAAAAGTCATTGCGGGTGGCATTGTAGGCGTTATCAGTTACTTTGCCCTATATGGGGTCTCCATTGACCCGATGTACAAATCTGTATTGTGCTCTATTTCTGGTTCTATTGCACCCGAACTATTTGAGTATGTGCGGAGAAAATTTATACAAAAAGCGAAATAACTACTATGGCAAACGAGAAAACTAATGCAGAAAAGAACCTGTTAATGGGAGCGGGTACTTATGCTCCTCAAGTATTCACAGGTGCTGACATCCCTCAATTTAAAAAATACATTTTTACAGGGGCATCCCAAGCGGAACAAGCGGCTAATTTAATGACATCTCCTTCTTTTAGGAATTTCTGGTCTTGGGGATTAGCGGAAAATAAACACCTTAAACCTTGGAGTCAGTTTACGGACAAAATGGTTCCAACAGCCCACCGAATGGGACAGTTCCCAGAAACATTAAGCGGTATTAGAATTGATAGTGCAGGTGAGTTAAATGTTGTTAACGAACTTAACCGAGGAAGACTTGATTTTACTACTCCTTACAGACCACAATACACAGGAGGTGATTATGAACTTTCTGGAATGAATGCTGATGGGGAACCAACTCACAGGCTTAGATTAGATGCAAAAAATTTAAACAAAACTTATTGGGATTTAAGAAACACAGCAGGTGCTGAACTTGAAGGAGATAGGGCTTTGCTTTCTGTTTTAAAATACAGAAACAATGACCCTGCTAGTGGTCTTACACGATATGTAAGCAATAACTCTGCTGATGAAACGCTTGGTTTGGCTACTGAACTTCAAAGACATACTACTCCTGTAGACACTCAAGTTATTAGTCGAAATCATCCAGCAAAAATTAAATTTAGAGCAGGATGGTTAAGACCTCAATTGACAGTTTCTGACCGCATTATGCAGACAAACCAACTGCTTACAGATGAAAGAAATGCTGTACTTATGGCTGATGCAACTAAATACGCTCAAAAATATTATATTAATTCTGATGGAGAATTTGTTTTCTTTGGTGATAAAGATGGTCCACCTATTGGTGCTCAAGCACAACCAAGACCTTTTCTTGCAAGAACAATGGCTGGAGAAGATAGAGATGTAGGAAGAATTAGATATAGAGCAGAAAATGCTCCAAGGGGAACTCCTAACCAGACTACAGAAGTTTGGGGTCCACCTAAGATTTCTGACATACTTAAAGCAAGAGGACAACAAGCACTTGGTATTGGGGCAAAAGGTCTAACGCTTCTTCAAATGGCACTTGCACCATTTGATGCTGTTGCGAGAAGAAATCAATATTATACAGATTACTATGAAGAAAATAAAAAAGAGCCTAGCGACCTTATGGGTGCTGGTATTAGGCTTCGTGCAGGTCTTGAGCCAATGGTAAATGCGGCTACTTTTGGTGCATATGATACTCATAGAAATGTTAAGGGTATTATGGACACTAACCGTTACTTGCAGGAATCATCGTTTATTAAGGAAAATAAAAGACTTCCTACCGAAGAAGAAAAACTACAAATGCTAAAAGACCAGTATGACTATTCTGGTTGGTATATGTAAAAAGTTATGCAAACTAAATGGCTTAAAAGTTTCCAAATGGGGGTGTTTCTATGCCTCTTTGCAACCTTCAGTTTAACAGGGTGTTCAACCGTAGAACCTACCCCTCCTGTCATAATTTCTAACAACAATGAAAAAGACTTGTACATCACGAAGGTCGAAGAAATCGTCTCTGAGTCTGTTTCTGCTCTCGTTGCTGTCGCTCCTGCCCTCCCTGCTGGAATCCCTAGAGAAATTATTGAAGGGCAAATCCAAAGACTGAGCGGGTTGAGCAAGCCGTCAGTCGTTAAGGTTGCTGAGTTTCAGCGTATCATTAAGGAGAAGGACGAAAAGGCTGTGGCTAAAGACCGTGCTGAAGCCGTCAAGGTCGATGCAGAAACGGATGCACTATGGGCAACAGTAGAGGCACAAAACCAGAAACTGTCCGAAGCCAATGCACTAAAACTGCAAGCAGAACTAAAAGCGAAAGAAGAAACCAAGACCAGAGTAGTGTACCAAGCGAGTTCGGCTTGTTTAGGGTTATTGATATTCGGAATTCTGGTAACTGCATTTAGTTCGTGGAAGATTTCTGGTCTTACGATTGTCGCTCTGTCATCTTGTGGCATTGGAGCGGTCTGGTGGTTCCTATCTTGACAGACTAACCTATTGGAGCAAACTTGGCTTGCTCAAATAAGTTCGTGCGATGGTTTGTTTGCTGTTGTTGGCGTT
>Ga0049082_10000138_pt1 | contig 17600 bp, 19 predicted proteins | sample GreLakmeHU45MSRF_FD_66718 | JGI IMG/M metagenome (GOLD analysis project Ga0049082, IMG submission 66718) | Freshwater lentic microbial communities from great Laurentian Lakes, MI, USA - Great Lakes metaG HU45MSRF | ecosystem: Environmental > Aquatic > Freshwater > Lake | place: Great Lakes... | reverse complement strand
GCCATTTGCTAGGTCATAGTGCAGCTTATTGGAGAGGTAGCCCTAGAGCAAGAATACTGGCCACGGCGGCTGGAGCAGCTGGATTAACCGAAACAGCAGGCCGTGCGCTAAAAACAAACTCCCCACTCGAACGTTGGCACCTGGGTGGAGATAAACTGGACGCATTTCTCGATCACCAGAAGGCTCAAGCACCTACTACATCACCAACATCATCAGATTCTAGGTTTAAAATGGAAATCAAATAATATGCTAAAGTTCACTTCCAATAGTGATTTTAATTTTGACGTTGAGTCTGTAAGTATAATTACAGACAATGGTCAGCTTACTAAGAGAGCATCAGCTAAGGAACTTCTAAACTTTAAGAAGACAGCAGGACAAACCGATCTTCATGTTATTGCTTTAGGTGCTTACGAAGGAACAGGGTATAACCGCAATGGTGACGCCTTCATGGAAAAGGATTGCAAGTCCAACCACAATTATTTTGTAAAGGCTGGCAGAGCTATTCATAGACACCATAAGAACAAACCGTCAGACCCTAAGTTTGGTATTATAAAGGCCTCGGCTTATAATGAGCCAATGAAAAGGATTGAGCTTATTATTGGTCTTGATAATGACAAGTGCTGTGACATTCTAGATGAGCAAGAGAAGCAAGGGCACACCAACTGGTCAATGGCTTCAAAGCAGGCCTATGACATTTGTTCCTGGTGTGATCATAGAGCCAAGACTGATGCTGACCGTTGCGAACATATTCCAGCGAAGCTAGGAGAGCTAAGGGACGATGGCGAGATGTGCGGTATGATCAACCCTGAGCCTAAGTGGTTCGAGCTGTCATATGTAAGACGCCCAGCTGATCGTATTGGTATGTCTCTTAAACTTGCATCTGATAACAATCATAGGATGCAGACTTTAGACTATATTAACCGTTACGGTAATATATATGTACCAGATGATCTGGTTACAATTTCAAAGAAAGCCTCTGACAAGCGTTCATTGCTACATAAGCTATCAGAGATGGAGAAGCATGTTGACGCAGTATCTAAAGGAAGTTTGTCTAGTTCCAAGGACAAGTATTTAAACATGGCTTCAAAGGTTGAGCATGATAACATTCCTCCTGAGGTAATGGCTGAGCTTAGAAAGCATGATCCATCTAAGTTATTAAAGATGCTGGCTGAAAACGGAATTATATTTAGCCCTGAGGATTTCTCAAAGTATGTATTTGACGACAAAGTAGACAAGAAGCAGGTTGATGGAATGAAATCTCATCTGCCTAATTCATTTTCTAAGATGGAAGATGAAGGATGTGAAGACGCAGTTAATAATGAAAGCTACGAGCCTTCATGCAGCGATATTATCCCACCAGAGATAAAGAAGTTAATTTCAGGTCTTATAGATAATCATTCCCTTAGCGGTGATAAGATGCATGGCCGGATCATGCGCATTACTATTATTAAGGGAATGGGGTCTAAGAAAGAAGAAGCAAAAGAACAATCAAAAGAAGCATTTGACCAAGAACTAGCCAACCAATACATTGCTTATAAACTAGCTGCGCTTAATTATCTAAGTGAGAATAACAAGCTGGATGAAGATGTAATGTGGAACGCTATTTTACAAAATAAATAAAAAGCATATGAACAAACAAGCTGATGTAGCAGATTACTTTAGGGCCATGTCTCATAGAGATGCGCTCAAGCAACCATTGCCTCGCCTCCCTAGTCCCAAGAATCGTGGCTACCAATTATACGACAATGCCAGAGGAGTTGCATCAACAGCTCCTACTTATGGTGATAGACTTGACGAGCATAAATATTTATCTGAGGCTGTATCCAAGATTAGAGAGCAATATGACGCAAATGATATAGCTAATGATAATCCTAGAGTAGATGATCGGGACATGACAGCCAGGGTAACAAAACCTAAAGGTAACAAAGGCAGCGCAGTCTCATACACCTTTATGCCAAAGCAGGATAAGGATACAGCTGAAGGATATTATAAAACACAAGATAGATTAATAAAGGAAAGAAGTAAGAAGGCTTCTTACGATGAATTAGTACTAAGAGGGTTTTATAAGAGAGCAGCTGAAGTTAAACAAGCTCAGCAATTACCACTACCAGCACAAGGAGCAATTGGTGGTGCAGGCGCTGGGGCAATGGCCGGTCCATTAGGTACTACACTATTAGCTGCACTTGCCGCTCCAGGTGCAATACTTGGTGGCGGACTTGGCGGAATGTATGGCGCTTATGATGAAGCAGGTAAGGCAGAAAAAGATCGTAACTACATAAGAGGAATTTTAGGTAAAGCAGCTATTGGAGCTGGCATAGGCGTCGGTGTTCCAATATTAGCAGGAGCAGGCCTTGGCGCGTATGCTGCCTCTAGATAATATAACAACTAAAATAACTAATAGTTGCTAAATTTATTGAATGGTGTAGAATTAATACTAACTCGTAAACTAAGAATACCAATATGACAAAAGAATACTTTGACGGTTTTATGCAAGCAGCCAAGAATGCTGGCATCAATGAGAAGCAAGCATTTGAGTTGTTTACTAAAACAGCCAATCATCTTGATGCTGCCGGTCTTCCTCCAGAAGCCGCTGGCCTTCCTCCAGAAGCCGCAGGCGCGCCTCCAGGTGGGGATCCAGGAGCTGGTGGTATTCCTCCCGAGTTAGAACAATTGCTAAGCACACCAGAAGGCGTTCAAATGCTTATGCAACTTGTACAGCAGATTGAACATCAACAAGGTGGACCAGCTGGACATGCCGAAACGGGCATCGAGCCAGGTGGTATGGCTCCAGGTGGAGATCCAGGAGCTGGTGGACCTCCCACATCACCAGAAGATGAAGCCATGATGCAGCAGATGATGGCAGGTCAGGCCAAGCAGGGCTCAGCTGAATATGTAGAAGGTTTTTTAAAGGCAGCTATTGATTATGGTTTCTCAGAAGGTCAAGCTATTGATATTTATAAAGAAGCTATGAAAAACAAGGCTCCTGCCAAGGGTGCTGACAAAAAATCCAGAAAAGATTACGATAACGACGGTAAGGTTGAAACTGGCAAAGAAGAATATTTTGGTAGCAGAAGGGCAAAGTTTAAGCCCTCTGGTAAGAGAATGTAATTTAGGTATTTACAACTTCTAGTAAACCAATTATTATTTAATATATGTTTGAACAAGTATTCTATGGGTTTATGAAAAGAGCTCAGGAGCATAATGTTCCTGAAGGTGAAGCTAGAAGCTTGTTTGACAAAATAGCTGGAGCAAGACAGTATATAGCTTCATTATTAAGTAGGATCAAGGGCATCCCGCAGCAGCCCCCAGCAGTTCATGGAGGATTGGATGGCTTTATCATGCCTCCAAGTAACAGAAACATGATGCTGGGGGCTGGTGCAGTCGGCACCGCGCTCGGCACCGGCTTAGGCCTCAACTACGGCGTCCGCTCTGGCCTGAGCGACGGCCACGAGCTTGGATTAGCAGAAGGTGTATCCCAAGGCATAGACCGTATAATGCCTGCGGCTAACCATCTTTTAGAAGCCAGTAAAGCGCAAAAAGACGAAGGTAACGCTAAAGCACTAAAATATTTATTAGGCGGATCTGCAGCAGGATTAGGTATTGGTGCACTTGCTGGTTCCGCTAACAATAAAAAGGAAAAAGAGAATAAGATAGCAGGAATGCTTGGGTTTAAACAAGGATTCGATGACGTCAGTAGTTTTATGTCTGCTGTTCGCGCCGGTGAACCATCACATGTGGCCGCAGCTGTTGGAGCAACAGCTCTAGCTGGTGCAGGTGTAGCAGCCGCCCATAAAAAATCTTTGAAAGATTACGATAAAGAAAAGAAAAAGGAAAAGAAAGCCTCTATCCCTCATTCCAAATCTGAGTTTTATATAGATGGATTTTTAAAGGCTGCCAGAGATAGTGGTATGACAGAAGGTCAGGCTGTTGATGCCTATACTGCTTTGGTGGCTAACGCTAACAATGGCTCTGTTAAAGAGGCCGATGACAATGCGTTAATGCAACTGATCTCTCAAAACCCGCAACTTGCCGGAATGCTACAGGGACAACAACCAGCCCCACAACAAGGAGCTGGCCCGGACATTAGTAGCCTGATACAACAGCTACTAGGTCGCGCTGGAGGGCAAGGTGGACAACCTGGTACTGGAGCAGAAATGTTCAAAGGATCAGTTATGCCACAGCAGGCAATGGGTTAAGATCAGCAGTAAACAATTTAACTAAAATAAGGAAACATATGGCTAAAGTAAACGATTCACAAGGTCAAATCCTAGACAAACTTCAGAGCATGATCATGAAGAAAGCCGAAGAGGCTCGTGCATCAGGCGTTCCAGGTAAAGACACCAACTACCAGTCTGTTAGTAAAGAAACCGATAAGGTAGACAAGGAAACTGCCGGCAGCCCTGAAAAGCACACCCAAGGTTATAAACAAGAAGCCAGCACCGACGGCAGCAAGCCAGTGGCGAGCGAGAAGCCAGCCCTGACAAACGCTCCAGTTCAGCATCCACCAGAGGGAACAAAGTCCGCCGCCGAACTAGGCCGCGAGATTTTAGCTATGATTAATTCTAAGAAAGCTGAAGACGAAGCTGCAGAAAAGGTAGCCAAGGAAACAGAAACGACCAAGGTTACATTTGCTCAGGCTGAAGCCAAGATGGCTGAAGACAAAGCCGCCGCCATCGCTTCAGGTGTCCCAGGCAAAGATACGCATTATACGTCAGTCAGCAAAGGTACTGACCATGTTAATAAGGAACAAGTCGGCAGCCCTGAAAAGCACACCCAAGGTTATAAGCAGCAGCCAGCCAAGGATTGTTGCGAGCCGGCTACCGGCGAAAATGCAGCTCTAACCGATGCTCCTGGACAACATCCTCCCGGCAAGTCCAAGAAGGGTGAAGACGAAGCGTCCCAGTCTCATGCTTACGAAGTAGGCCGCGCTCTTGCAGTTGAAATGCTCAAGCGTGCTTCTACACAAACATCTGATATGCAAAAGGAAGCAGGACGAAGAGACTTCGAGCAATTGATTGCTGAGGCTGCTGCTAAGATTGAGGAAGAGGCACAAGCCGAAAAGGTCGGAGCTGACTTATTCGACGAGATGTATGCTCAGGAGAAGCAGGCTGAATCTGCGGGTTCTGATGCATTCTACGCACTGTTCAAGCAAGCCCAGTATGAGTATACAATCAACAAGCTTGCCACCGAACGTGAAGAGCTAGCTACATATTTGGCTGCAGAGACTTCAAAGAATGAGCAAATCGCCAAGGAGGCGGAACTTAATAAGACAGCAGCAGTGAAGGCTGAAGCTGAACTTAGCAAGAAGGCTGAAGAAGAGAAAGAGAACCAAAAGATGGCGAATATGGTAGCTCTACTTCGTTCAGAAGTAATCAATGGGTTGAAGCATGAGATTCTTCAAGCCAATAGGGAATAAATTAGCTAAAGCTCAGGGCGGATCTCCAAAGATGGAGGGTGAGTCAACCACCGCCCTGAGTAGCTTATCTGAAGAAGATAAGCAAAGTGTAATAGCGTATATAAAAACTTTGATAGATATAGTTAAAGCACATGAAGCCAGATAATAAATTGTTCTTGTATAAGATGGCAGAATTTGCTAATGTAGCTATTAACGAGATTGATCAATTAGAAGAGTCGTTATTAGAGTTTAGAAAACAAGCAGCAGCTGATCAGCTCGTAGAAAGTAAATATGCTGTTTCCTTGGACAAAGCGGCCAAGGCTCTATACGACACAGATTTTTTGACGGATGATATAGAGAAGCGCAGGTTTCTCAAAGAGGCCAAGGCAGATCCGTCATACTTGGCAAAAGTTTTAATAAAAGTGTGCGAAGCGGCGGATGTAGCCCAGATCGGTTACCCGGCTCGTGTAGCTAAAGTTAAAGCAGCAGAAATGGAAGATGATCCAGTCATGAGAAGGGCGTTCGGAACAGGAAGTTCTAACTTTCTCGAAGACGTGGATTAACAACAAAAAGGAATAAAGTTATGATTAACTTCAAAAAAGGCAATGGCTTAACATTGCAGCAATCCGACATCGTCGGTAAGACTGTCGATGGAGAAGCGATTGTGGCCGGCATGGTCTGCCGCGTTCACACAGATGGCACCATCAAAAAGGGCGTTAGTGGTTCTCCACTAGACAATCTAATTGGTCTCGCAGTTAATAACCAGGATGACGGCGACGTTATCGCGGCTGGTAAGCTCGGTCTATTTCTAGTTTCCAACAACGCTGTTGTTGAGACAGATCAGACAGCTCTTACAATTAATCCAAACAATTATCCAATCGGCAAACGCCTCACCGCTGGCACCGACGGATTGTTAAAGGCAGCCGTAGATGGTGACTTTGTCGTTGGTCATGTGACCGGCCAGCGTTCACTCCCTGGTGGTCTGAAGACAGTAAACCAGGATCTTACAAGCGCCGGAGATGCAGCCGGTCCCGCTCATAAGGTTCAGTCATTCACAACCGTGGTTAGCCTCAAGCTAGAAGGTTACCTCTGGAAGACAAGCTAATTTAACCTAAACACTTAACATATAAGGAACTAAAAGATTATGGAAAAAATCGCTAATATCAAAGTGTTCAACGACACATTCGTTGAAATGGTTAAAGCTGGTCAGACTAAGGAAGCCGGCACTTCAGCATCAGGTTTCGTAAGAAACAAACTTCGTGAAGAAAGTTTTGCTGAGAAGATCATCACACCAGTTGACCTTAACAACGACGAGCTCGACAAAGCTGAGAACCCGGAACTTCTAGTAAAATGGAATGACCGCGAGCCAGACCAAGCGCCAGCCGTTACGATTCCTCTAGGTATCGTACCTGATGGTTTGCAATTCTCTGGAACACGTTTCCCAACGTATTTCACACGTATTGTTAGCCCAATGTTCTCTAAGGACATCGACAAGCTTCGTGGTTACGACTACGACATTCGTCAGATCTTGCTTGAGAATTCAACCAAGGACATCGCTACCGAAATCGACACACGTTTCATTGAAAAGTGTGACTCTGTCATGGGTCTTGCAAACGCCGCTAATCCTCTAAACGGGCTAGGACTCCCACAACATGTAACTATCTCTGGTGGTATCACCCGCGATAACCTTGTGAACTCCTTCAAGACAATCCAACGCCTCAAAGTTCCATTCGGTGCTACACAGCCCGATGGTGGAGCGACTAAGGGTGTAATGCTGATGAACAACATCACTGCACAGGAACTCCTGAAGTTCGACCGTAGTGAGGCCGGTGGTGACCTGTCTGAGAAGATGCTTATCAGTGGTCTTCCAGCCGTAACTATCCTTGGTGTAAGAGCTATCTATACGATTAAGTCGGACTTGATTCCTGACAATCGCGTATACTTCTTCTCCAGCGAAGAGTTCTTCGGCAAGTATTACAGACTGCAACCTCTAACTGTATTCATGGAGACGAAGGCGTTCTTCCTACAGTTCTTCCAATACCTCAACATCGGTATGAGCATTGGTAACGTCAAGGGCGTGTGCAAAATTGACTTCGTATAAGCCAATTATCGGTTCAACTAAGACCCCAGGAAGAAATTCTTGGGGTTTTTAGTTTATAGACTGCTTGTATTTTTTACATAGTTTGTTATTATAAATCTATGATCAAAGACTACTTTAGAGCTGATCTAAAATGTTTCCCAGACTAATATGGCTACTACTATAATTACTCCAGACGAAATACGGATCTTCATGATTGATAAGCCAGAGATGAACCCGTTGCTGGCAGGTGTTAGATTTGACGACAAGATGATAGACAGGGCATGTGTTAATGTTATAGATGCCTTTAATACCATGCTACCTCCTAATGGTGCTTCTTATACTGTTGAGAATTTTCCATATCGTTATTTGTTATTAATGGGAGTCACAGGTTATCTGCTTAAGGGAGCAGCTATTAATGAGGCGTCTAACAACTTTACTTATGCCGTAGACGGGGTACAGATAAACGACAAGGATAAAGCACAGATTTTCATTACTATGGGCAAGGAGTTCTGGGATGAGTTTAAACAGACAGCCAAGGATATAAAGATAGCTCAAAACGTAGCCAGTTGTTTTGGTACGACTTATTCAGAATATTCTTATAACCCTCAAAGGTAATGAGTATTAGTCCACAAGATATAGCTACGATTATTATAAAGATCAAGCTACCGGATATTAGACGTTATATTGATGCTAACCCGGATTTTGATTATTTAGGTAGGAACATGATGATGGAAAATTACTTTTCAGAACGGCCCAGTTTAAAGATAATACTGGACAAGTCTAAATTTGATATGACGTCATTAATGATGTTAATGTAATGATAAATCCATTTATATCAGTTACAGTAATACCTGGCTATCATAAAGGGCATGTGGTGCAGTGGGCGGTTAGCCCATCCTTTAAAGACAGCCTTCCTCATAACTTTACAATTCAAATAACTGATGACCCGTTGTTTAAACATATAATCTCTGAGAAATCAGTAGGCGACAATTATTTTGGAGTAGAGGACAGCATGGTAATCCAAACCTTTAACAACGATTTTTTGATAAGGGTAAAGCTGACAACAGGTAGCGCCACTTATTATTCGGATGGTATATATTTGACCGTCTCATTGGCAGATAGAAGCAAGTATCTTTACGCTGCTGAGATAATGCGTAAAGAGTTATTGTTATATTCCAGAGTTGGCTATAAATGTAAAATTCTAAAAGAGAAGGTGTTTGGTCCTACAGATAAGTCACAACTAGACCCAGTATCAGGTGTGCCAATAGCTTTAAATATTGTGGATGGAGGCTCAGGGCTCAGAGGATGGTATTATGCTCCTGCCTTTGAAACATACTTTAGAATAGAAAATTTGACAGAGGAAACAGCTCTAAACCAGATGGGCGACGGAACAAACAACAGCACCACCTTACAGGTTAGCATGCCGGGAGTACCTCTATTGGCAGTAAAAGACTTTGTTGTAACTGCGGATGATAAACGTTATCTTATAGATAAGATTATTTCTAAGTACTACCCTGGAACTAATATAGTAATAAAGCAATCTTGTATATTGAATTTATTGTCAAATACTGATAAGATTTATCAAGTTGAATTGTAATGAGTAAAGTAAATATACCTTATCTTTCTGTAAATGCTCGTGAAGAACTAGAGCATGCTGAAGATAAATATTCACCTGGACTTACCCTTAATGCCTGGTCTGTTCAGAACATAGTATACGAGATTATTTATAACTATGGGTTAGCTAACCCTCCAAATACAGTAGGGTTTGTATTCAATGATCGTATTACAGAGGATAAATTGACTTCTGGAATATACCTGGACATTGCCTATCAATGGGACCCAAAGATTACTCAGAAGCGACCAGCTGTATTTGTACAACGTGGTGACATGGGCTCAGACATAAAGCAATTTGCACAGACTTCTTTTGCCAAGCACAGTGAGTCTGAAACTACCTATAGTACCATAAATAATATGGCTGTTAATGTTAAGGTTATTGCTCCTGAGGTAGGCGCCTGTGAACAACTAGCTGAGTATATAAGACAGCCTTTAATCTACTTTCAACAAGTCATACAAAAAGATTTCGGGTTCAGACAGTTCAGAGTAAAAAGCATGTCAAAGCCTGAAATTTATGTTGAAGCCGGCAACCATTTCGTTGTAGTATTAACTATATCAACAGTATTTGATGAGTTCTGGATGGTAAAAGCAGATCACTTAAAATTAAAATCAGTGAGCCGTACAATATTTGATAGCATTCAGTCTAAACCGTTAACTAACCAGTAATATAGAGATTGCTTTATGAGGCTAAAGCCTCTAAAATAATCATAACAATAGAAAAGGAAAATTTATTATGGCCGATTACGTCTATCCAAGAGTGTTAGTTCAACAAGAATTTGAGCAGGCAGCTGTCTTCTCTAACAGACCGCTTGCAGCGGTAATTGTGGGGCCTCAGCACAAACTTTTTCGTTATACAGAGGCAGCTGAGAAGGCATTGATCGGGCTGGGCAACTATGTGTCTGGCGTCAATACTGCGTATGCTTATCCGGCGAAGCCAGCAAATTCTGTTGTAGACCAAAACTATGTAAAGGTTTATATAGAGGAAGCAGTAGCTAAGTATTTTCCACTTCCTTCTGATGTTATTTCACAAGGTTCGTTCACAAATGCTGCTACAAAAGTGACAGGCTCAACCAATAAGATTCAGACAGGAGCAGCAAGTTTTGATGCCACAGTTTCATTAACACTTGCAACAGCCAACGGTTATTCCCGTTCCGCTCCTCTGTCTAATCGTGACGTGAAAGCTGGCGACGTTGTTGTTATTACCAAGGCCGACGGCACCGACGCACTAACAACCAAGGTCAAGAAATTAGTAGCTACACCAACAACTTATGTAGCCCCAACAGAAATAGGAAATGCGCTCAACTCCGCCGCCACCGCCAACGTACCAGCACTTGTATTTACTGGCACTACTAATGCAGGTGTAGATCAACAGACTCCTACTACAACCGGCCACGTAACATATGTAGGTTATCTTTCAAAGGGTATTGTCAACGATGTTTATACAATTACTTGCACAACTGCAGGTACAGTTACAACTAACGGCACAGCAAGATTTAGTATCTCCTCAGCTAATGGAGCATTCACAACAAAGACTGGTTTAACTTGCACAACAACCACCAGTCCTTCAGGAAGATTAATAGTTGATGACGCCGGTGGTAATAACCTGGCTGTAGTTTTCGACGGCGATCCTAATCTAGCAACAACTGACAAGTGGACATGGACAGTTGCAACAGCGGTATTGACCGGCAACGCCAGCATAACAGATTGCCCGTCGCTTACAGTTTCTGGTACACCTACTGGAACAACCGACATTACTTATATTGTTAAGGTTGAACAAGGCGGAGTGTTCTACACTGGTTCAAACGCTGATGTATGCGCCAAGGTTTCAATAACGTCTAACGATGTAGATTCTTCAGCCAATGTTAATGTTAGACTAAACATAGACTTCAATCTTGGAACTCGTGGTTTGCTAGCAAAATTTGGCGCTGCAGTTTCTAACGGCGGCCTCGTAAAGGGTGACATTTATTATGTTCCTGTAGTCCCCGTTAAAGATGGAAGAGTTAACATTATAGAGCTTCAAGACAATTTGTCATCAGCATTGGCTGCCGAGGGCGATGCCGCCCTACGTTATACTCTGCATCTTTCTGAACCTGTTACTATATTAAACAAAGTTCGTGATGTGGAATCAGGAGTATTAAACTGGGCCACAAGCGCAGATGCCTTGACTGTTAACTCAGCTGCAGTTATCACTAATAACTTAGTTGTCTCAACCGCTGACACAAGACCGCTAGCTAAACTGCCAGTCTTATCAGCCAAAGTATTCGTTCACTATCGTGCCTTGCTTCTCGAAAATACTACAGCAGTTGGAAGCATAGGTTTTGCAACAGATGTTGCAGCGAAACTCGGCACCATTCATCCAGACAACGCTCTGGCTGAAGGTGTGTATGACGCAGCTCTTAACTCTAGTGGTGTACCTGTGTACTTCATTGGTGTTGCTACTGATAATCTTGCAGGTTACAACACAGCACTAGCGGCTATCAAACGTCATGAGGCTAACTATGCTGTGGTTCCTATGACCTTTGATCGCTCCGTGCAAGATGCCGTTATCGCGCACGTAAATGCCTCTAGCGCACCTGGAGTTGGTAAGTGGAAGAAAGCCTGGACCTCAACAGAGGATGTGGCTTCTAAACTTCTTAAGGAGAAGGATGCTTCTGGAGCTAACTTCCTAGCTCATACCGCAGCTGACAAGCTAACAGTAACATTTACAAATACAGGAGCTAATGCGATCAATTTGCTAACAAGTGGAATCAGACCAACTGATACACTATTGGTCAATTTCTTAACTCTTCCGGATGGTACAGTTGGTTATACCGAAGTGGCAATTTCCGAAGTGGTCTCTGAGACTACCTTGGTACTTGCTTCTGCACTGACGTCAGTAATTTCGTCAGGCAGCCCCGTGAAGGCACAAATCAAACGTTATTACACTCTAGACGAGCGTGTTGCTAATCTGGCCCTAGTCGGGTCGGACTTCAACAATCGTCGTGTTAATCCCGTGTTCCCCGACACAGCCAAGACTGGTAGCGTAGTAAAGAACGGTTACTTCGTTGCAGCAGCCCTGGCCGGTGCTCGTTCAGGAACAGTGCCACACCAAGGTCTAACCAATAGCCAACTTCTTGGCTTCGACGACGTTAGCAAGTCTCTAATAACTTATACTGAAGAACAGCTTAACGTCCTCGCCACCGCAGGTTACTGGATAGTTACACAGAACGCTGTAGGCGCAACACCTTACACAAGACATCAATTGACGTCAGACTCTTCTAACTTAAATATGTCTGAAGACTCTATTACTACAAATGTCGACAGCATCAGCTACGGTATCAAGGAAGCAATGGCTCCTTTCATTGGTGTGTATAACATCAATCAGGGAACGCTAGGTTTGATTGGTAAGGCAATTCGTGATGAACTTAACTACAGAATGGTTAACACTGGAACAGCTCGTGCTGGTAATCAACTGCTAGGTTATGAAGTCAAGAAACTAGCACAGAACGCAACCTTTAAGGATAAGGTAGATATTGAAATTCAATTGGAAGTTCCATATCCTGTGAACTTTATAACTGTTAAACTAACCGTCTAATGAGAATAATGGTAGCAGGTGATATTAAGAACCCGGTGCTACTTGATACAGATAAAGCAACGGCTCTGCTGGTAGAAACTGATGACGGTAAACCGGCGATGGTTTTGCAGATGTTACCGAACGGAAATGGTTTTATAAGAATAACAAAAGGCGAAGATAAAAACTTCGATCAAATAGCTAAAGAACTAGGTTTAACATAAAGGAAATATTATGGCACTAAATAATCAAGATGTATTTAAGAGGTTTCCAGTACACACTGCGTCACCTATTACAGCAGATGGTTGTATTATACGATGGGGAAATGCCGGCGACTTCCTCGCTGCCACCAATCTTGCCATCCAACACTCACAGCAAGTAACACGCAGGCGCACGTTAGGTAACATTAACGGTCAGACAACTGCCGTTCTGTTCGCGTCGCAACCTCAGGGAACTATCACCATCGGTCGTTTACTGGCTGAAGGTAGCTCGGCTGGGTTATTCACCAAGCCTGGCTGGAATGCTTGTGACGCTACTGACATTGAAATTGAGTTTGTTAGTGGTTCTCTTGATTGTTCTTTAGCCGGACCATTGTTTACCTGTAAAGGTTGTGTTGTAGAGTCTTATTCTTTACAAGCTGAGTCTGAAGGTCAAACAGTAATGGATAATGTAGTTATTCAGTTCCTCCAGCTTACACATCAAAATAGACGACAAATTAATAGGTCTCATGAGGCTGACCTCGAAGCCGACGCTGCCGCCAACGCTGTTGCTCAAGATCTTGCCGATGACGCTTCTCTCCCTCCTTAAATTAACCAGCTTAGTTGACAGTATTCCTTAATTGTTGTAGGCTACTACAGCGATTAAGGAATTATCATTTATGTCATTCTCAAGAAACATAGCGGGGTCTGAAAGCCCAAGGTTAGCAGCACCAATTAACGATTCTTTCTTCACAGCCATAGTTGTAGACTCTGATCCGGCGACTTATTGTGTTGAGGTCGCACCTTTAACCCAAACAAAGAAAGCTATATTACAGGGTATTCCTATAGCTCAGCAGCTTACTCACATGCTTGGCATGAAGGAAGCCTACTTGCCTCCCATTGGCTCAACAGTGTTATGTTTGGCTGCCAAAGCCAAGTATTGTTATGTGATAGGGGTTATACCTGAAGCAGACTTAGGTGGAGGTGCGGCAGGCCAGCCTCTAAGATCTTCCTTTGGAGGAGGTGACGGCGACAGTGATAAGGCCAACAGTTTAGGCTATGGAGGTAAGAGTTCTTCTAAATTAAATATAATTAATAATAACAGGCCTACAGATGTTGTTGATGGCGAATATGTAAAGTCTAACGAGTTTGGTGTACTGCTAGGGTTATTTCAAAACTTCGCTTGTTTAAAAGCTTCTGAGTTGTCTCAAATACAAACCTACGTCTTAGACGATCTTGTAAGAATAATCAGTCATAATTTCCAACACTATCATTCAATGGGTCAGTTCTCCATCTCACATGATGGACAGAGTCTTAACCTTGAGTGTGGTCTTACCCACGATCCTATAGAGGCAATGGGCAGGCCTGTGGTTCAGTCATCGAACAATTTAAGTGTAATGAGCTTGACTGGTGCGATTGATAAAGACGACAAGGATTCTATTGTAAAGTTAGAAGATGAGAAGTTAAAGGGCATTGAGAGGCTTAAAATCTTCGTTGGCAAGCTAGGAGATCTTGTACGTATAATGTTGGTTAGACCTGACGACCAGGAGCTAAGACTCAACGATGGTAACAACCCTGCAAAGCCTGATACTGGTTTATTCGACTTCCATCTTGATATGGATGGTGGAGCTTATCTTAGAAGTGTAAAAGGAATATTCATAGAGAAGACTAACTGGATAAGAGTTCCACATCGTAAACAAATAGAGGAAGACCCAACAGGAGATGATGCAACTCAACTTACTTATGACAGAAAGAAGTCATTTGAATTTGATAAGGCTTACAATTATAAAGAGCAGCCGTTCCTATATTTTCTTCAGTTGAGAGACTATATGGCCTATATGAACGAGACATATGGGTACAAGAATTTTAAGAAGCATGAGAAGGACTTCTATGTTAATGACAACGTAAGCAATGAGAAGAAGCTTGATTCAATTGTAGAAGTAGACCCATTGTCAGCAACCAAATACGAGAAGAGAACGTCTGGGTTCTATATGATGCCAAACGGCGGCATTATGATGAAGGACGCCTGGGGATCAGCCATAGTGCTTGAGGGTGGCAACATATACTTCCAGGCTGCCAAGGATGAGATACACCAGCCAATGCGTAATTTTATTGCCAAGGTAGGCCAGTTTACCAGCATAGCTTCCAGGAAGGATATTGATTTCTCTTCAACAGAAGGAGGAGCCAGAATCAAGACTGATAAGGTTCAACACTTCTATAGTGAAAACGGCGGTATTATTATTCAAACTGACAACGAGGGAGGTCCTGACTATATACCAGAAGACCAGGCTATAACTGATACTGCTGGCATTGTTATAAAGTCCAAGAGCGGTATTTATTCATATGCTGATCAGTATAACATAAGAGCAATTAGTACATGTACAGTAAGATCAAACGATTTAGTACTTCAAGGAGATGGATCTGCATGGTTTATAAGTGAGAAGGACATGATCATCTTTTCTCCAAGGTCTCTGGCTGTAGGAACCAAGGGTCAGCTTGTGGTCGCCTCTACAGAAGGTCAGGCAGTGTTCTTTGGTGATGGAAGCACTATAATAGGTAAAGAAAAACAAGAGTTTGGTGTATGTCCACTAGGACCAGTCACAGGCAGGCTTACAGACGACAACATCAAAGAGTTTAAGAACTTTGAAAATACAATTGATGGGTTTAGCACTACGACATTTCTGAGTAACTTTAAAGAAGACGAGATTTGGGACAATCTGAAGTTTAGATTTCTTGATTCTTCCAGTTATTCAATTAATACATCGACTGATCCAATACCCAAGACACTTGTACAAATAGAAGAAGAGAATTTTGAATCGTTACACAATTTACAAACTTGGACAGAAAGCCAGATTAATGATACTTACCCATACCCAGGAACAGCCAATGCAGAGATACTTGTTGGTGGTGTGATGAATAACATTGAAGTATTAGAAGGAGAGATGTATAACAAGACAGACAATGAAGAGTTAGGAACTATTGAAACAGCTACTAATATCTTTACAGACTATAAAACACTATAACTATGCAAGAAGAAATTAAAGTAGAAGAAGTTAAAGACACGACAACTCCGCCTCCAATTGTACAGCGAAAGTCCACGGTCACTGAGTCAGAAAAGGAAGAGTTCTTTAAAGCTTTTCTAGCAGAAAAATGTTATCAAGAAAAGGTTGAAATGTTTGCCGGTAAAGCTAGTGTCACTGTTAGAACACTTACAAATAAAGAAAATAGCGATATTCTTAAACAGATATCAATGGATGTAGCGCGTAATAAAGGTAAGAATGATGATTCTTACTTTATAACTATCATGAGCTATAGGCTGGGATTGGCTATAGTAGAACTAAATGGCTTACCATTGAACACTAGCGATGAAAAGGAAGATCTAGCTAATGGTATTTCTTACGTAAGTATAAGATCCAAAGTATTCTCTGAATGGCCAATCTTTAAGCTATCTGCCATACAAGAGGCTTTTAGAACTTTTGAAGCTAAAGTTTTGGAATTGACCATGGAGGTCCAAAACCCAAATTTTTGGAAAGCCGACGCGTAATTTTGCTTCGTGACGGGTTTCTACGTGGTTGGCTTGATTTTAATTATAAAACCCCGCTGTCCAAGTTAAGAGAAGAATATCTTCTACTTGAACTTGAAAGAGAAAAGCTTATTTATATAAATAACTTGAGGGCTACGATGGATGCGTCGATTGCCTCAGGATTAACTCATTCCCCTGAACCAATTAAGATAGCTAATGAAACCTATGATCACATTCTGGGTTTAACGTTGCCTTACATGGTTAAAAAAGATAATATAAATAAAGCTGATAAAGAAAGTTTACAAGACCCTAAGTTTTGGAAGAAGCTTATCGATTTGCGAAAGAAACAAGCAGAATCCAAGAATAAACCATCTAAGTAATGTCTGAGCAGTTTAATAAAAATTCATTGTTTAACACACTAGCCATGTCTGGTGGTGGGTTAGATCTTGGCAACCCATACGCCAACATGGCGATGATGATGGCTCTTGGTCCTCAGATGGCCAACAGACCGGCCCAGGGGTCCGCCCAGAGCGTTATGGATGCCATGCTGCTCCAGCGCAGGACACAGGAGTTCATGCGTATTCAGCAGCTCGCCAACTCTCAAAGCCTGTTCTCTCAAAAGCTAAACTTAGATCCAAACAGCCAGGTTCTAGGATTTGCTAACATGATGTTTGGTGGACCAGACGGAGCGTTCAATAGATTCATGTCCCCTCTAATTGGTGGCAATCCAGTGAAGGCTCAGATGGGTTTATTCGCCAATCTTACTGGTCATACTACTAATCAGTTTTCAAACCTTAGAGGTAGAAACATATCAGTACCGCAGACAACTCAGATGATGGATGACTTGTATAAGGAGTTTTATATACAGCAAGATATTACTCCTGAAGAGAAGACTAGAGCTAGGGGCTATACAAGAAATTTGATGCTTACAGATGGTAAGTTTAAGATGGAAGGAAAGGAGGCTGATCGCTACTTGGCTGACCCCAGCTCATTCTTTCAAGCTAATGGATCAGTTGAGACTTCAAAGTTAAGCAAGATATTTGAAAAGATTGATATCGAGAATAATAAATTAACTGCTTTGCCTGCTGCTGGTAAAGAAAGAACTGATCAAGCAGCTAAAGTTCAGTCAATGAGAGAAGAAGGAAGCCGTGTAGGACAAGCAATCATTGATAGTATTACTGATACTGCATCAAAAGATAAAATGCGCAAACACTTCACTGAAGCAATGTCAGAAGGAGTTG
>Ga0049082_10000136_pt1 | contig 17647 bp, 29 predicted proteins | sample GreLakmeHU45MSRF_FD_66718 | JGI IMG/M metagenome (GOLD analysis project Ga0049082, IMG submission 66718) | Freshwater lentic microbial communities from great Laurentian Lakes, MI, USA - Great Lakes metaG HU45MSRF | ecosystem: Environmental > Aquatic > Freshwater > Lake | place: Great Lakes... | reverse complement strand
ATTATTCGCGATCGCATGAAGCGTGAATTTAAGGTCGAGGCTACCTCGGGTAAGCCGCAGATCGCCTATCGCGAAACAATCGCCAAGGCTGCTGATGGTGAAGGTAAATTTATCCGTCAGTCTGGCGGTAAGGGCCAATACGGCCACGTTGTTATTAAGCTCGAGCCTAACGTAAAAGGTAAGGGCGTCGAAGTTATCAATGAGACGGTCGGTGGTTCAATTCCTAAGGAATTTATCAAGCCGGCGACCGAAGGTATTTTGGAAGGCTCAAATAATGGAGTTGTTGCTGGGTTTCCGGTTGTGGACGTGATTATTCGTATCACCGACGGTTCCTTTCACGAGGTCGATTCGTCGGAGCTCGCATTTAAAATGGCAGGCATTTTCGCTTTTAAGGATGCGATGAAGCAGGCTGGGCCAATTTTGCTCGAGCCTATCATGGGCGTCGAGGTGACAACCCCAGAAGAGTATCAAGGCGATCTGTTGGGGGACATCAACCGTCGTCGTGGTCAGATTCAGAGCATGGAAAATAAATCGGGAGCGTGCATCATTGCAGCGCACGTTCCTCTTGAGTTACTCTTCGGTTATGTCACCGACATTCGCTCATTATCGAAGGGTAGAGCGAGCGCCTCCATCACGCCTTCTCACTTTGCCCAGGTTCCGAACTCGCAGCTCGCCAAGATCGTCGAGACCAATGCGAAGGGCCCGGCTCGTACTTAATTTTTAACCCTCGTTCTTTATATCGCCATGAAAGGCCAACGCATTCGCATCAAACTTCAAGGCTACGATTATCGAGTAATCGATCAATCCGCTGTGGAAATCGTGGAAACCGCCAAGCGCTCCGGCGCTCGTGTATCGGGGCCTATCCCGCTTCCTACTCATATCGTAAAGCTTTCGGTCAATCGCTCTCCGCACGTCGATAAAAAATCGATGGAGCAATTCGAATCACGCACTCACAAGCGCCTCATTGATATTCTTGAGCCTACCGCTCAAACCGTCGATGAACTCAAAAAACTTAATTTACCTTCTGGCGTCGATATCACCATCAACGTCTAAACTTCACCTCTCACCATCTTAGCAGCCAGCCGGCTAATCCCGGCCCTTGTTAAAGTAGGTCTAAATAAACGGTAATAAACTACCACCTACCACTTAGCCCATGATCGCTACACTATTAGGAAAAAAAATCGGAATGACCCAGGTCTATGACGCTCAAAACGTCTTGATCCCGGTTACCGTCGTGGAAGCCGGCCCATGTCCGGTTGTTCAAATCAAGACGCTTTCGTCTGACGGCTATAACGCTGTTCAACTTGGCTTTGGCGCCCAGAAGACAAAAAATGCTTCTAAGGCTGAAAGCAATCACGCGAAAAAAGCGGGGCTAAACGCCACGCCCCGCGTTCTAAATGAGGTCCGTCTAACTGAGGTTCCTGCGGTAAAGCTCGGCGATGTAATCACCGTAGCAATTTTTGCTGAAGGCCAGATCGTCGATGTGATCGGCGTGTCCAAGGGTAAGGGTTTTCAAGGTGTGGTGAAGCGCTTTCGTGTTGGCGGCGGTCCAGCCGCACACGGTTCCATGTTTCATCGTCGCATCGGCTCGGTGGGTATGCGCCAAACTCCTGGTCGGGTATGGAAAAATCAGCGCATGCCAGGTCATATGGGTAGCCAATTTCGCACCGTACAAAATTTGCGCGTGGTGCAGATCATCGCCGACAAGAATCTAATCCTCGTCAATGGCTGCATTCCAGGAGCTAACGGCGACGATGTAATTATCCGAGCCGGCAAAAAAGCCAAGCAAGCTTGATCACCGGAGAACGTCATCACATGAAGCTCACTATTTTTACACCTGACGCTACGCAAAGCCGCGAGGCTGATTTTAACCTTCCGACGTTTGAGGGCAGCAAAGGCCTGCAAGCCGTCAAAGAGGTCGTCGTTGCCCATAAAGCCAATGCGCGTCTCGGCACGCACTCAACCAAGACGCGCGGGGAAGTCCGCGGTGGCGGTAAGAAACCTTGGGCACAGAAGGGGACTGGTCGCGCTCGCGCGGGTTCTATTCGTTCTCCCTTATGGGGTGGCGGTGGCGTTGTCTTCGGTCCTAAACCGCGGGATTATTCCAAGAAAATTAATGGTAAAGTTAAGCATCTCGCTTTCAACCGCGCTTTGTTTGATCGCGCGCTCGCTGGTGACATCAGCGTCATCGAGGCTTTTGTTTCAAAAGAGATGAAGACCAAGGTCATGAATGCGGTTATCGCGCGTATTGCCCCTAAGGGCAAGGTTCTCATCGTTGACGATCCCTTTACGAGCGAGACTACTCGCGCCGCGAGCAATCTTGCTCGGGTCACACTTCAGGCGGCTGCTAAACTCAACACACTCGATCTTTGCACTTACGCTAAGATCATTGTGTCGACCAAGGCCCTTGAAAAAATCATCACCCGCGCCAACGGAGCCCAGTCATGATTAACGCCGACACAGTCCTCAAACATCTCCGCCTTACGGAGAAATCTAATAAGCTCTCTTCCAACTACGGGCAATACACCTTCGACGTGTTCTCGTCTGCCACCAAATATACGGTGCGCGAGGCCATCGAGCAGACCTTTAAGGTCTCTGTTACTCGCGTTAATATCATCAACCGCAAAGGTAAGCCGAAGAAATCACGTCGCGGTCAACCTATCACTACTTCCGATAGCAAGCGCGCCATCGTCACTCTAAAACAGGGTGATAAGATCGAACTTAGCTGAGCCCAGGAAATTAATCCACCATGGCCCTAAAATCTTTCCGTCCTCTCACTCCATCCCTCCGGTTCACTACGTTGAATCGTCCGGATGATATTTCTACTAAGCGCCCCGAGCGTTCCCTCGTCGAGCCAAAGAATAAGACTGGCGGTCGTAATGCGTATGGTCGCATCACGTCACGCCGCCGTGGCGGTGGTCATAAAAAGCTTTATCGTATTATCGATTTCAAGCGCACCAAGCTCGACATGCCGGCTAAGGTTCAAGCGATCGAGTATGATCCTAATCGCAGTGCCTTACTTGCGCTTCTGGCTTATGCTGATGGCACAAAAAGCTACGTGTTAGCTCCCCAGGGTTTAAGTGTCGGCGATACTATTTATAATGCGCTAAAAACTGACACTAATGATTTTCGCCCAGGTAATTCCTTCCTGTTGGCCGCGATACCTCCCGCTACGAAGCTTCATGCTGTTGAGCTTATGCCTGGGCGCGGTGCTCAAATCGCACGTTCCGCCGGCACTTCGGTCGAGCTGATCACGATCGAGGACGGTTACGCTCAAATCAAGATGGCCTCAGGTGAGACTCGACTCGTTAACGCCCAGTGCCGGGCTAGTATTGGCGAGGTTTCTAACGCTGATCACAGCAAGCGGAAGCTCGGCAAGGCTGGTCGTAATCGCTGGCTCGGTCGTCGGCCTCGCGTGCGCGGTGTTGCCATGAACCCGGTTGATCACCCCAATGGTGGTGGTCAAGGTAAGTCCAAGGGTGGTGGTGGTCGTCAACACTTGGTTTCTCCGTGGGGTCAACTTGCCAAGGGTTTCCCGACCCGTCGCCGGACTAAGCTCTCCAGTTCTTTCATTCTCATTCGCGCCAACGGTCGTCCGCCGCGCGGCAAGAAATAATCCCAACGACTTCGTACCATGGCCCGTTCCATCAAAAAAGGTTTCTTTGTCGACTACCACCTTCTGGAGAAAATCCAGAAGGCGGCTAAGATCGCCGGCACCCGTAAGCCGATTCAGACTTGGAGTCGTCGTTCGACGATTACGCCTGAATTCGTCGGTCACACTATCAGCGTCCACAATGGCAAGAACCATGTCGCCGTGTATGTCACGGAAAACATGGTCGGCCATAAGCTCGGCGAGTTCGCTCCCACGCGTATCTTTAAGTCGCATGGTGGCATGACCCGTAAGGAAATTTGAGGCCTCGGCCTAACTGGAACACCATCATGGAAATTCAAGCTCTCACCCGCAACGCGCATATGTCGCCTAAGAAGGTTCGCGAAGTCGCGCGCCTCATCCAAGGCCGTGCCGTCAACGAAGCGATCGACTTTCTCACGCTCATCCCGCGCAAATCTTCCCGCTTGCTCGTCAAGACGCTTAAGAGCGCCGTGGCTAACGCGGAGAATAATAATAGCATCTCGGCTGACCAACTTGTGGTGCATCGCGCCTTGGTTGAGAACGGTCCAGTCTTAAAACGATTTAAGGCCGGCGCTCGCGGCTCAGCTAAGCCTCGCGTCAAGCGCATGTCGCATCTGCGCATCATTCTATCCGACGGCAAAACCAACTAATTTTTTACCATGGGACAAAAGACTAACCCAACAGGCTTTCGCCTCGCCGTCCGTCGCAACTGGCAGTCACGCTGGTTTGCGCGCAAGAAGGATTTTGCTAAGCTCCTCCACGAGGATCAAGTTATCCGCACCACGCTGATGGAAAAGCTGAAGCAAGCTTCCGTGCCGCGCATCTTCATTGAGCGCGCGGGTAATCGCGTTCGCGTAAAGATTTTTACCGCACGCCCTGGTATTGTCATCGGCAAGAAAGGCCAAGAGGTCGAAACGATGAAGCTGCAACTGGCTAAACTCACGGGTAAGGAAGTCTTGCTCGACATTCAGGAAGTGAAAAAGCCTGAAGTAGAGGCCCAATTAGTCGCCGAGAACGTGGCGCTCCAACTCGAGCGCCGCATTGCCTTCCGGCGCGCTATTAAAAAATCTATTCAAATTGCGATGTCCCTCGGTATTGACGGGATTAAAATTCAGTGTTCTGGCCGCCTTGGTGGTGCAGATATCGCGCGCCGTGAGTGGCAGCGTCAAGGACGCATCCCGCTGCAGACTTTGCGCGAGAATATTGATTACGGATTCGCTGAGGCCCAGACCGTCTGGGGCAAAATCGGCGTTAAATGCTGGATCTGTAAAAAAGACGAAGCCAACTAAACTGTTCACCTGGCCCTAAGCTTATCGCTCAACGCCCACTGTTCCCATGCCTGCTCTCTCACCCGCCCGCACTAAATACCGCAAGTCGATGAAAGGCTCCCGCGCTGGCAATGCCAAGCGCGGCAACACTCTCGCCTTCGGTGAATTCGGCCTGCAATCTCTCTCGCGCGGTCCCATGACCGGCCAACAGATTGAAGCTGCTCGCGTTACCATTGCCCGCCATCTTAAGCGCAAAGGTAAACTCTGGATTCGGATTTTCCCCCATAAGCCAGTGACTAAGAAGCCGGCCGAAGTACGTATGGGCCAAGGTAAAGGTCCGGTCGAATATTACGTCGCCGTGATTAAACCAGGGGCGGTGCTTTTCGAACTGGCCGGCGTATCCCTCACCATTGCTCGCGAGGCTTTTCGCCTAGCCGATGCTAAATTACCTTTCCGCTGCCGCTTTATCGTCCGCGAAGGCTTTGCCGCTTAATTTTACAGGAGAACGACTGTCATGAATTCCAAAGAAATCCGCGATCTCGCTCCAGCTGAGATTATTACTAAAATTCGCGAGTCGCGCGAAAAATTGCTCCAATTGCGCTTGCGCAAGCACACCGGCCAAATTGAAAAGCCTCATTTGCTGCGCGAATATCGTAAAGATATCGCCCGCCTTGAGACCATCTTGAAGCAGAAGCAAACCCCGCAGGTTGCCTAAAGCCCAGCGCTAACCGCTTATTATCATGTCCACTCACGCCCGCCAAAATCGCCGCAAAACAGTGATTGGTTTCGTCAGCTCCAAGATGGGCGACAAATCAGTCAAGGTTACCGTTCCCTACAAGACGCCGCATCCGCTTTATCACAAGGTGATCAATCGTAAAACCGTCTTGCATGTGCACGACGAGAAAAATGAAACCAAAATCGGGGATAAAATTGAGGTTATGGAAACTCGTCCCATTAGTCGATTGAAGCGTTGGCGCGTTATCCGGATCGTTGAGGCCTCGGTTGGCCTTAATCTCCTCGCCGTCTCTGAACATGACGTCGCCGCTGCCGTGCCCACTAAGACCACCAAATTGAATCAGGCTGCGAAGGCCTAATTTATTTCCAGGAGACACTACCATGATTCAGATGCGTTCTATTCTTGATATTGCCGATAATACTGGCGCGCGGCGCGCGTCCATGATCGGCAAGATCGGGCATCCTTCCCGCTACGCTCACGTCGGTGATATTATTACAATCAATATCAAAGAGAGCAGCACCGATGCTACGGTAAAAAAAGGGGAGGTCGTCAAGGCCGTCATCGTACGGACGCGGGCTCCGCTGCGTCGCGCCGATGGCAGCTATCTCCGTTTTGACAGTAACGCGGTGGTTATTATCGGGGAAGATGGCAATCCTAAGGGCACCCGCATTTTCGGCCCGGTTGCTCGCGAGCTCCGCGCCAAGAATTACATGAAGATCATCTCGCTCGCTCCGGAGGTCCTCTAACATGCAGAAATTCCATATCAAACGTAACGATGCGGTAATCGTCATCGCTGGTTCCCATAAAGGGAAGCAGGGCAAAGTTCTCGAGATTCGTGCGGCTAAAAATCGTGCGGTCGTTGAGGGCGTAGCGATGATCAAAAAACATCTTAAGAAATCCCAGGAAAACCCACAGGGGAAAATTGCTGAACGTGAGGGTACAATTCACGTTTCAAATCTTATGCTGCTTTCACGCTATGAGCAGTCGAAGCGCACTAAACTGCCAGCCACAACCGTAGCTAAGGCCTGAGCCTGCAGGGATCTCGATTATTTATATTAACCATTAAGCATCCGGCTCGGAAACCCGGTCGCACCCATGAGCAAACCACTCACACCTTTACAAAAACACTACGTCGAAACGGTTATTCCCGCTTTGACTGCCGCTCGCGGTTATACAAATAAGCATCAGGTGCCTAAGCTTGATAAGATTGTTATCAATACCGGCATCAGCTCCGAAGCCGACAAAAATATCATTGCGGAGACTGCTCGTGATATCGGCCTGATAGCTGGCCAGAAGCCTGTGCTTAATCGTTCGAAAAAAGCTATCGCCAATTTCAAGCTTAAGCCCAATCAGATTACGGGGTGCCACGTTACGCTGCGCGGCGAAAGTATGTGGCATTTCTTTATGCGCCTGCTTGCGGTGGCGCTACCGTCTATTCGCGATTTTCGCGGGGTGCCTAATAAATTGGATGGGCAGGGGAATTATACCATCGGCATCACCGATTTTACTATTTTCCCAGAAATCGTTGTCGAAAATAACAAGCGCCAGATGGGCCTTGATATTACTTTTGTGACCTCGGCCGATTCGGATGATGAAGCTCGCGAATTTTTAAAACTCATGGGCATGCCGTTCCGCCGGATCGATCCAGTGCCTGCCAAATCCACCGCTGCTTAACCTTATCGCGCCATGCCGAAAACCTCTGCCATCGAACGCAACAAGAAGCGTATCCGCCTTACCGCTAAGCATGCTGTCAAGCGTGCGGAGCTAAAGGCGATTCTCGCCAATCCCGCTACTACCGACGAAGAATTTTTCGCCGCGCAAAAGAAGCTGGCTAAATTACCTCGTAATTCTTCAAAGGTCCGCATCCGTAACCGTTGCTCGCTCAGCGGTCGACCGCGCGGCTTTCATCGCCGTTTCGGGGTCTCCCGTATTACGCTCCGCGAGCTCGCGCTTGCCGGCAAGATTCCTGGAGTCACTAAATCCTCCTGGTAAAAAACTTTCCCGCCGGAAGTCGGATATGATCCGACGGGCAATCTAACCTCCATCCATCCATGACCGATCCGATTAGTGATTTTTTGACCCGCCTACGCAATGCGTCGAAGGCCGGTCTCGCCGAGTGCGTAATGCCGCACTCTAAACTTAAGGAAAGTCTCGCCGGCATTCTTAAAGCTGAAGGCTTCGTACGTGCAGTCGCCACTGGGACTGAAGAGCGCGGGCATAAGACTCTCATCGTAACGATGAAGTATGTTGATAGCGCTCCGGTTATTACTGGTCTCAAACGCACTTCAACCCCTGGCCGTCGAATTTACACCGGCTACTCTGAAATCCCGCGTGTCTTGAATGGCCTCGGTCTTTCCATCATTTCCACTTCCAAGGGTCTCATGAAGGACCAAGACGCTCGGCGCCATAAACTCGGCGGCGAACTCGTCTGCACCGTCTGGTAAGGAGAATAACCACCATGAGCAGAATCGGCAAACAACCCGTCCAAATTCCTGACAAGGTCAAAATCGACATTAAAGACACCACCGTGTCTGTCGAGGGGCCTAAGGGCAAAGTCTCCAAGACTTTTGCTTCAGTCGTTAAAATTGAAAAGAAAGATAACACCATTTGTGTCTCACCGCTCGATGAGACGCGGTTTTCACGCGCGATGTATGGCACCGCTCGTTCTGTTATAGCCGGCATGGTTAAGGGCGTTAGTGTCGGTTATCTTAAGGAGCTTGAGATTCAAGGGGTTGGGTTCAAAGCCATCCTCAAGGGCAAGCAGCTTGACCTCGCCTTGGGCTATTCGCATCCAATCCTTCACGATATTCCTGAAGGCATCAAAGTTACCGTTACCGATCAGACCAAATTGAAAATCGAGGGTGCTGATAAGCAACTCGTCGGTCAGGTCACCGCTGAAATTCGTGCTTACTATCCGCCAGAGCCTTATAAGGGCAAGGGCGTGCGTATTGTCGGCGAGTACGCTGAACGTGTCCGTCGTAAGGAAGGTAAGACCGTCGCTTAAACGAACCACCATCCATGAAAACAGTTTACAAAGCTCAGCTCCTCCAGAAGCGCAAATGGCGCATTCGCAAGAAAGTGACCGGTACTGCCGTGCGCCCTCGCCTGAGTGTCAAATTCTCCGGCAAACATATTTACGCGCAGGCGGTAAACGACGATGCGGGCACGACCCTCGTATTTCTTTCTACGCTCGATCCCGAGACCCGGAAATCGCAAGTAAAGGGCAATGTTGCCGGTGCCAAATCGCTCGGCGCTGCTTTTGCGGCCAAAGCCAAAGCCGCTGGTATCACTGGGGTGGTTTTCGATCGCAACGGTCGTCTCTTCCACGGTCGCGTCAAAATTTTTGCTGATGCTGCCCGTGAGGGTGGCCTACAATTTTAATCTCTTCTCATGAATTACAATTCAACCAGATCGTCTTCCGGCCCGCGCTCCAATAAAGAATCGGCTGAGCCCGGCATGTACGAGAAAGTCGTATTCATCAATCGCTGCGCCAAAGTAGTTAAAGGCGGTCGCCGCTTTAGCTTCTCGGCTTTATCTGTCGTGGGCGACGGCAAGGGCAATGTCGGCATCGGTTACGGCAAGGCTAACGAAGTGCCTGATGCGATTAAAAAATCTACCGAGTCAGCCAAAAAGCGGATGGTGTCGGTAAAACTTAAGGGCAGCACAATTCCGCACGAGGTCCTCGGTGAATACGATGGGGGTAAAGTATTTCTTCGCCCTGCTTCCACGGGCACTGGCTTGATCGCTGGCGGCGGGGTACGGGCGGTTCTTGAAGCCGCTGGCGTCCACAATGTGCTTACAAAATCGATGGGCTCCAAAAACCATATTGCCGTTGTGCATGCCACTTTGAACGGACTGCGCCAACTCCGGCTAGAAGAAGATTTCAAAGCCCTCCGCGCTTAATTTAATTAATCAAACTCCGAGTCGCGCCTCATCGCTGAGGTGCGGCGCACTAATCAGGAATATCTATCATGCGTCTTCACGAACTAAAAAATGTCCCCGGTGCCGTACACCGTAAGAAACGCGTCGGCTGCGGCGAAGGCGGCGGTCACGGTAAAACCTCCACGCGCGGTGGTAAGGGCCAGAGCGCTCGTTCCGGCAGTTCTATTCGGCCGGGTTTTGAGGGCGGCCAGATGCCCCTTTACCGTAAATTGCCTCATCGCGGATTCAATAACTACGAATTTCGTACCAGCTATGCGGTTGTTAATGTCGGTGATCTCGCGCGACTTGATGCCGCAATTTCTGAAGTGAATGCAGAAGTATTGGCGCAAGCTGGCCTCGTGCGCAGGGGCATCAAGACGCTTAAGATTCTCGGCGATGGTGAAATCACCCGCGCCCTCAAGGTGACTGCGCAGAAATTTACAGGCTCGGCTAAAGCTAAACTCGAAAAAGCTGGCGGCCAGGCTATCACGGCCTGAGTGGAGCGGGGTTAGCCATCACTCACTTCTTGCGTAACTTTGCTTCCTGATTCTCCCAAATGTTCTCTGCCTTCACGAACTCCCTGAAGATTCCTGAGCTTCGCTCGCGGATCCTTTATACCCTTGGGCTGCTTTTTGTGGCACGTGTTGGGGCGCACATTCCGCTGCCTGGCATCGATCCGAAGCCGTTGCAGGCATTTTTTGCTGATCAAACGGCCAATGGGGGCGGCGCTCTTGTCGGTCTGTATAACATGTTTACTGGTGGAGCTCTGGTGAAGGGAGCCGTCTGCGCTCTTGGCATCATGCCCTACATCAGCGCTTCCATTATCTTCCAGCTTTTGACCGCGGTCGTGCCAATGCTCAGTCGCTTGCAGCAAGAGGGCGATGTTGGCCGCCAAAAACTCACGCAGTATACGCGTTATGCGACCGTCATTATTTGCTTAGTACAGGGCGTCCTTTTGATTTTAGCTCTCGAAAATCCTGCCCGGCTCTTTTCTGGATTTGATGTCAATCAGTACGGACAGATTGTCATCGTGAGCAAATTTTGGTTCATGGTGCAGTCGACCATCTTCATGACGGCCGGCACTATGTTGCTCATGTGGCTCGGCGAGCAGATCACCCAGCGCGGCATCGGCAACGGTGTATCCCTGCTCATTACCATCGGCATTTTGGCCGATATCCCGGGAGCGGCGATGGCCACCTACCAGTTGTTTTTTGCCCCGATCGGCGTTGCCAAGCTTGGCTTGCCGCAGGCCACCATGATGATCGCTCTTTTTATTATTGTGACGATGGGAATCATCGCCGTTACCCAGGGCCAGCGGAAAATCCCCGTACAATACGCCAAGCGTGTAGTCGGGCAGAAGGTGTACGGCGGGCAGAGTTCGTTCCTCCCGCTTAAGGTCAATTACTCGGGTGTCATGCCGGTAATCTTCGCTAGCGCGATTCTACTCTTCCCACAGCAGATTCTTTCCCAACTCGGAGCCGCCTTTGCGCTGCCCTTCCTCGTCGAATTTTCCAATAATCTGCTCCAAGGCCACTGGATGTATTATACCTTCACGGCAGCACTCATTCTCTTCTTCAGTTATTTTTGGGTTTCGGTTATGTTCAAGCCGATCCAGATCGCCGATGACCTCAAGAAATACGGCGGCTATATTCCCGGCGTGCGCCCCGGCGAGCCGACGGCTAGCTTTCTCGACTTCATCATGACCCGCCTTACTTTGGCTGGTGCGGTTTTCTTAACCATTATTTCCATTCTGCCCGACTTACTGCTATTCCAATTATCGGTACCACCCCGCGTTGCTTATTTCTTTGGTGGTACGGGTATGCTGATCACCGTTGGCGTGATTCTGGATACGATGCGTCAAATCGAAACTTTTCTCTTGCAGCGTCACTACGATGGATTCCTGAAGAAGGGGCGCATTCGTGGTCGCACCACTTCAGCGAATGTTGCGATAGGTGAAGCGGCCAGTGACAAATCGGTTATGCAACTGACTGCCGTTATGGTTATTATACTTTTAGTTGGCCTGACCGCATGGGCCGTCCGCCACTTTGCTCTTTAATACTTTACTTCGGTGAACAGGGCTGAACACTCCAGCCCCTTTTCCAATTTCGCTTCGGCGAAATCGAAGGTCATTCTCCTCGGTCCATCTGGCTCGCATTTTGCGGGTTTGATTCTCCAAGGCCGTTCTTTGAATCTTGAGCACGTCTCTCCTGCGTTTTTTGTGCAACAGGAGATTTCGCGACGCACGTCACTGGGCCAACAAGCCCAATTGGCGATCACGCGCGGCTTTGCCGTGCCTGACCAAATTCATCTCGCAGTAATGCGTAAGTGGTTTTGGGCGCGCAAACCCGATGCGGGATTTCTTCTCGAAGATTTTCCGGCTACGCTGCTCCAAGCGTTGGTGTTCGACGAGTGGCTCGAAGCACGCGGTGAGATCATCACTTGCGGCTACGTTCCCGATCCGCTTTCAGCGGAACCCGTTGTCACCCACTACCGCACTTACGGGCTTCTGTTAGAAGCCATTCCCGCTGCTGCTTAATGATTCCGATAAAAAATACGGAAGCCATCAAGCGGATGCGCGAATCCTGCCTCATCGCCGCGACGGTTCTCGCCCGGCTGAAGGAGCAGGTCCGTCCCGGTATCACGACTTACGACTTGGATCAAATCGGCCGCGATCTCATTGCCTCGTTTGGCGCTCGCAGCGCCTGCTACGGCTACCAGTTGCACGCTCAGCGCTATCCAGCCTACACTTGCCTCTCAGTTAATGAAGAGGTGGTTCATGGCATCGGGTCCCTGAAGCGCATCCTGCGTGACGGTGATATTATTTCGCTCGACGTCGTTATTGAATATAACGGCTACATCGGCGATAATGCTATTACGGTCCCAGTCGGCGCCATTGCGCCCCAGACCGCTAAATTACTGGAAATCACTGAATCTGCTTTGCGTATCGGTATCCAGCAAGCGCTACCCGGTAATCGAATCGGTGATATCTCTAATGCCATCCAGACCTTTGTTGAATCTCATGGTTTCAGTGTAGTGCGAGATATGGTTGGTCATGGGGTCGGTTGTGCGATGCACGAGGAGCCGCAAATCCCCAATTTTGGCCGGCGCAATACCGGCGAGAAAATTAAAGCGGGGATGACGCTGGCGATCGAACCGATGGTTAATTTCGGCCGCTTCGAGGTGAAGACCTTACCTGATGGCTGGACGATCGTCACACGTGATGGTTCGCCATCCGCTCATTTCGAACACACCGTGCTGACAACTGATTCTGTTCCAGAGATTCTCACTATTCTTCCCGCTCCTTTTTAATTTATTCCTTTTGTTCACTCTCAACTCCTAACTCTTAACTAAAACATCTATGCCTCGTCTCCTCGGCGTCGAACTCCCCGCCAAAAAGAAAGTCGGCTTTTCCCTCCGCTATATCTATGGCATTGGTCCCGCTCGGGCCGATCTCATCATTGAGGCCGCCGGCCTTGATGCGAACATGCGCGCCTCGGATCTTTCCGAGGAGCAGCTGAATAAAATTCTCCATATTATCACTGATAATAAATGGGTGGTGGAGGGCGATTTGCGCCGCGATATCGCTGGCAATTTGAAGCGCCTTCAGGCCATCAATTGCTATCGAGGCATTCGTCACCGTCGGAGCCTGCCGGTACGTGGTCAACGTACCAGCACCAATGCTCGTACCCGCAAGGGCCCGCGCAAGACCGTTGGTGTTACTAAGGTCAAGGAAGTCTCTAAATCTTAAAACTTATCTCCATGTCTGAAGAGAAATCTGTGCCCAAGAAGGAAAAGCTGCCTAAGAAGGCCGCCGCTGCTGCCGTCGACGCCGCCCTCGCGGCTTCTGCTGCTCCTGCCGGCAGTCGTCCTGAAGCGCCTGCCAAGGGCAGTAAGGAAAAGGCCCCTAAGGCCGACGCCGTCGCGCCCGTTGAATTAGTCGGTGGCGTACCCAAGTCCGTCACGGCTGAGGATCTCCTCAAGGAGGAGCTATCCTCTGTAAAGGTCCGCAAGGCCAAGGGGTCTAAAAACATCACCTCAGGCATCGCAAATATTGCAGCCACGTTCAATAATACCATTGTCTCTATCACGGACGGCAAGGGTAACGTCATCTCATGGTCGAGCGCTGGCAAATGCAACTTCCGCGGCTCGCGTAAGTCGACTGCCTACGCCGCTCAGGTTGTGGCTCAGGATGCCGCTCGCAACGCCATGGCTCACGGCCTTAAAGAGGTCCAAATTCGAGTAAGTGGCCCTGGTCTTGGTCGTGACTCGGCCATTCGCGGTCTTCAGGCGATCGGTCTAGAAATTTCATCTATCATCGACGTAACCCCGGTGCCACATAATGGCTGCCGTCCCCGTAAACGTCGTCGCGTCTAATCTGCCCTTTAACCCGCTAACTATTTTTTACCATGGCTCGCTACACAGGACCATCCACTCGCATCAGCCGTCGTTTCGGCCAATATATCATTGGCTCGGCCAAGGTGCTCGAACGCCGCAATTTCCCGCCTGGGCAACACGGCCCAAAATCACGGCGTAAGCTTTCCGAATATGCGGTTGGCCTCGCTGAAAAGCAGAAGCTCCGTTTTATATACGGACTTTTGGAACGCCAGTTCCGTCGTACCTTTGCCATTGCCAAGAAAGAACGTGGCGTTACCGGCGAACGCTTTCTCCAACTGCTCGAGACCCGTCTTGACAGCGTGGTTTACTTGCTGGGTTTCGCTAAGAGTCGGGCGGCGGCTCGCCAGTTGGTCAATCATGGCCATGTGCGCGTTAACGGTCGGAAAGTTGATATCGCCAGCTATTCAGTTTTGCAGGGCGATGAGGTGGAAATGAAGGCAGTTAATTCCTCTCGGCAACTTGCTACTCGCGCGATCGAAGAAAATCGTGCGCGGGTTGTGCCGGCTTGGTTGACGCGTAACGACGAGGCTCTCAAGGGCGCTGTCACGCGCTTGCCTACTCGTGACGAGATGGAGCCCTCGATCAACGAACAGCTCATCGTCGAATACTATTCCCGCTTCTGAGCCTGCTCGGCTCATTTTGCCAAAGCTCTGCGAGCTGCGGCAGATCTTTTATCCTTCACTCATCCAGTTCCAGTCTCACTCAACTATCATTCCTGCCATGCCCAAGCGCCTCGGAAAGTTCGAAATTCCCTCCAAGCTCACTAAGATTGAGGAGGGTTCCACCAATACCTACGCCAAGTTTATCGCCGAGCCTTTCGAGGCTGGTTATGGACATACCATCGGCAATTCTCTCCGTCGAGTTCTACTGAGCTCAATTGAGGGTAGTGCGATCAGCTCGATTAAAATCGAGGGCGTGAACCACGAATTCCAGAGTGTGGACGGCGTGGTCGAAGACGTGACTGATATTGTGCTTAATCTCAAAAAGGTGCTTATCCTTTCTGAAAAACGCGAAACACTGAAACTGCATCTGAAAGTTAACCGCGAAGGTCCAGTGACGGCCGCCGACATTCAGGCCGACGCAAATATTAAGATCGTCAATCCCGAGCAAGTTATCTGCACCCTCGACACAAAGCGTACCTTTGAAGCCGAGATTGAGATCAAAACCGGCCGCGGTTATTGCCCTGGCGAAAATAATAAGAAAGAAGAACAGGCGATTGGGGTTATCCCGATTGATTCTCTTTTCTCTCCTGTGCGCTTGGTTCGTTATTCGGTAGAAAATACCCGCGTCGGCCAGATCACGGACTATGATAAGCTGGTGCTCGAAATCTGGACAGATGGTCGGATCACCCCTGACGATGCCCTCAAGCAATCAGCCTCGATTCTTAAGCATCACCTTGATGTGTTTGATCGCGTTTCTCAGGAGAATTATGAGTTTGAGAGTGTGGCTGCAGAAGTTTCTGAGGAGCAGAATAAACTCCGCAAGTTGCTGAACATGTCGGTTAACGAAATTGAGCTCTCAGTGCGTGCAGCAAACTGCTTGAACAACGCTAATATCACCACGGTCGGAGAGCTGGCCATGAAGACTGAGCAAGAGATGCTTAAGTATCGTAACTTCGGTAAGAAATCACTCAACGAGATCAAAGAGAAGCTTGAGGCCCTTGGGTTGTCCCTCGGCATGAAGTTCGACGAGCGTCTCCTGGACACTAAAAAAGAAGCCTAAGTTCAGGCGCGAACATTGCATCGCGGTTAGTGGGTAAAAGCTCACGCCGTGGTTCTTTTCGACCCACCATTTATCACTTAATTAGGCTCTCGCGCCGTCCGCTGCCGCCCAACGCTGCGACCGGATTGCCGATCGGGAGTCAATAACCCAAACCACCAATGCGTCACAATAAACATCACGCCTCACTCGGCGTAACTCGCGAGCATCGCAAAGCGATGCTTTCTAACATGGGCGCCAGCCTGATTAAGCACGGTCGCATCGAGACTACGCTAACCAAGGCTAAAGCCCTCCGTCCTTTCATTGAAAAGGTTATCACTAAGGCTAAAAATGCCGCCGCGGCCGCCGTCAAAGCGGATGCGATCCACTTGCGCCGTATGGCGCTGAAGGATATTCGCGATGAGGCCGCTGTTACGCTGCTTTTCAATGAAAAAGCCGCTCAGTTCGCTAAACGTCCAGGTGGCTATACTCGAATTTACAAACTTGGACCGCAGCGCATCGGTGATGCGGCCGAGATGGCCATCATTGAGCTGATTAGCGCGGAGGATGAAGGTTACTCCAAATCTCGGGGTAAAAAGAAAGGATCAAAGCAATCTGGCGCTAAGAAATCAGCGGTGGCCGCAGAACCCGCATCAGCGGTCGAAGTTGCCCCGGAAACGCCTAAGGCCTGAAGAAAAAGCGAGTCCATTTAATCTTCGAAAGCGTCGACTTATCGGTCGGCGCTTTTTTATTTCATCTTGGCTCCGGCGTTACTTGGTGTGAACTGGGGGCGTGGTTCCTGTCCCTGATTTCACCTTTGATTTGCTGGCCTACGGAGTGCTCGTGCTCGGTGGATTCGGGTTGTTCTGGCTTTATTACGATCGACGCGACCGGCAGTTTTACGACTCCGAGCGTCGGAAGATTACGTTCCATTGCATCCGCTGTGATCATCTTTACACGGAAAAGACGGGGACTGACCTGGCCCAATGCCCACGCTGCAACCATCGTAATACTCGCTTGAAATTCTAAGGGGCCGCGGCGGGGTTATCAGACGTCGCGATTTTTTGATTTCACTTTAATAAAAACTATTTTAATTTCTCCTATGGCGCAGACAATTGCTGTTCTTGATTTTGGCTCTCAACTCACGCAGGTAATTGCCCGCCGAATTCGTGAGTGTCAGATTTATTCCAAGATTTATCATTTCAGCACCCCCGCGGAAAAATTGCGTGAAGACGGCGTGGTGGGGGTGATTCTCTCCGGTGGTCCGCAGAGTGTTTACGCAAAGACGGCGCCGCATCCGGACGCCGATATTTTTAAACTTGGCGTGCCGGTGCTGGGGATTTGCTACGGCGTGCAGCTCATGGGCTATTTTCTCGGGGGTAAGGTCGCGCTTAGTAAGGCCCGCGAATATGGGCTTGGTCAGTTAACGATCAAGCGGCCTGGAAAACTTTTCGTTGGTCTGCCGCGGCAACTGCGGATCTGGAATTCACATGGAGACAAACTCACTAAATTGCCGCCGGGTTTTGCGGCAACCGCGGTGTCTGAAAATTCGCCCTTCGCTGGTATTGAAGACCGTCGTCGGGGGTTTTATGGGATCCAATTTCATCCAGAGGTTTTTCATACGGAGCGCGGGGTAGATATAATCCGAAATTTTCTGGTCGGTATTTGTCGCGCGAAGCAGGACTGGACGACAAAGGATTTCATTGTTCAAGCGGTCGCCGATATTCAGAGGAAGGTGGGTAAATCTCGGGTCTTGCTTGGTTTGTCGGGCGGAGTTGATTCCTCCGTAGCGGCAGCCTTATTGCACAAGGCTATAGGTCGCCAATTAACCTGTGTGTTTGTGGACAACGGGCTATTGCGTAAGGATGAGCGGGCCTATGTGGAGGCGCTTTATAAGAGGAACTTTAAAATCGATTTACGCGTAGTCGATGCTTCTGCTCTTTTTATTAAGCGGCTCAAGGGGATCGTTGACCCTGAGGCGAAGCGCAAAATTATTGG
>Ga0049082_10000134_pt1 | contig 17727 bp, 22 predicted proteins | sample GreLakmeHU45MSRF_FD_66718 | JGI IMG/M metagenome (GOLD analysis project Ga0049082, IMG submission 66718) | Freshwater lentic microbial communities from great Laurentian Lakes, MI, USA - Great Lakes metaG HU45MSRF | ecosystem: Environmental > Aquatic > Freshwater > Lake | place: Great Lakes... | reverse complement strand
AGATCGTCTTCTACTGTGATCGCCCCGGCGAGGCCACGAGCATGACGATCGCCCTGGTGGCCTTCGATGGCGGCCGCTCTCGCGTCGGCGTGCTGGTGGGGGGCTTTGAGGCCTGGAACGAGGCGGGCTACCCCATGGAGCCCAAGGAGTAACCCGCCGTTCCCGCGGTGCCTACTTGTCCTTTTTCTTGTCCTTCTTCTGCCCACCGGGTGTGAGGCCGTACGTGCTCTCGAGCCATGCCGGCAGCACTGCGGCGACGGCGCGGCACATGAGTTCACGCTCGGAGACAGCTACACGAGCGGCGACCTGCATCACCAGCTGCCCCTCATCGGAGCGCACGCCTGACACGCCGCTGACCATCTTGTCGCCCTCGGGCTTGTTGTAGACCATCGCCCGCGCGGCCATGTTCCAGTGCTCCTCGGTCCAGGCGATGAGAAGCTCTTCGAGGTCCGTTGGCTGGTACTCGAGCAGTGCACGCTGGAGCTCGTTGGGTGTGGGGTCTGCGTCACGCTGCATTGTCTGGTCCTTCCAGGGCCTTGTTGGGATTCGCAGGGCAGGATAGCCCTGTGGCGAGGACCGAAGGGGTGAAGAGCGGCGATGGTGCAGGGGGACGGCTCGCGTTCCTTGTCATCGCGGTGCTGCTGGGGGCGGTGGTAATCATCGCCACCGGGCTCGAATGGGGCATCCTTTCGGTGAACTCCCGTCTGGTGGTGTCGGAGCCTGGAATGGGCGAGTGGCAGGGTGTGGTTGCGCTCGTCGCGGCCGTTGCGGGCATGCTGGTGATCGGGTTTGCCATGGCGCTCGGTCGCCGGGCGATTGCGGCCATGGGAGCGCTGATATCCGGCCTGGTCATTGCGGCCATGGCCATCGCCGAAGTCGTCCATCTGGTGACGCGCCCGGCCGACATCGCCGCCGTTGTGCGCGCGGGCGCTGCGGCCATTCCCCTCAAGGGCTACCGGATGCCGCCCATCGAGAGCTCAGTGGGCCCCGGCACCTGGCTTGCGCTGATCGCCGGCCTGCTTCTGGCCCTCATAGGACTGCTCAGCGTGATTATTCCGGCATGGCGCTCGCGCCGTGGCTCGGCGCGCGGGTAGACTAGATAACAGCCTCATGACGACCTACATCCTCCTTGCCACGATCAGCCCTCAGGGCCTTCAGACGCTTCGCGTCACGCCTGAGCGCCTGTTTGAGGTGAATCGCGAAATCGAGGACCTGGGTGGCCGCGTCATCGACCAGTGGGCCGTGCTGGGGCTCTACGACTTCCTCAGTGTCATTGAGGCACCGGGTGACGCCGCCGTGGCACACATGACCGCCGAGCTCTCCGCCCGGGGCAGTGCCACCTTCGAAACCCTCACCGTCGTGGAGACATCCGACGTGTTCACCGGGCTCGACCCGGCGGAGTAGCTGGTCAGCCGGCTCGGCGCCACTCCGGCGACTTGCACAGCGGGCATGCGGGAAGCACGAGAATGCCGTCGGCCTCTTCGGGTGACGTCACAAGCAGGTCGCACTCGGAGCAGCGGAACTCACCCACGACCTCATCGCCGACTTCGAACAATTCGGTTCCATCGTCGGTGATGCGCGGCACGCAGGGTCCCTTCGGGGTGGGTTCAGGTGGCCAGCGCGGCGACCAGGCTGGCCGCCGCAATGAGGGCAAACACGACGAAGCCGGCGGCCAAGAGGCGCGTCTCGGTGATCATGGGCCGACGGATATCGCGCATCTGTGCCGGGCGCCAGTGCGCGATGCGACTGATGGCACCCTCGTGGATGGAGCGCTCGCAGTAGGGGCAGAAGTCGGTTGATGCCAGCAGCGGAAGCCCGCAGCGGTGACAGCCCGGGGCGTCGGCGTGATGGTGTCCTTGGAGATCCGACTCCGTGCGCACTGACTGCTCCTCGCGTGTCTCCGGTCGGGCGACCGGGGCCGGAATCATACCGCCGCCGAGCAATCTCGCAAGGGATATTTCGTGCAGGCCGGCAGGAAACGGCACCACTGCAACGAAATTATCCGGCTCGGTCGGGGTCCTTGGGCTCGTCGGAGACCATGGGAAATGCAATATCCGCAGACTGGCGCTCATCGTGGGCAGCCTCGCGGTCATCTGAGCCGTCGTGATCCATCGCAGCCACTGCGGCGTCAATCGCCGCCAGGCGGTTCTCTACGTCGGCAACTTCCGGCGCAAGTGCGTCGCCTGAGAGAGCACCGTCGCGGATGAGAGCGTAGGCCCGCGACCCGAGTGCCTCGAGCGCGCTTCGATGGCGGCGCTCAAGCAGGCGCCGCTCGCCTTCGAGACGTGCCCGACGCACGGAACCCTTCATGTCGCGGGCGACGCGACCGGCACGGCTGCTCATCGAGTTGATGATCGACACAGGTGCTCCTCAAATGGACACCGGAAAGGCTAGCGCCGCCTCGGCCGCCTCGGCCGCATCGGTGCGAAGGCGTGGCCGAATGCGCACGTTGCGCCACCCATGCGTGCGCCTCGCGATCATACGGTCGATGTATGGACAACGCATTGGGGCGGTGGAACCAGCGAGGGCAGGCCACGGTCGAGCATGTGGGGATCACGCTCGTGGTGGCGCTATTGATGGCGGGGATGGCGCTGTGGGCATCGGGAGTGGTGGGAGTGCCCGATCACCCGCCCGCGATCATCGCGCGAGTAACCGCACCGCTTCGGGCAGTTGCCGCAGAGGGGCCTTCGGTGGCCGGAGGCCTGTCGCGACAGTTGGCCACAGATATGGCGGCCAGGCAGGGTCAGCCGGGACTACTCCGCCGGGTATGGGATGGATTCCTGTCGTGGGGTGTGCTCAATGTTGACGGCGAACTCGAGGCCCTTGGGGGATTCACTGATGAGGTGCGGTCGCAGGCTGAGGGGCTCATCCGCCACCCGCTCGAGACGGCAGCGGGGATATTTGGGCAGGGGCGTATGGGTCCCGCACGGCAGTTGGTGGGCAGCGGTGGTGACATTGCCCGCGACGCGCTGGATATCGGCGAGCGCCCGATTCGTGAGAGCTTTCTGAAGATCTCCCGCGCTGCCGGGGCGATGGCGGCCGACTTGCTCATTTTGCGCGGCGCGCGGCTCCTGCGCATTCGGGCCATCGAGGCCGTGAGACGGCGCTGAGGTGGCGCAGATACACGCGCGCGATGGCACGCGGCGGTCTGGACGCGTGACTACCCGCCCAGCCACCATCACGGTGACCGGTGACGACGATGAGGGAGGTCTGGTGACAGCGCGCATGACGGCTCGATTGCATACCGCGGCGCTCTCCGCCTGGTGGCGCCTGCGCGATGAGCGCGGTCAGGGAACGGTGGAGTACGTGGGGATGGTGGTGATGGTGACCCTGCTTGTTGCGGCAGTTGCGGTGGCCGCCAAGGGATGGGCCCCGGATGTCGGCGAGGCGCTCAAGAAGGCTCTCACAGGGGCGATCACGCATCTCACTGACGGATTCGGATGACCGCACGGCCCCGGGGGCGCACGGCCGGCCCCCGGGGCACGGCGATCAGGGAATGATCACCGCGGCACCCTGCACCTCGCCCGACGCGATGCGCTTGAGGGCCCGGTTTGCATCGGGAAGTGCGTACTCCTCCACCTGGGTACGTACCGGGATCTGCGCGGCGATCGCCAGATAGTCGCGGGCATCGGCGCGGGTGACGTTGGCGACGCTGCGTATCGATCGCTCCCACCACAGGTCGCCGTAGTTGAACTGTGGGATGCGATCGAGGTGAATGGCGTTGACGGCCACCGTGCCGCCACGGTCGACCGCCTTGAGGGCAGCGACCACCACGTCGCCGGATGGCGCAAAGGTGACGGCAGCATCGAGGGGGAAGGGAGGTGTGTCGTCATATCCACCCACCCACTCGGCACCCATTGCGAGCGCCCGGGAGCGCCCCTCATCTGAGCGCGTGGCGACGGCGACGCGGCAACCCCAGTGGCGCGCCACTTGAATCGCCTGCAGCGCCGATGCACCAAATCCGTAGAGCCCCACTCGTGACCCGGGGGTGACTCCGGCCACCCTGAGCGCGCGAAATCCGATGACGCCCCCGCACAGCAGCGGAGCCAGATGGCGATCTTCGGGCCCGTCGGGCAGGGGCACCACTACGTCGGCGCGGGCCGCCACCATCTCGGCGAATCCACCGTGCCGGTCCCATCCGGTGAAGGTTGCCTGTTCGCACAGGTTCTCCCGGCCCGCCCGGCAGTGGGCGCAGTCGCCACACGACCCGGCGAGCCACGTGAGGCCGGCCCGGTCGCCCTCGGCCCAATCGGTGACCCCTTCGCCGAGCCCCTCGATGCGACCGGCAACCTGATGACCAAGGACGATGGGCATGGTGCGGGCGCGCAGGTCGCCCTCGGCGATCTGCAGGTCGGTGCGGCACGCGGCGCATGCCCCCACCCGGATGAGCACCTCACCCGGACCGGGTGATGGATCGGGAAATGTGGCGAATCGCAGCGGCTTGGTGCCGATGGGTGATATCGCGGTCAGGACCATTGCGCGCATGCCGCCACGGTAGCGGTACCCGCTGCCGCGGGCGTGCGTCATCATGCCGGGGTGGCCGGTCTCACCCCCATCCCTGTCCCCGCATCCCCATTGGCGGGTGGCGATCCCACACGCCGCTTCGGTATCGGTGCGGATGGCGAGGTGATGTTTGCCGGCCTCACCCGTCCGGAGGCCGAGGCCGTGGCCCAGTGGCTCGAGGGTTTTGATGCATCCGCCCGAACGGCCGCGCTCATTCCCATTGAGCTCGGCGTGGTGCTGAGCGATGGCGCCGGGCCACATCTGCTGGATGTCTCGGGGGCGCTGGTGCTGGTGGTGGGCGAGCACTCACATGTGCCGGGGGCCTGGGTGGCCATGGGGGTTCCGAGCCCGCTGTGCGGAGTGGGTGCCGTGGAGCGAGACGGCCATGTGTATCGCTGGATCGGGCGGGTGGAGGTGGCCGAGGCGGGCAGGGTGGCCGTTCTTGACGCACTTGACGCATGCACGGACCGCAAGGCCGTGCATCGCTGGGCCGCACATGGCGGTGGGGCCGTGTCTACGCTCATCGGGTGAGCGAATACATCATCAGGTTCATCGCGGTGAATGTCGACGATCTCGACGATGCCGCGTACGCGCGACTCGTCGAGGCAGCAAAGACCATGCCGGGGATACGCCTCGTGGGGGAGGTGATGGTTGATGCAGAGGCCCGCCGCCTGGATGTACGGTTTGCCATCCCCGTTGAGCAGGCAATGGCCGAGGCCGCCCGGGATGGCGGACGCCTCGCCAAAGAGATTCTGCTGTCGGCCCGTATTCCTGATGCCCGGCTGGTGGAGATGACCGTGCGCATGGTTGATCCTGAAGCGGATGGCTGGACCGGGACCGATAATGGCCAAGAAAACGAATAAGGATCCCCGGCAGGGTCGAAGCCTGCTCGCCGCGCTGGCGGTCCTTATTACGTCACGGGGCCCGCGTATTGCCTGCGCGGGTCGAGGCAGACCGGCCTGACACCCAGTGACGTTATTCCGGGGCGAGTGCCATGCAGGTGCTGTGCGTCTCGACCGCGGGACCGAAGTCCCGCTTGCGGCCGTTCCCACGAATCAGCGCGCGGGGAAGGCATCACACCTGCCGGTTCGCGTCCGGCGATCACCTCGGTTGTCACGGACCGGTGCCGCGCTGAGAAAAGTGAGCATGCCCCATCCCCGCTCCATCGGGGTGTAAGGGGGTCTTGTTGCGGATTGTCCGCACCCCGTACAGCACGCGACCGGGGTAGCTTTTACGCCAGACTGGCAATATGAGCGCCCCTCCCGTCACCGTTATGTGGTTCAGGCGCGACCTGCGCGTGGACGACCACCCGGCACTCGCTGCTGCTGCCGAGCGTGGCGACGTGGTTGCCCTCTGGGTGGCAGACCCCGCGCTGCTGGGTGCGCCGCATCACCAATCACCGGTGCGGCTGCGATTCCTGCGGGCGTGTCTCGAGGCACTCGATACCGAGCTGACTGCGCTCGGTATTCCCTTGATTGTGCGGCATGGTGCGCCCGCACGGGTGCTCCCCGTCGTGGCCGCCGAGGCCGGTGCAGACCGTGTGCACATCACTGGCGATGTCACTCCGTATGCCGCGCGTCGTGATGAGGCCGTGAGCACGGCGCTTGGCCGGGATGGCGTCGCCCTTACCTGTATTGGGGGGCCCTGGCGCGTACGACCCGATGCAGTAGTGGGGTCATCCGGGAACGGGTATCTGGTGTTCACCCCCTTCTTCCGCGCTTGGGATGCCATCCCCGTGGACGCGCGTATCGCAACCCCTGCTGCACTTTCCGGGCCACATCTTGCGTCTGATGGCCTCGGCGTGCTTCCCCCTGGCGAGCCACCCCTGCCGGCTGGTCCCACTGCTGCCCGTGCTCGGCTTGAGGCATTCATCCGCAGCGGCGATGTTGACCGCTACGGGGAAAAGCGTGACGACATGGCATCCGACGCCACCTCGCACCTGTCCGCCGACCTCCGCATGGGAGTCCTCTCGCCGGCGCAGGTGGGCAGAGCCATTGGCGCAGGGGATGGAGTGCACCCATCTCGCCAGGCCTTCTGGCGCCAGTTGGCGTGGCGCGACTTCTACGCCCATCACATGGAGCGTCACCCGGTTGTGGCCCGGGCAGCGATGAATGAGAAGTTCCGGGGAATCCATTGGGACGATGCGCCCGAAGCGATGGATGCCTGGCGCGAGGGGCGCACCGGATTTCCTCTTGCAGATGCCGGCATGCGTCAGATGGCGGCGACCGGGTGGATGCATAGTCGGGCACGCATGGTGTGCGCGAGCGTACTGGTGAAGGACCTGCTGCTGGATTGGCGTCGCGGCGAGGCCGTGTTCATGCAAGGTCTCGTGGATGGCGACCCGGCAAACAACAATGGCGGGTGGCAGTGGACGGCAGGCACGGGTACCGACGCCGCACCATACTTCCGCGTGTTCAATCCATTTCTGCAGGCAAAGCGGTTTGACCCGACTGGCGCGTACGTACGCCGCTGGGTTCCCGAACTTGCCAACGTGCCCGACCGCTACATCCATGAGCCGTGGACCATGCCCGAAGAGGTGCAGGTGAAGGCTGGATGCCGCATTGGTACCGACTATCCCGAACCCATTGTGGATCACGCGACCCGCAGGGTGGAGGCCATTGAGCGCTACAAGTCCGCCGCTGAGCGGATGGGAGTCGCATGAGTGAAGAGGGAACGAATCGGCGGGTGATGGTGACGGGTGCCACAGGTTATGTGGGTGGTCGCCTGCTGCACCGCCTGGAGCAGGAAGGCCTGGGGATAACCTGCCTGGCACGTCATCCACAGGTGCTTGCGCCCAGGGTTCATGGGGCAACACGCATCGTGGAGGGCGACCTTGTCACAGGAGTGGGACTCGACGAGGCCATGGCTGGCGCCGACACGGCGTACTACATGGTGCACTCGATGGGCGCTCAGGGTGACTACCTCGCAGCCGACCGGGCAGCTGCCCGCAACTTCGGTGACGCCGCGCGCCGTCAGGGCGTTCGGCGCATCGTGTACCTGGGAGCCCTTGGTTCGGGCACATACATGTCGCCGCATCTCGAGAGCCGTCAGGAGGTTGGGCGCATTCTCAGGGAGTGCGGGGTGCCCACCATCGAGCTGCGTGCGTCGGTCATTATCGGCTCGGGCAGCCTGTCGTTTGAGATGGTGCGCGCACTCGTTGATCGCCTTCCGTTGATGGTGTGGCCCAAGTGGGTGGACACACCCACCCAACCCATCGGTATCGAGGACATCATCGAGTACCTCGTGCAGGCATCCGACGTCGACCTGCCCGAGAGCATGGTGGTCGAGATCGGCGGTGCTGATCTCGTCTCCTATGGAGATCTGCTCCGCGGCTATGCACGGACTATCGGCCTACGACGCTTCTTTATTCGGGTGCCGGTGCTCACTCCGCGGCTGTCAAGTCTCTGGCTCATGCTCGTGACGCCTGTGTACGCGAAGGTTGGTCGTCAGCTTGTTGAGGGGCTCCGCGCGCCCACGGTCGTAAGCGATGACCGCGCGCGTCGGATGTTCGCCATCACTCCGATGGGCATGGTCGAGCAGATCGAGCGTGCGCTCCACAACGAAGACCACGAGTTCGCTGAGACCCGCTGGTCGGATGCCATGTCATCGGTTGGGCAGGACGACCTCGTATGGGGTGGCGCACGCATGGGCTCGCGCATGGTTGACGCGCGATCGGTGTTTGTGCCCGTGCCACCTGACCGCGCATTCGCACCCATCCAGCGCATCGGCGGCGAGCAGGGCTGGTACCACGTCAACTGGATGTGGGACCTGCGGGGATTCCTCGACCTGCCATTCGGTGGAGCCGGCACCCGTCGTGGGCGACGTGACCCTGAGCATCTGGCGGTGGGCGATACCCTCGACTTCTGGCGGGTGGAGGCCATCGAACCCGGCCGGCTCCTTCGCCTGCACGCCGAGATGGCGCTTCCCGGCCGCGCCTGGCTGCAGTTTGAGGTGCAGGAGGTGCCCAACGGATCGATCATTCATCAAACCGCGCTCTACGACCCGCGCGGCCTTCTGGGGCGGGCCTACTGGTACATGGTCTGGCCATTCCACAAGTTTGTGTTTGGCGGGATGTTGCGCAATATCGGGCGTACAGCGAGGAAGAAGCTGGGCCGATGAGGGTGGCGGTGATCGGCGCAGGGATCTCCGGACTGGTCGCGGCGCGCGATCTGGTCTCGTCCGGGCACGAGGTGCTGGTGATCGAGAAGAGCCGAGGACTGGGCGGGCGCATGGCCGCCCGGCGCGCAGAGGACATGGTGCTGGACCACGGCCTGCCGGTGCTCGAGGTGCCATCCGGCGGTCTGCTGGCAGATCTCGTGCGTGACTTGGTCCCCGACGACGTGGTGCACCTTGACGGCGATGCGGTTGCGTGGCCCGCCGGCATGACCGTGTTGCCAAAGGCGATGGTCGCTGGAGTTGACGTGCTGCTGGGCACGCGGGTCGCCGCCCTCCGCGAGGGCACACAGGGCATTGAGATCGCGCATGACCAGGGCAACACGATCGGCATAGTCGATGCGGTCATCATCACCGCTCCTGCGCCTCAGGCGGTTGAGCTTCTCGCCACGCTTCCGGGTGCCACGGCGCGAGCTGACGCCCTGCGCGCGGTGGAGTACGACCCGGCCGTCATGGTGCTGGCAGGTCTCTCCATCGATGAGCCCGGCTGGCTCGCCGCGCGACCCGACTCCGGCCCGATCGCATACGTCATCAATGAGGCCGTAAAGGGGCGCGCTCCCACAGGTGGCGTGATCCCGGTGGTGATCAGACTGCGCCCCGACGACAGCGCCCGACTGTTTGACGCCACGGACGACACCGTGCTGGGTGAGGTACTGCCCGCGCTCACCGACGTGATGGGACACCCGACGTCTGCGGCATGGGCCCAGGTGAAGCGCTGGCGTTACGCCACAACCCGCGGGCGAGTTGGCCAAGACGGCATAAACCCTGGTGGGTCACGCGTGATCATCGCGGGCGACGCCGTTGCGGCGGGCCCATCAGTTGAGGACGTCGCGCGGACCGGTCAGTGGGCCGCGCGACGCATTCTCAGCAGGTGATCAGCCCTCGTCGGTGACGTCCGCGCCGGGCTCATCAGCCGGTGCGGTGGGCTCGGCCTCCATGGCGGGCGTAGTGCCGGGCTCGGCCACAGCGGGGTCGTTCGTGACAGCCGGCGCCGGGTAGGAAATCTCCTCCACGCGCTCGACCCCATCCACATCGCCGTCAGCGGAGTACGACTCGCGCAGGGTGCGAAGTTCGTCTGCTGCGCGCGGGTTCCCCAACGACTGGGCGGCTGACAGCGCCGTCTCGGCCTCTTCGAGCAGGCCCAGTTCGACCAGTACCTTGCCGAACGCGTACTGCACGCCGCCATCAGCGGGTGCTGCGGCCACGGCGGAGCGCCCCGCGGCCTCGGCGGCGGGCAGGTCGCCCGAGTCGCTGAGCGCCGTAATGAGGCTGATGCGCGCGTCAGTGCGCTGCGGATCGGCGTCGATCGCGCGGCGAAGCAATGCGATGGCCCGATCGGTCTCGCCGATACCCCGCAGGGATGCCCCGGCGCGGGTGAGCGTGGCAGCGGAGTCGTCGATCTCCACGGCGCGGTCTGCGAATGCGATTGCCACGGCGACGTTGCCGTCAGCCCCCTCCAAGCCACGCAGTGCCTCTTCCACATCGGTCACCTGCGTGGCCTGCAGCACGGCGTGCGCGCTGTCGCCGGCGTCAACCTTTTTGACCGCTGCCTTGCGCTTGCGGGGTGCTGGCGCGGGCTTGGGCGGATCGATCACGATGGGCACCACACGCTGTGCCTCGCGCTTGGCCAGCTGGTCGCGGGCCGCGTGCAGCTTGCGCACGCGCACGCGCGACTCCACGGCGCGGTCCACGGCTGCGGCCTTGCGGGCGAGGGCCGCGTCGTAGTCGGTGCGGATCTCGGGGTCGGTGATGAGTGCACGCTCGCTCCAGCCGAGCCAGTGCATCTCGGCATCGCGCGCAGCGGCGCGCATGGGTGTCTCTTCAACCCATTCGGTGCGCGTTGCGATGGCCGCGGTGATCGTCGCGTCATCTGCGTCCCGCGGGATGTCGAGCATCTCGTAGAGGTCGCGTTCCATCAATGCGCGAACCAGCGCCGCGCGCTTGGGATCCGTCGTCGCCATGGCCACTCCTCTAGCGCTTCGTCGTGAGGGACACGATTGTCCCCGGAGATGTTTTCTTGCCGCCGGTGGCCGCGATGGCCTTGGCGGTGTACTGAGTCCCGGACTTCAGTCCGGTGACCGTCATTCGCAGCGTCGCGAGAGGTGCGCGCGCGGAAACGGTGCCGAGCATCATTGTACGGGTTGACCGCTTCGTGGTGATCTTCAGGCTCACGGGTACCGCAACGCCGTTCGGGGTGACCAGCGCCCCGAGTCGTTCGCTCGTCCTGTGGACCTGAGGGGGTGTACGCGTGGGGACATCGGCCTGCGTGTTGTACGAACCCACCGCCAGCACCGCTGTGAGTGCTGAAATCTCCGTCGCGGCACGCGTTGCCGGTTCCGTTCGAATGGTCGTGCCCCGTACTGTCATCCGCGCTCCCTGTTCGCTCACCCGCCCGCGGCATGGTAGGCGAGCGCGCGCCCCCCGGGTCCCGAAGCCGTCTCGGCTACTCCGCGCGGGGCAGCAGGCGGGCGATCAGCACCAGCCCGATCGCCACGATCACCGCGACTGCAATGCACACGCCGATGAAGGGCATCACCGCGGATAGCAGGCCACCGATGACTGGTCCAAGGACGAATCCCAGCGCGAACACCATCACCATGGCGCCTGCGCTGATGCCGTAGCTCCCTGCCATGCCCATCTCGTCGATCGCGTGCGTGAAGAGCGGGCCTGCCGGCGCAGCCATCACCGCCGTGCCCAGAAGCAGAATGGCCAACGCCACTGTCACCCACCATGCGGGGCCGATCGCAATGAGTGGCAGCGTGATGACGGTAACTACGCCGCCGACCAGGATCGGCGTGCGCCGCCCTGTCATGTCGGACCACTTGCCGCCGAGCGGGGCACCAAGAAACAGCGACGCCGTGCCCAGCGAGACCACCAGGCCGATTGCGGCCGATCCAAGAACCAGTCGCTCGGTGAGGTTGAGCGGGAGGAGCGACTCGACCATGCCCTCCACGATGGCCAGAAGGATGAGCGCCACCGCCCCTGCACGTGCACCGGGCGATCGGCCCAGTGCGCGCAGCGTCCGGAACATGCCCGGCGCCGCGCGCCGCTGCACGAGCGTCTCCGGAACCGGAATAGCCCACACAATCAGTACCACCGGGAAGATTGCGAAGATCAGGAACGTCTCGGTGAGGCCGACCGATTGAATCAGCACACCCGAGAGCAGCGGGGCCATGAGCCCGGCTCCACCCCCGGCGGTCTCGGCGAGGCCCAGCCGCAACCCCATCTGGTCTGGTGGGTACACGTCGCTCACGTATGCGAGTGCCCCGGTCCAGGTGACGGCGCTCGCCCCGCCGAGTACCGCGCGGGCGAGGGTGAGGGTGTACGGATCCCGTGCGATGGCAAAGCCCACTCCCGCCAGTGCCAGCAGGGCTGCGCCGGCGATGATTGCGGGCTTGCGGCCGATGCGATCGACCCATCTCGCGGCGAATGGCGCCACCATCAGCTGCGCAATGGGGAACGCGGCGAAGATGAGCGCCACGCCGGTGTCGGACAGGCCCAGCTCGCGCTGGTACACCGGCAGCGCCGGAACGATGGCGCTGAACATGAGCGTGTCGACGGCGATCGCCGCCATGGCGAGCAGGAAGACCCGCGTGCGATCGGGGTGGGCGGAGGTGGCCATTTGCATCGGCACCACGCTAGCGACCACGTGATGCCGCTCCCGGCCGCGAACCGTCGCCGCACCTGTCACCATGGCGGCATGAGTGAAAGTCTTTCCATCACCCCGCCCGACCCCCCGCTGCGCGACCCAGTGGTCATCACCGCGTTTCGTGGGTGGAACGATGCGGCGAGCGCTGCGACGGCCGCCATCGCCACGGTTGGTGAGCAGATGGGTGCCGAGCGCATCGGCACGGTGGACCCAGAAGATTTCTACGACTTCCAGGTGACCCGGCCGATCATTGACCTCACCACCGAGCCCCACACGCTTACGTGGCCCGAGGTGGAGATCAGTGCCGTACGCATCCCTGGCGGTACGCGCGACCTCATCCTGATCATGGGTGGCGAGCCCTCAATGCGCTGGCCCACGTTCTGCACCATGCTGCTGGATGCCGTGCAGGCGCTCGGCTGCCGCAGGTTCGTCACTCTGGGCGCCCTGCTGGCCGATGTGCCGCACACCCGTGATGTGACCCTCACCGTGATGAGCACCGAGGAGTCGCTGGTGAGTGGGCTCGACATGCGCCCGCCCGGCTACCGCGGCCCCACGGGAATCGTTGGCGTGCTGCACCTCATGGCCGCCCAGCGCGGGCTTGAGGCCGTGTCGCTGTGGGCCCCGGCGTCGCACTACGCGGCTGGCGTCGTCAACCACAAGGCCGAACTCGCATTGCTCGACGGCATCATGCGCGTGACGGGCGCGACCATCGACACCGAGGCCGTCCGGCATGCCGCCGCTGAGTTCGAGGAGCAGGTGGATCAGGTGGTGGCCAGCGACCCGCGCCTGCAGCAGTTGGTGGAGCAGTTGGAGCAGTCGGCCGACGAGGACCGCATGGACGCCAGCGATCTTCCTTCGGGCGATGAGCTGGTGGCAGAGCTCGAGCGGTTCCTGCGCGAGCGTGGCGACACGCCACCGCCCGCCAGCCTCTAACCCGGGCACGCACCCCGCCGCCTAGAACGCGCCCCGGCTTACGCAGGCGTTGTACAGCGAGCAGCGCTCGCAGTGCGGCGTTCGTGCCGGGCAGGTGTCGCGCCCATGCATGATGAGCCGTAGTCCGGTGTCGGCCCACATGGCACGCGGCCACAACATCTTCAGGTCGGCCTCCACCTTCACCGGGTCGTCATTCGTGGTGAGCCCCAGCCGCTTGCCCAGGCGCAGCACGTGAGTGTCCACCGCAATCGCCGGCGTATCGAACCACTGGCCCAGAATCACGCTGGCGGTCTTGCGGCCCACGCCGGGCACGGTCACAAGTTCCGCCATGGTGCCCGGTACTTCGCCCCCGAAGCGTTCTTCGAGTGCGGTTGCCATGCCGATGAGCGACTTCGTTTTGGCCCGGAAGAATCCGGTGGAGTGGATGATCTCCTCCACGCCCTCCGGGTCGGCCACCGCCAGATCGGCGGGGGAGGGATACCGCGCGAAGAGGGCCGGGGTCACGAGGTTCACCCGCACGTCGGTGCACTGGGCCGAGAGGATGACCGCCGCCAGCAGTTCGTACGCATTTCGGTGGTCGAGGGGGATGGGTACATGCGGCCGCTCCTCGGCGAGGACCTCGGCCACCACCCGGCCGCGGCCCTTGGGTGTGCGAGGCCGGCGCTCACGGAGAGGGATGTGGCTGCTCAGAGCCATGACTTGAGCAGGATAATGATCACACCGATCAGTGCGCTGGCGACTGCCGCGACCACCACCTGAGGCCAGCTGCTGCCTCGCTGGCGCGACGCGAAACCACCCCAAATTGCCAATGCCCCCACCGCCACCAGCAGCGTGGCGAACACGGCATTGTCTTCGCTCAGCACCCCGATGCCCCCGAGGATGAGCGGAATTGCGAGCGGCACAGCAGACTCGAGCACTGCCCAGTGCTCGTTACCCGCACGGGCGAGCCGCATCCGAAATGGATCAGTGGTGGTGTCGCCCAGTACATCGGAATACACCTCGGCAAACCACAGCACGAGCACCGTCGCCACCAGAGTGGACAGAAATTGCCATGGCCCCCAGTGGCTTAGCGCGGCGGCTTCGGCAGCCAACACGGCGGTGGCAACGATCGTGCCGTAGACCGCGCGCGATGTGTCGCCCAGAAATCCGCGGGCGGGAGGTGGGGTGCTTGGGGTCGTCACATGCACAAGAATACGGCGCCCGCACCACCGGATGCCGGGCTAGGGTGGCCAGTACATGGATCTGCTCGCCGCCCGAAATCTGCAGGCCCTCTCGCTGGGATTCCACATCATTCTGGTGTGCTTCGGCGTCGCGTTCCCGATATTCGTGCTCACCATGGAGGGGTTGTACCTCCGCACGCGCGACGACCTGTACCGCCGTATCGCCCGGCGGTGGACCAAGGCCATGGCCATTCTTTTCGCGGTGGGGGTGGTGAGCGGCACCGTGTTGTCGTTCGAGCTCGGGATCCTGTGGCCGGAGTTCATGGCCAAGTACGGCGACGTATTTGGGTTCGCATTCGCGCTTGAGGGCACATCGTTCTTCGTGGAGGCCATCTTCATGGCCATCTATGTCTACGGCTGGGACCGCCTGTCGGAGCGCACGCATTTTCTCTCGGGCCTGCCCATTCCCATCGCAGGGTTCTTCGGCTCACTCTTTGTGATCTCGGTGAACGGGTGGATGAACAACCCCGTGGGGTTTGAAGAGGTGAATGGTGTGGTGAGCAACATCAACCCGATCGCCGCGCTCTTCAACGGGTTCTTCTGGCATGAACTGGTGCACATGCTCCTGGCGGCGATCATCGTTGCCGGCTTCATGACCGCGTCGGTCTATGCCGTTGCCATGCTGCGTGGGCGCCGCGACCGGTTTGTACGTGTAGCCATGATCGTGCCGCTCACAATCGCCGCCCTCGCGACCCCGGCCCAGTTGATCGTGGGCGACTGGGCCGCGCGCACCGTCACCAAGGATCAGCCCATCAAGCTCGCGGCGATTGAGGGTCTGGGTAAGACCCAGAGCAACGCGCCCTGGCACCTGTTCGGCTGGTACTCGGCGTCCGATGGCGAGGTGCATGGGGGCATTGCCATTCCCAGCATGCTTTCGATCCTCGCCTACCACGATCCCAATGCCACTGTGCAGGGGCTCGATTCGGTGCCCGTGGCTGATCAGCCGGGTGCCATCAATACCGTGCGCATCGCCTTCCAGGTGATGATCATCCTTGGGTCGGGGCTTGCCATGCTCTCTGCGCTGCACCTGTGGGTGTGGTGGCGCAGGCGGCGCATCATCAAGGGCAAGTGGTTCCTCTTTGCGGTGGGTGCGGCGGGCCCGGCGGCCATCCTGGCGCTGGAGAGCGGGTGGATCACCACCGAGGTCGGTCGCCAGCCATGGATTGTCTACAACTACATGCGCACCACCGACGCGGTTACCAGCGCCACGGGTATTCCCATCGCGCTGATTGCGATGGGTGTGGTGTACCTCGGCCTGATGTTTGGCGTCATCTGGGCGCTTCGCCGTCTGGCGCACTCGCCCGAGGAGCCTGAGCGGCCCCCGGTCGCCCCTCGGGCCGCCTCGTGAACCTCGGGCTCGCTGTATTTGCAGCGATCCTGCTGGTGGCTGGCCTCACGCTCTACGCGGTTCTTGGCGGCGCCGACTTCGGCACCGGTTCATGGGATCTGACGGCTGGCCGCGGCACGCGCGCCGCGCGCATGCGCGCGCTGCTCCACTCGTCGATGGGTCCGGTGTGGGAGGCCAACCACGTGTGGCTCATTTTCACGCTGGTGGTGTTCTGGACATCATTTCCCACAGCCTTCGCGTCGGTGATGTCGACCATGTACATCCCGTTGTTCCTCGTCGTGGTGGGAATCATCCTGCGCGGATCGAGCTACGCCTTCCGCCCGCTGGCCCGTGGCACATGGTTTGAGTGGCCGAGTGCCGTCGCATTTGGCATCGCATCAATCCTCACCCCGTTCTTCCTGGGCACCATCGTGGGTGGCATCGCAGGTGGTCACGTGCCGCTGGGCAATGCCGCCGGCAACTCGGTGGATGCCTGGTGGAATGGCACCGGAATCATGGTGGGCCTGATGGCCGTGGTCACCGGGGCCTATCTGGCAGCCATCTTCACGATGGCTGATGCCAGTCGGCGCGGCGAGGATGATGTGGCGGAGGCCTTTCGTCGTCGTGCGCTGGTGTCCGGCGTACTGGTGGGCGTGGTCGCCATCGCCACCCTCCCTGTGATCCACACCGATGCCCCTCGCCTGTTCGACCGGCTGCTTCAGGGCCCCGGCCTCGTGGGAGTCATCGGGTCATTCCTGCTCGGCGGGGTGACCCTGTGGCTGTTGTGGAACCGCCGCGGCGGACTCGCGCGCTGGTCGGGTGCCGGTGCCGTGGCCGCCATCGCCGTGGGGTGGGCGCTCGCGCAGGCCCCCTACCTGCTTCCCACCACCGTCACGGTGGAGGATGCAGCCGCGCCGTCGGCAACGCTCTGGGCCCTTGTGGGGGCCGCAGTCATATTCGTGGCTCTGGTGGTGCCATCCCTGATCTTCCTGTTCAGGCTCTCGCTCACCGACAAGCTGGGGCATGACCTGCCGCCCGTCGATCAGGAGGTTGCCGGTGTCTGAGCGCGGCTGGATGCGCCTGTGCATCACGTTGTTCATCGCGGGGATGGCCGTGATGGTGCCGTTCGACTCGGTCATCACGCTCGCGCTTGCGTGTCTTTGCTTCGCCGGCTTCATCGTCGCCGGCTCGATCGCACTTCTGCGACCGAGCCGGCTGGGCGACGAGGAGTAACTCCTACCGGGTGTTACGGAACCGGGGTGATTTCGACCGTGCGGTCGTTCACCGGCTGCACCGGTCGGTAATTGTCGCTGTACACCGCCGTGATGGCGTTGATCTGGGTCTGGCTCAGAGCCACCGGCTTCTTCATCACCAGCCAGTTCACTTTTTCAGTGCACGGCGGGGTGGTGAGGCTGCCCGAGTAGCGCACACTCTGGAGGCTGGTGGGGAGCATGGCCGCCCAATCGAAGGTGGTGGTCGTCCGGGTGGTCCCTGTGTTGATGGCTTTGACGAACGGCTCCCACGCTGCGTTGGAGGAGGACCCCTTCTCGAGCATTACGCCGATGACCGTGAGCACGTCGGCATTGGACTTGTGCACGAAGTGCACTTCGACTGGCGAGTGATTGCCGTTGAACGTGTGCTCGCTCTTCGCGTGGAAGTGCATCTGCAGCAGATCGGACTTGGTGCCATCAACGGTGATCGAGTTGCCCGCGGCAGCCTCGGCCTCGACGGAGTGCCCGTTGTTGAACTGCTTAACAGCACCCTCCGAGTAGTTGATGGTGAGATCGGGCAACGTTGCGCTCGCAGGGTCGACGATGTTGATGGGCGTTTGCGACGTTTTGTCGCACGCGGCGTAGGCAGGCGAGAGGGTGCCCCAATTCGCGGGGCCGGTGTCGCCCTTATATGACCACGCCACTGACGCC
>Ga0049082_10000133_pt1 | contig 17823 bp, 19 predicted proteins | sample GreLakmeHU45MSRF_FD_66718 | JGI IMG/M metagenome (GOLD analysis project Ga0049082, IMG submission 66718) | Freshwater lentic microbial communities from great Laurentian Lakes, MI, USA - Great Lakes metaG HU45MSRF | ecosystem: Environmental > Aquatic > Freshwater > Lake | place: Great Lakes... | reverse complement strand
TATATATCTATATATATATGTTTTTATATATGTTTTTATATGTTATTATTTATTACATGTAACACATAAATGCCAACCTAATTTTTCTTCTAAAATGTTAAACATTTGTTGGGGCATTGCTTCGAACCAATCCTCTTTAATATAAATCCCCTTTTTATATTCTTCTATTTTATATGGAAAAATATGCGTTTGTTTAATTTGTATATTTTTGTAATCTTTTAATAAATCATATATTTGTTCATTTGTATATGTATATGCTAATGGACAGCCGTTTTGTGCCTCATATTGCTCTTGTTCTTTATCTATTAACATTTTCTTCCACGAATTTTCGGCATACACCATTATTTTAAGAGTTCCACCTGGTTTTAATAAATTGTAAGCATTTTTTACAATTTTATCAGGACTAGGACTATGATGTATTACACCAAATGAGTATACTAAATCAAAACTGTTCAATCCTAAAAAATCAATATTATCTTCGGCATTTATATTATATAAATGCCCTACCAATTCGTACACTGATAATCGTTTTTTTGTTAATTCTAATGATTTATCGGATAATTCTAATCCATAATAATCAGCCCCATTTTTTATAAAATTTGTGGCAGCGGTACCCATTCCACATCCTATCTCTAATACTTTTTTATTTTTCCATAATGAAAAATTTGCAAATTCTAATATATGTGGTTCAACAAAATGTTTTTTGATTTCTACTTCTTCAAAATATTCTTTTGAACCTATTTCCTTTATTGAATGATTTAAATTGCAAGGACGATTATTCCAATAATCTTTTATTGTGTTTATATCTTTAATTGAATTTAAATTTTCAGTCATTTTTTATATTTATTCTCATTTAATATTTATATTATTATTTATATTTATATAAATAATAATTGGTATATATATATAGTTACATATGACAATATCGGTTGTATTAAAAGGAAGATTAGGCAATCAATTATTTCAATATGCCACATTACGTTCGATTGGTTTAAAAAATAATTATAATATTAGTATAAACACAAATTTTGAATGGCACGGACAAAAATGTTTCTTAAATCATTTCAATATTCCTCCAAATGTATTTTCTAATAATAACAATAATAATTTTATATATAAATATAATCAACCAGCAATAGCAGATAAATATGGTTGCTTTAATTCAATGGTTCACTCCAGTATATTAACCATACGGGATAATACATTATTAGAGGGTCATTTCGAAAACGAAGATTTCTTTAAAGAACATCGATATATTATAATGAATGAATTAGTATTAAAAGATGATATACAAAATAATAATATTGAATTTATTAATAATATTAAAAAAAATAACGACAATTGTGTTATTGTTGGAATACATATTAGACGAGGAGATGTATATTCACAAAATAGCTTTGATGAAAATAATGTTTTCGAATTTATTAATAAATCTATTGAGTTTATAAAAAAAAAAATTAATAATTTTTTTTGTATTTTGTTTATTGGTGGTTCAAGAGTGTCAAATGGTAGTAATAATTGGATTGAAAATACTCACCAACAAGATATTGATTGGTTAAATTCTTATTCTAATATTTTTCCATATAAAAATATTATATCTCCCGGCTCATTATCTAACGATGAACTATTAGATTTTTCATTATTAACTTTATGTGATTATAATATATTAACATTGAAATCTACCTTTAGTTGGATGGCTGCATATGTAAATAAAAATAACAATAAAAAAACACTTGTTAATAAAAAAAGTATGTTACCTCCAGCCGAAAAGTTTATTGTTTTATAATATAATCAAATAGCCTTCCATATACTTTTTGAACTTCATTTATTAATTGAATTTCATCTTTTATTATTACATTTTTTCCGGCTTCAACTAACCGTTTTGCTATTATTAATTTAGCACTTTCTTCTATAATTGGTATTTTACTATTTTCTTTATAGCATATATTTTCCATTAAATATTCCGACTTATTTTCATGTAATAATTTTTGTGTTAAAAAAATACTATGAAACTCATTATATTTACTTGTTGCTAATAATAAATCATTATCTATTTTATTTTGCTTTAAAAACAAAGCAAATGCACGAGTATCTCTTGGAAAACAAGGACCACCAAAAGAATATCCAGGTTTAAAATATTTCTCTCCTATTCTACTATCAGAACCAATTGAATATAATACCTTAGTTTTATCTGCTCCAATAGTGTCACACACGTCTGAAATCATATTTGCAAATGATAATTTTGTTGTAATAAACCCATTAATTGATATTTTTGTAATTTCTGCTTCTAATGGAGTAAGAATACAATATTTGGACTGTACTTTAACTATTTTATCATATATTTCTCTCAATTTTTCCGATACTTTTATACTATTTGTTCCAATTAATATCATATCTGGATATAAAAATCCTTTAATTATTTCTCCTTGTGCAATAAACTCCGGATTATAAGAAAGTGTTGTATTTTTACAATCAGAAATTAGATATGATCCAACTTCATCTATATATTTTGGCATTAACGTGCAACCAATAATAATATGTTTGTTTTCAACTTTTTTTTCATTTATTTTTTGTAAAAGATTAGAAACAATTGAATGATCATAAAATTTATCTCCGCCAGAATTAGGTGTCTGAACAATTATAAATATAATATTAGAATGATTTAGTCCATCTTCTAAATCAGTAGAACCTTTAAAGTTTTTACTGTTTTCTAATAATCTTTCATAATCAGGTTCTTTTGTTTTAAAAGTTTTATTATTCAGTTGTTTTATATATTCTTCGTTAATATCAATACCCAAAACATTATATCCTGCGTTTTCAATCAATAAAGCCAATCCTAGACCAAGTTTTCCTATACCACAAATTGTAATATTATTTTCCATAATATTATAATTATTAAGATTTTTTTATACTATTATTTATTATAAATATTAAAACAATTAAAAATAATATATAAATATTAAAAATAATATATAAATATTAAAAATAATATATAAATATTAAGAATAATATATATTATTTATGGCTAATAATAATAGTAATAGTAATAGTAATAGTAATACTAATCCTGTTGTTATTCCAAAAATTATTCATCAATTATGGATTGGTCCTAAGCCTCGTCCTTCAAAATTTATGGCTACTTGGAAGGACAAGCATCCAGATTATGAATATATAATGTGGAATGAAGAAGAACTTAGTAAGCGTGGGTTGCATCTAGAATGCGTTTCAAAAATTAATGAAATAGAGGAAATTAATGGTAAAGCCGATATTATACGTTGGGAGATTTTATACCATTATGGCGGACTATTTATTGATGCTGACTCCATTTGTATTGAGCCTTTTAACTATTTGATTGAACAGCATAAACCTTTTTGTGGTTATGAAAATGAAAATGTAAGGCAAGGCTTAGTTGCAACCGGAACCATGGCATTTCCGAAAAATCATCCGTTGCCAGGGGGCGCAATTGATTATATTAAAGCTAATGAAGTTTCTAGAGCTAAAACAAGTAAAATGGCGTGGCGAACTGTTGGTCCCGAATTATTAACAAATCTTTTACTAACCAATTTATATAAAGATGTAGTTATTTATCCAAGTTATTATTTTTTGCCTAAACATCTTACTGGAGTACAATATATGGGTCATTCTATTGTTTACGCATATCAAGAATGGGGTTCAACAAAACAAAATTATGAAATTATGAATAACATTGAACTAGAAGAAATTTATAAAGAACCTATAACATGGATTTCTGTATTAGTAAGTAGTTATAATACAAATCATAAATATGTTGTTGAATGTTTGGAGTCAATTAGACAACAAAACGGGCATTTTGGTATTGAACTAGTATGGATAAATGATGGCTCAAACGAATTAAGCAGTAAATTATTAGAGAAAACTCTTGACGAATTTAAATCCAAAATGCGATTTACAAAAATAATTTATAAAAAATGGCCTACAAATAAAGGAATTGGTTATAGTTTGAATAAAGGAATTGAATTGTGTTCTAACGAAATTATTATTAAAGTTGATAGTGATGATATTTGTTTAGCTGACCGTTTTAGTAAACAGCTAGAATTTATGAAAAATAATAAAGATTGTGCTATTGTGGGTTGTAACGCTCATTATTTAAAAGAAATTAATAATTCTAAAGTGGTTCATGGCTGTACAAATCATGGTTATTTATTAACATGGGAAAACTATAAAAAATCACCAAGTCATTGGTTTGTAAATCATCCATGTGTATGTTATAGAAAATCATGTGTGTTAGAAGTTGGTAATTATAATGTAAATACACATTCACTATACGAAGATTTTGAACTTGAATTAAAATTATTAAAAAAATTTGGCAAGCTATATAATATTCAAGAAAATTTACTACATTATAGAATTCATGGAGAACAAGTTACTGCAAATAATAGTTGTGGTAAACCAGGAATAGTTAAAGCCAGAAATGATTTTATTAACCAACTATTAAGAGAGTAAGAGAGTAAAATAGCGTGTATGTATTATAAAAAATTGATTTAGCTTATATAATTATAAAATAACTATATTTATAATTATAAATATATTTGATTATGATTTTTGAGTTGTTAAAAAACTTGGTTGAATATTTGTGGATTAAACTATTTCCGCAAAATTATGAATATAAGGTAATAGAGAGAATAAATTCAAGTGGTTCAGTAATTGAATATAATATTTAATAAAATATTAATATTCTTCAGGTTGGGATGGTCTTATTGGATCAGCAACAGCATTAGGTGGTAGCATTGTTTCTGTTTTTTCATCCATAGTTTTTGTTTTTTTGGTATAAATATTTACATGCGATTTGTCTAAAAACATATTAAATGTACACAATCCCAATAACCATAATAAATACGGCATATAAAATTGTATTTCTAAATCAAAAAAAGCAGCTATTAAATATCCAGCAACTATTAATATTAATATTAAAACTAATGATAATGCTATATTTGACAACATCGCTATTATTATATAATATGTTATTTATTTTGTTTTATAACTAATACACTATTTTCTTTTATTGGGCGATTTTCCAATAAAAATTCACATATGTGATTACTATCTACTTCTTCATTGTCTTTAAAATAAGTATCTAACATTTTTATTAAATAATCTTTATTAATTGGTGCCTTTAGTTTTGTTTTTTTATATAATAATTTGCCATTATTTATATCAACCCTATCAATTTCATTACTTTCCATAATTTTAATTAAGATTGATGATATATTTTTCTTTTTATCTTTTAGTTCTTTTAATTGTTTTTGTAGCAAAATAATATTTGAATTTATAGCAATCCATTCCTTAATTGAGTGTATTAATACTTGCTTAGTGTCTCCCATTTTATTAAATATTAATAAAATAGTATTATATCTTTTTTTTATTGTTTTTATTGTTTATTGTTTATTGTTTTTATAATAGGTATTTCTCTAAATTGTTTCATTAGTGGGCACAAGAAGCCCTTGTTTTACTATATTAGTAAGCGCTAACCTAATAACTAAGTCATCTTTGTTGCCTGTTGTTTTTTTGGAGTGTTTTTTGAGTTCTTCTTTTAACTCTGTAATAGTTTTCTTCTTTAAGCAAGCAATAACATTGCTATCTAAATTTTTTATTAGCTCTTCCTCATTGTATGTATATTTCATATGATTGTTACAAAATGTTCCATTATTTGTTACACACGCACTTTTACCGCAACAATTCCCCTTTTTTCCTTTATATTCGCATTCATGAAGTTTAAGTGATAAATGTATAGGACTATTTACACCGTGTATTAACTTATTATTATAATATTTAAAATATGGCAACAGTTTATGTGTCATTGCACGACAATATGGACATCTTATTTCGCTAAATTTTACTTTGTTAAAATATAGGCTATGTTTTGCTTTTTGTTGTACCACTTCATTATATAGTTCATTTATATTGAACTTATGACAACAATCTAATGTAATATAGTTATTTGTTAATGGTTCGCCACTTATTAAGCAATACTTATTTAAAGAGCTTGAATCACACTCATATTCTTTGGATAAATAACTCTTAAATAAATCCATAATTAGTTATTGAAGTACTATATAGTATTTATATAGTATTTATATAGTATTTATATAGTATTAATTTAAAATTTTATATAATAATATTATATAAAATTAATATGGCAGTTTCTATTGAAATATGGGGGCCTAATATATGGGGTCTATTTCATGGATTATCTTGTAAAATTAAAGAAGACAAATTTATGCTCCATAAAGAGAGATTAATTTATGTTTTAAAGAATGTGTGTGCTACACTACCTTGTCCTGAGTGTTCAAAAGATGCTACTTTGTTATTAAAAACAGTTAATTTTAATACTATCAATAGTAAAGAAGAGTTTAAACTCTTTTTGTTTAATTTTCATAATACTATTAATAAAAAACTTAATAAACCACTTTACGAATATTGCAACATAACAAAATACAACAATGTTAATATTAATGCTTTATATAACAATTTAAACATTATATATTTGGCTAGAATTCCTAATCCTCATTTAATGGGGTTTGCTCTAAATAAGAAAATGTTGTTTCCAAAAATTATGGCGGCATTACTATTAATAAAAAATGATTTGCAATAACTTATAATACATGTTTTAGTCTGCAGCATTTGGATTTATCCCATAGCATTTGGATTTATCCCATAGCATTTGGATTTACAGCAACACCATTTTTATATAAACTACATTTAAAATTTTGAGTTCCTGGTTTAGTGCATTGAGTGTTATTACTTATTTTATCTGCAAAATATAAATAACTTGAAGTATAATCAGATGACATTAGTAATGAATAATATAGTATAGCAAATATTATACCTATTAAAATTCCTAATATTATACCAAATAATCCACTGCAGTTATATAAAAATTCGGTTACAGCATTTATTAATACTAATACAATAGAAAATACTAATAATCCTACATTTTGTTGATTTTGTATAATCATTGGATAAATCAAATATGCTGCTGAAAATGACAATACTGCACTACTAAATGAAGGCGAATCGTAGTAATGAAGACCGGATGTTTCATCAAAAGCACGCACAGTAAATGGTGATGGTAAAACATTACAAAATGGATTGGCATTAGTGCTTTGTTTATTTTTCAAAATATGTTTCAATAAATATACTATTGCTGCTATAATTACAATTCCCATATTGAAAATTAACCCGCTTAAATAATTATTTTGAATTATTGAATATAATGTAATAAAAAATATTAATAATAATGGTGAACTAAATGATATATATTGTAATATATTTGTTAAACTCATATGAATATTATATAGCTCAAATTTCATTCCCGCTTTTTTCTTTCCACTTGAACCAGAGCTGTTAGGTTGTGTAATTCCTTCACGTTGTGATTGGTTAGTTGGGTCTGCACTTTGTGTATCGCTCATATTTTATAATATATATATTATAAAATATTATACACAATTGTAATTATTATACATAATTGTAAATATTATACATAATTGTAAATATTATACATAATTGTAAATATTATACATAATTGTAATTTATATTTTATAAAACTTATATTATAAAATTGATATTAATACTATATAATAATTAGTTAATACTTAGTATATAAGTATTTAGTTATGGGAATTCCATATTATTTTAGTTATTTAATTCAGAAACATAGGCAATGTATATCAAAATTAGATAGTTTAGAATTAATAAATAATTTGTTTATTGACTCGAATTCTATTATATACGATTCACTTCATCTTAAGTTTAACGATTATTTGAACAAATATAAATATGAAGATGCAATTATTAAAAATGTAATAGCTAAACTTGAAGAAATTATTGCTATTATTAAACCACAAGATGCTATTTATATTGCCTTTGATGGTGTTCCTCCATTTGCTAAAATTAATCAACAAAAAAATAGGCGATATAAAACATCTTATCAAAATAATATATTAAAAAAGGAGACGCTATGGGATACTTGCGCAATAACACCGGGAACTCTTTTTATGGCTAATTTAAATAGTACTTTAAAAAATTATTTTGCAAATAAAAAATATTATAATTCAAACAATTCTATTATTAATGTGATTTTAAGTTTATCAGATGAACACGGCGAAGGTGAGCACAAATTATTTGCTTTTCTTAGGCAAAATTGTGTTTTACATGGCAAAACAAATGTGCTCTATGGTATGGATTCAGACCTATTTATGCTTTCTTTAAATCATGTAAAATATACAAAGAATATATTTTTGTATAGAGAAACACCGTTATTTATTAATGCGTTAGATAAATCTCTAGACCCTAAAGAAAAATATATTATAAACATTAATATTTTAGCACTCATTATATATTGTGTATTAACAAACCAAGGGAATTATGATAAGCATAAACATAGTTTAGATAGTACACGCTCTAATAGTTATTATAATAAAATAGAAGACTATATTTTTATTTGTTTCTTATTGGGTAATGACTTTTTACCACACTTTCCAGCTATTAATATTAGAATTAATGGATTCACAATATTACTTGAATTATATCAAAAGCTTTTTGGAATCAATGAATTTATTATAAACAATGGTTCAATTAATTGGCACTCTTTTAAAAAGTACATAAAACATATTGCAGAAAATGAAGAACAATTTATTAAAGAAGTATATAATATTCGTGACAAACAGAGTAAAAAATATTATCCCGACACTACAAGTGAAGAGCTAGAACATAAATTTAGTGCTATTCCTTTATGGGACTTAAATATTGAACGTTATATAAATCCGTTTGAAGAAGATTGGCAGCATAGGTATTATTATAGTTTATGTTTTATAGACTCTAAAAACAATGACTTTAATAATAATATTAAATTAATGTGCACAAATTATTTAGAAACACTGCAATGGGTTTATTATTATTATTCTAGTGAATGTATAAATTGGACTTTACATTATAAATACTATTATCCACCATTATTATGTGATTTATATACTTATATTCCATACTTTAATAGCGAGTTAACATTAAAACAAGATACTACTATTTTGAATACTAATGTATTATTAGCTTATGTTTTGCCAAAAAATAGTTTACACTTGCTTCCCGAAAAAATAGTCAATCATTTATTGGCTAATTATGGAAACTATTATAAAAATGACTATGAGCTATTATATGCGTTTTGTAAATATTTTTATGAAGCACACGTAGTTTTTCCAGAAATAGAACATACAAGTTTTAATAATGCTATTTTAAAATTACTGTAATGCATACTGTATATGAAAATATTGTATATATTAGATTATTTATAAACAAATCTTTTTTATAAATAATATGCGTTTAAATTGATAAAAGATGTAAAACAAAATAACACTATTTTAACAAACATACTTTAGACATTTAAAAAAAAATTGTTCTAATTGATGAACATTTGAACCACTATGAATAATGTCTGGAACAAACCAGTGGTCTTTTTTACCACCTGTAAACACTATTAGTGCAGGTATTCCATTTACCATCTTCATTTTTTTTAATTTCATATATAATTCTAATGATTCGTCAATATCAATTTCATAATATTGAATAGAATTTGGTTTATTTGCTAAAAACTTTAGACAATGTGGTTGAATCACTTTACATGGTCCACACCAGGTAGCCGTAAATTTAATAATTATTAATTCTTTTTCTCCTAATAATGATTGTTTGTGTTTTAAATCTTCTTCACTAATTGTTTCTGGCATATATATATATAGTATATATTTATAGTATATAAATATATTTTATACTTATATTATTTTTAAATAATTTTAATATTTTTATATACTATAAAAAAATATTATATTAGAAAAAAAATCACAGCATTTATGTGTACAAAAATAATTTCTAAAACAGAACAACCTCAGCAACTTTGCCCTCAAATTTTTCTAAGTTTTCTTTCTAAGTTTTCTTTCTAAGTTTTTGTTTTTAAACTTTTCCAAAAAAGCCCATTTTTCGCTTTTTTTACTTTTCTTAGCATAATGCTTTGTTTTTAAAAGTATGAAAATCCTTGTTTTTTTTATCGTAACAAATTTCAAAATTTATTTTTCAAGATTTTTTTCACTTTTGGACATTTTAAAATGTCCAATTTAATAATAAGTATACCTTTATAAAAAATTTGGTTGAAAATACACATTTTTTAACTTTGTTACCATAAAGGATTCAAATCTTTAAAATATGCAAAAAAACAGTCAAACCACAATTTAAAAACTATAAAAAAAAGGATTTAGGCGCTTTTTTTGTTGTATAAATATACAACAAATGACAACCGAAAAAGCGCCAAAAAGCGCCAAATTATTTGTTTGTGAAAATTGTGCCTATAAATCGTGTAAGAAATCTGATTACAACCGACATTTGGCCACAGCAAAGCATAAAAATACAACATTTGTACAACAAAATACAACAAAAAGCGCCGAAAATAATGCTATCGAGACAAATTTTAGTTGTAAATGTGGCAAATCGTATCCATATAGGGGTTCATTGTATAATCATTTTAAAAAATGTAAAATTATTAAAGAAAATAGCGCGAAAACGCGCACACACGAAATTAGTGTTGATAATTATGAAAGTTCGAGTCCAAATATAACCCTGTGCAATGATTTAATTGTTAGATTATTGAATGATAATAAAGAAATGCGAACAATTATTGTTAAGCAACAAGACCATATGATAAAACAACAAGAACAAATTAAAGAGCTTATACCAAAATTAGGAAACAATACTAATAATATTCAAAATAATCGGTTTAATATTAATGTGTTTTTGAATGAACGATGCAAAGATGCCATTAATATGAGTGATTTTATTAAGTCAATACAAGTTAGCTTACAACAATTGGACTATACAAAACAAAATGGGATTGTGGATGGATTAAGCAATGTAATAATAGAAAATATGAGTAAACTTGAATTATATCAACGCCCGATTCATTGTACGGATATTAAACGAGAGACTGTGTATATTAAAGATGACGATACTTGGGAAAAAGATGTTAATAAAGATAAAATAAAGAAGGTAATAAAAGAAGTATCGACAAAACAATTTTGCGCATTAAGCAATTGGACAAAAGAAAATCCTGATTTTCAAAACAATGAGTCAAAGCAAAATTATTATACACATACATTAGTAGCAATTGCAAATAATAAGGAACATAACGAAGATAAAATAATCAAAAAGCTTTGCACAAATAGTTATATTAAAGAAGAATGATTTTAATATACATTTGTATATTTTATATTATAAATATAGAAAATCTGCTATTTTACATTAAAAATAGCAGATTTATAAAATACTTTATTATTAAATACCATATAGTATGGAGTTAGGCTTAGACTTAGACATTACTAATTATGATTATGAAGATATATTAAAGTTATTTAATTTATGCAAAGACTTTAGTACAGAAGATTTAAAGAATGCAAAAAAACAGGTATTAGCAAGTCACCCAGACAAATCGGGACTAGATAAGACTTATTTTCTTTTTTTCTCAAGTGCTTATAAAATATTGTTTTCCATTTATAATTTTAGAACGAAACATAGCTCATTAACTAATCTCAACAATTATAATGACAATTATAGCGCCGAAAAAGACGAAACAAATGAACTGCTAATACATAAACTTATTGCTAGCAAATCAAAAAAAGAATTTAATAGTTGGTTTAACGAACAATTTGAAAGCTTTAAAATTAGTAATGATTATGAAAAAAACGGATATGGTGACTGGCTCAATGAAGCAAATGATGAAGAAACAACGCTATGTAAAGATTTAAGCTCCATGAATAAAATTATAGAGGAAAAAAAGAAGATTTTGAGAACTACAATGTTAATGACTAAACAAGAAGTGTGTGAATTTAACAATAACAATAGTAATTATTGCGATTTAACAAATTCAAAACCCGAAGATTATAGTTCAGGATTATTTAGTAAATTTCAATATGAGGACTTAAAAAAGGCACATAATGAAAGTCTAATACCTGTGACCAATGAAGATAATATTAGCAAGTATAGTTCATTAGAAGATATAAGAATAAAACGAGCAAGTCAGTCTTTAACTCCATTACAAGAGGACGAGGCAAAAACTTATTTAAATAAGTCTAAAGACCATGAAAATGCTTTATCATGTATGCGTGCTTATAATTTACTAAAACAAGATGAGGTGACTAAGCAAAAAAATGAGAGATTTTGGTCTAATTTAAAACGAATAATGTAAGGTTATATAAAATTTTATAAATAATATATAATAAAATTTTATAAAATATATAATATATAAGTATAAAATGAAGTATAATTATAGTAATTTATTAATAAGCATATTAATATTAGCAGCCGCTGGATATATATATAATAAATTTAAAATAAATATAGATGCTAATTCGCAACAAGAAGATTTGAACGTAATAAAAAAATATTTGTTAGAAGATGATATAGATAAAACAATAGACACATTAAGTTCTGTAAAAAAACCAATATTATGGATACATATAGATTATATTAGAAATAGTAGAAATTGGGAATCTTTTGGTTCCAGAAATAGCGATGAACTAAATCAAGATTACTTATATTTAACAATTAGAACAATAATAAATAAATGTTCAGATGATTTTCATATTGTTATTATAGACGATGATTCGTTTTGTAAATTACTAGAACATAATTGTATTGATTTAAACAAGGTTGCTTATCCTATAAGAGATAATTTACGCAGTCTTAATATTATGAAATTATTATATACTTATGGAGGAATGTATATAGAAAATTCATTTATATTATTTAAATCGTTGGTAACAATATATGATAAAGTGCTGGATTCTAATAAAATGGTAACAGCACAATTTAAAAATAATGGGGCAAATGCTTATAATGTAGACTATATGCCTTCTATAAAATTTATTGGTTGTATTAAAGAATGTCCTACTATGAAACGACTAATAAAGCATATGGAACTACTTTACGGCACAAACTTTACAAGCTCATTAGAATTTGAAGACGCAATAAGCAAATGGTTATTAAAATGTGGAGAACAAGACGAACTAAATATAATTGATGGAAGATATATAGGGACAAAAGATAGTAATAATACTATGATTAATTTAGAAGAGCTTATGGGGTCAACGTTTATAGACTTACATGCTAAAGCGTATGGTTTATATGTACCATCGCGCGAATTAGTAAGACGTTCAAAGTACAATTGGTTTTGCAAATTGGCATCTAAAGATGTATTGGAAGCAAATACAATTTTATCAAAATATTTATTACTTTCAAATGAAGAAGAATTATAGTAAAGTTTGTAATAGCGTTTTAGTCTCTTGAGAGATTGTTTTTGGAAATATTATATTAAATTTAATAATCAAATTACCTACATATGAATCACGAATGAACCCCAAATTGTTTACTATTTTTATATAATTAAAATCTATTATTTCACTGCTAACAATTTTATATTGTTTGTTATTAATGTGAGTAAGAGTAAAATTAAAACCAATAAGTGCATCTTTAAGAGAGATTGATTTCAAATAAATAATATCTAGACCACTTCTATCAAAGCACTCATGTTTTGATAGAATTGTTATTACTTTAATATTGCTATAACTTGTTAAACCATTTGTAATGTATATATTACCTTTGTTATGTAAAGTAATCATTTCATTAGTATCAATTCCTTTACTAATAGTTACATATAGTGTTTCCATTTCACGAGTAATAACATTATTTATATACACTTTTCTCTCAATTATTATAGGCTTAGAGGAACCATTGTATGCATCATAATAGCTAATAGTTAGAGAGATTGTTATATCTTCATAATTATTAATAACACTAGTTTGTGAATTAACATTTGTTTGTGAATTAACACTTGTTTGTGAATTAACACTTGTTTGCGAATTAACACTAGATGGATATATTCCTTGATTGTAAGCATTTTGAAGAATCATAGTCTGGTTAGGGTGTGCTTGTGCTTGCGCTTGTACTTGCGCGTTTTGAATAGTGCTAAAATTTGTTGTTAATTTTACATAAGCATCATTAATTTTGTTAAAGAGTTCAGGATTAGCATTATTATTTTTATCTGGGTGATATTTTATGGATAACAGTCTATAAGCTTTTTTAATATCTTGCAAACTAGCATTACTAGATAAGCTTAAAATTGTAAAATATTGTTCGTAATCATTCATAATAAGTAGTTATTAACTATTAGTTATAATTAATAGTTATAATTATTACTTAAATTATTATAACTAATAAACTATAACAATAAACTATAATACTAATGAATGATTTATTAATTAACAAATATAAACCAACAAAAATACAAGACTGTAATTTTGATGTTAACACAATGACAATATTAGAAAATTTTATTGCAAACACTAACTATAATTTCATAGTACAAGGTGAGTCTGGTTCTGGTAAATCAAGTACTATAAATATTATAATAAACAAATATTTTAACTCCAATAGTTTTTTAATTAATACTAATGTGTGTTACATTACAATATTAAAAGACCAAGGCGTTAATTTTTATAAAAATGACATCAAACTATTTATAAACAATTATACAAATAATGGTTATAAAAAGTTTATTGTTATAGAAGATGTTGAACTATTTTCTGAAGCAATTCAGTTAAACTTTGTTGAGTTAATAAAAAATTACAAATCTAATATATTTTTTTTATTATCTACATCAAATGTGTTAAAAATTAACGTAACATTATATGAAATGTTAGACATTATTGAATTAAAAAAAATAGACGAAATGTTTTTAACCACAATTTTGAACACTATTTTAAATAGTGAAAATTTAACAATTGATGATTCTATAAAAAAATACATTATTAATTTATCCAATAATTCGATAAATAATTTAATAAATAATATTGAAAAAATAAAATTATTATATAACAACTTCAATTGTTTGGACGATTTAATACAACTAGATATTGTATCGGATATTATAATAAGCAATTTTGATATATTAGTAGACAAATGCACAAATGGCTCTATAAAAGAATCAATGGACTATATTTTAAATTTAATAGACAAAGGGTATTCTATTATAGATATTTTGGAAAATTTCCTTTATTATATTAAATATAACAATTCAAGTATATGTGAAGAAAACAAGTTTTTAATTATTAAAAATATTATTAAATATATTAATAATTACTTTACAATTGAAGAAGATAATATAGAAATTATATTTTTCATTAATAACTTACATAATATATTACATAAAAAATAAAATAAGATTTATTTTGTTATTCAAGTGTTATTCAAGAACTTATTCTACGTGTTTCAATTTTGGTAGAAGTCAAATATATAGAATTTTCAGTACATATTATATATGTTTCATCCATTTTATATATTTTTACAATAGGGCTGGTATATTCTTCGGCGTTTTTAACTAATAGCTTTTCTTTGTTTTCTTTTACTCCTATTAATACTTTTTTTTCAAGTGAGTCTAGCCAATAGTCTAACATAATAGGTTTATCTTCTGTTATAGAAATTTTAGCAATCTGGTTCCAAATTGTGGAAGGCGGCATAACTAACTGTTTATCACCTTCACTAGTCATTTTATATTAATGTTATATTTATAAACTTTAAATTCTTTTTTTGGTATTAATTATATTAATAATAATCTAAATAATTAAATAATCTAAATAATTAATTTAAATATTCTAAATAATTAAATATTCTAAATAGTTCAAGAATTAAATTAAATATTCTAAATAATTAAATAATCTAAATAATTAATTTAAATATTCTAAATAATTCAAGAATTAATTGTAATAAATTTACTCCTAGATTTTTGTGGTTTTACTACTTTCTTAACACAACCTTCATTAAATATGTCTTTATATTCATTTAATATAATATTTCTAATAAATTGATATACAATAGTTAGTACGTCTTCGTCACATTTGCCAACAATTAAAATACTACCTGTTCTAAATATCATATATGATATTTTAATAATTCTATCACAAACAGTGTGATAATAAATACAGCGAATACCAGGATAAGAACACGGGTCATAAATAGCATTAATGTTATATTTGTTTCTTAGTAGTGAATACAGTACTTCTCTGTTAATATAAAAACCACAATTAAAATTAGAATTAATTAGTACATTTTCTGTATCTTTATAATTACACTCAATAGTGTTATCAATATGTGCTTTTAACAGCTCTAATAATTTTTGTATAATAATATTCAATTGTTCATCGCTTTGAATACCGGGTATTTCTATTTTTCCAGTGTTAAAAATTTTAATATGTATTTCTTTAAATGAATCATTATGAAAAATTCTCAAAAATAATACAAAACAATTATAAAAAGCGCTTTTTTCTTTATTTGAATGATTTAACAAATCCTTTTTAGATAGTCCAATGCTAATTTTTCTGGTATGTTTGAATCTCTCATTTTCACTATGATTAATTATTTTACTGTTTACATTAGGAATTTCTTCTAGTTTTAACAGCATTTTATTATAATCATCAATATTGTCAAATGACACTTTTATTTGCTTTTTAGTAATACCCTCAATTTGTTCATTGTAATCTATAATTGGTATTTTCCAAAAATCGGCAAAAATATCTATTGTTTTACTAAGAAACAAGATTTTTGTTTTTGTAGATATATAAATATTTGAACATTTTTTTTCAAGTTCTTCAAAAGTAATAGTATTTTGTTGTTCTGCTTTAATAATACTACTTGAGTTATCTTCTTGTTTATTGTCTAAAAAATTAAGCCATTCATCATCAATAGTCATAGTATAAATAATAATGTTGATTTTAAATAATAAATTAATTCAATTATTTAAAATAATAAATAGAAATAAATATATGCAAACTTAGGTTACTTATTATTTTATTATTACAAAATTAAAATGCTATTAATGTTGTAATAATAAATTATATAAATTATTTATACAATTTGTCTTGTTATTCAGTTTTGAATAATTATGAATATAAAATTCAATGTCTAATATTTTATTATAACTAAAATCAGAAATATAGTTTTTTAATATGTAATATACATATTTTTTTATAAATTCATTATAATCAAAATTATACTTTTTCTCAAAATAAGTAAACTTTTTTAAATACGTCTTATAGTCACTAGTGTTATTTACATTATATAATTGTTCATATATAGTATTATTATATATGAAACTATTTATATGATGTAGTTGTAAATGGTTAATCATAGACCGTATATCATTATTGTATAAGTATATAATATAATTTAAATAGTCGGAAGTGACTACTAACTTCTCGTTTATGCATATAGTATTTAAAAAATTATATATATATGTTAGTGGAATACAATTAAATTTCAGTTTGCAAAAATAGCTTTGTAGATTGCTGTCTATTTTTGTAATATAATTACAAATTAAACAATAACGCACATTATAATTGCTGTAATATTCAATTAAATATTTTAAAGCTATTTGTGCTGTTTTTGTCATATAGTCTACTTCATCTAAAATAATGAATTTTGGTCCTTCGAAAAATAAGTTGTCAGATACAACAAAACTATGTAAATTTGTTCTAATTATTTCAATACCTCGTTCATCGGATGCATTAAGGTGAATAACTTGCTTTCTATTATATACATAATATTTATTCAAATATGTTTCAATTAAATTTATAACAGTTGTTGTTTTTCCTGTTCCCGGAGGACCATATAAGAGTAAATTTGGAAAATAATTTTTACTTAGTATATTATCTATTAATAATTTGTTATATTTACTTAATATAATAGAAGCAATAGTGT
>Ga0049082_10000132_pt1 | contig 17920 bp, 14 predicted proteins | sample GreLakmeHU45MSRF_FD_66718 | JGI IMG/M metagenome (GOLD analysis project Ga0049082, IMG submission 66718) | Freshwater lentic microbial communities from great Laurentian Lakes, MI, USA - Great Lakes metaG HU45MSRF | ecosystem: Environmental > Aquatic > Freshwater > Lake | place: Great Lakes... | reverse complement strand
GGGATTATGCGATATTGGGCTTGGAAAATGTTCTGTGTATAGAGAGAAAAAGTTGCGTGAGTGAAGTTGCTAATAATATCACAGAAAAAAGATTTTTAGACGTATTAGAAAGAATGGCTAAGTATACTCATAGGTTTATATTATTGGAATTTTCCATGGATGATATTATGAGCTATCCTGTGGGGTCTAATGTGCCAAAAAAAATGTGGGATAAAATTAAGATTAAACCGGCATATATAATTAAATATTTAACAGACTTGCAGATTAAACATAATATTCATGTGGTTTTTTGTGGGGATCCAGATAATGCTAAAACTTTTGCTCTATCTATCATGAAAAGGATAAATGAAACTTATGGTGGCCAACATAACCAGGGCCTATCTTGATAGCGCGTGGCTAGAGATAGGAGACACAGATTTATTAACTATAGACAAGAATCTGATGATCCACAGAAACAGGGTGGACATAGAGAATCCAGATAGACATCTATTACGACTCATGAGAGATCCCAATAATTTTGGCATGACGATAAAGATGCTCATGGACATAGAGTTGCATCCTATACAAATAGCCATTTTGCAGGAATTTTGGGATAGATCTTTTCCAATGTTTATTGCATCTCGTGGCTTCGGAAAAAGCTTTATTCTCGCCTTGTATGCAAGTCTTAAATGTATCTTTGTGCCGGGAACCAAAATAGTTATAGTGGGCGCCGCGTTTAGGCAAAGTAAAGTTATTTTTGAGTATATGGAAACGATTTGGCGCAAATCATCTATTATCAGGAGTATTTTTAACGGCAATGATGATGGACCCAGAAGAGATGTTGATAGATGCACAATGAGATACGGAGACAGTTGGGCTATAGCAATTCCTTTGGGTGACGGTAGTAAAATCAGAGGATTAAGAGCACATATTATTATAGCTGATGAGTTTGCTAGTATTTCTCCAGATATTTATGAGACAGTAGTATCGGGGTTTGCGGCCGTTTCTGCTGATCCTATTGAAAATGTAAAATCTCAAGCCAAAAAAGAATTGATGCAAGAGTTGGGCATCTGGTCTGATGAGTTAGAGTCATTACAAAAAAGACAAAGTAATCAGGCTATTGTTGCTGGAACAGCAGATTATTCTTTTAAGCACTTTGCCGCATACTGGGAAAGATATAAAAATATTATTAATAGTCGAGGAGATAAAAGGCTATTACAAGAAATATTTGGGGAGGAGATCCCAATAAACTTTAGTTGGAAAGACTATTCTATTATTCGAATGCCATACGAATTGATTCCTAGGGGCTTTATGGATGATAAGCAGGTAGCAAGAGCCAGAGCGACCATACATACGGGAATTTATAATATGGAGTATTCTGCTTGCTTTACTAAGGATAGTAATGGATTTTTTAAGCGAAGCCTTATAGAAAGCTGTGTAACCTCGGATGTTAAGCCAATCTTAATAGCTGGAGAAGCAGTGGTCTTTGATATTAAGGCCACAGGAGATCCTAAGTCAGATCATATTTATGGTATTGATCCAGCTTCCGAAAAAGATAATTTTAGTATTATTATTTTAGAAGTAAAGCCAACTCATAATAGAGTAGTTTATTGCTGGAGTACTAATAGGAATAATTTTAAAGAGAGACAAAGAGCAGGACTATCTAACGAATATGATTTCTATGGTTTTTGTGCTAGGAAAATTAGAGACTTAATGAAAAGTTTCCCATGCTCTAGAATTGGTATGGATGCTCAGGGAGGAGGAGTAGCTATAGAAGAAGCTTTGCATGATCTACACAAGCTACAAGAGGGAGAAATACCCATATGGCCAGTGATTAATGATAGCAAGCCAGCAGACACAGATGATCAACAGGGTCTACATATTTTAGAATTAGTACAGTTCGCTCGGGCTGATTGGACCTCGCAAGCTAATCATGGATTAAGAAAAGACCTTGAAGACAAGACCCTGCTTTTTCCTAGTTTTGATGATCTGACCTTAGGATTAGCCCTAGTTGAAGAATCGAAAGATATTTTGACCGGATCCTTAGACCCTATTTATGATACCGTTAGTGAGGGGGTTCTAGAGATAGAAGAGTTAAAAAATGAGTTAACAACAATTGTAATGACTCAAACTAGCTCTGGATATGGAGCTAGAGACAGATGGGATACTCCGGAGACTAAGATGCCAAATGGACGCAAGGGCAGACTGCGTAAGGATAGATATAGTGCTCTCATTATTGCTAATATGATAGCAAGATCACAACAAAAGGCTTTTGCCCCAGTCTCTTACGAGAATATTGGCGGTAATTCTAAGGACATACAAAAGAACGCAGATATTAAAATGTATAATGGTCCCGGATGGTTTACCAATGGTGCTAATGAGGATATATATGTTGGTGTTTACAAAAAATAGTGTATCATATCAATGATCCTATCTCAACCCCATTACAATAGTATTATATGCCAAAAAAATATCCAAAGAGTGAAGTAGCGGCTGCAGCAGAGCCTTCGACAGAAAAAGCATACATCACATGGGGCGAGGATTTGGCCTCTAAAACAGAAGCTCTTAATGCTTCTTCAGAAGCCCTACAAGAATACGATGGCGTTCAAAAAACCAGCGGATATTCTCGATATAGAACAGATTTTTCTAATCTAGACGGCAACACAGGAGGCAGACCGGGATTAACCAGAAATGATTATGACTACTTTAGACCAGATGAAGCAGTCCCCATTAAGATTAAACAGATCATTAGATTGGCCGATACCATATATCATCGAGTGGGATTAGTAAAGAATGTTATTGATCTTATGGGTGATTTTGGATGTCAGGGCATTAGGCTTGTACATAAAAACAAAAAAATAGAAAGATTTTACAAAAGCTGGTTTGATAAAGTCTCAGGAATAGAAAGAAGCGAAAGATTCTTGAATAATCTATATAGAGTAGGAAATGTGGTCATTAATAGACAAACAGCAAAAATCAGTCTCAAGGTTTCTGAATCTATGAGCAGGGCCGTAGCATCGCCAGACTTGATACTTAGCGATATGAATATGAGTGAGCTAAGCTTAGAAAAGAGAGAGATTCCATGGAGATATACTTTTATAGATCCTTTTTATGTTGATGTTGTTGGAGATAGTCTCTCTTCTTTTGTTGGAGATAAAAATAAAAGATATTCCATTACGCTACCAGCAAACCTTAGGAGAGTGATCAATAGTCCCAAGGGGGATATGGTTCAAGATATTGTTGCTCTGATACCATTACACATATTAGAAGCAGCAAAACACAAAAAGGCATGCCTACTAGATGCGGATAAGACTCAAGTCTTTCATTATAAAAAAGATGATTGGAGTATTTGGGCGTATCCTATGATCTATGCGATTATGGATGATATTAATATTATTGAAAAACTAAAACTAGCAGATTTAGCAGCTTTGGATGGGGCCATATCTAATCTCAGAATTTTTAAGCTAGGTAGTCTAGATCATAAAATAGCTCCTACTCGTGCGGCTGCGGCCAAGCTAGCTAGTATACTTGGTAATAATGTTGGCGGCGGAACTATGGATCTCATTTGGGGGCCAGATATAGAACTCATAGAGTCTAAAACTACTGTTCATCAATTCTTAGGAGAGGCTAAGTATACCCCACATTTAAACAGTGTCTATGCTGGACTAGGTATTCCTCCAACCCTGACTGGAACATTCGGAGCTTCTGGAACCACTAATAATTTCATATCACTTAAAACTCTTACGCAAAGACTAGAGTACGGAAGAAAGATGCTTATGTCTTTCTGGCAACAAGAAATTTTACTAGTTCAAAAGGCTATGGGATTTAAGCACTGTGCGAAAATTGAGTTTGACAGAATGGACTTATCTAATGAAGACACAGAAAAATCTCTGCTCATTCAGTTAGTTGATCGTAATCTCATATCCGACGAACTACTACAGTCTAGATTTGGCTTGGATCCAGACATGGAGAAGTCTAGACTAAATAGGGAAAACAGAGACAGAAAGACCGAAAGAATGGTAAATAAGTCAGGCCCTTGGCATGATCCACAATTTAATAATGCCCTAAAGAAAATAGCTCTAACTGGAGGAATTGTTACTCCTAGCGAGGTGGGACTAGAACTATTGCCCGCCGACCAAAACCAATTATCAAGATTCGATATGAGTAAAAATAGCAAAGTAAACACAACGCAGTTGGTAAAGGATTCGCCAGAATCTTTACCTGGAGTACCTGAAGCTGGCAGACCCAAGCTATCTCAAGATACCCAAAAGAGAAAAGAAAAAGTATTTAAACCCAGAACAGGAGCGACCCTGTTGGTTTGGACTAACGAAGCCCAAGAGAAAATTAGCGATATTATCAATCCATTGATTTTGGAATACTTCAACAAAAAGAACGTTAGAAGCCTGTCTCACGAACAACAAAAACATCTGGAAAAAATTAAAATTCAAGCCCTCTTTGCTCTAGAACCCTTGGTAACGGTAGGAGCCGAACAAATTTTAGCTACCATAAATATTAGTCAAGAAAACACCAAACACTACATTTTGGGGTATGATAGTTGGATTAAAGAAATCGGTAGCGATCTTAATCGACCATTAACTATGGAAGAACAAAAACAGATCAAGAGCGAATACTATAGATCTATACATACTACAGAGTAGCGTCTATTATGAAACTTTTTGAAACAGAAATTGTAGACGGTTTATCTGAGAAGATATTAGGTAAGTCTGCATCCTCAATAGTTTATGCCTCAGAGGCTCTTCCTTGTAAAACAAATTATATGCGTCCGACTCACATTAAGAGTCTAGCCTCTCTTGCTGATGCCGACTTATATTATGTTCAATCTATTTTAGTAACATCCTCATGGAATAAAAATGACGATATCTTTGATAAAGCAGAGGTGTGGCTAGCCAAAGACACCCCAGAAGATAAGCCTACCAACTTGGAGCATGATGAGAGCTCTATTATAGGCCATATCACCGCCAACTGGCCCATTACAGAAGACGGATTATTAATAGATATTCAAACCCCCATAGAGAATATTCCTGATAGATTTCATATCCTAATAGGTTCTGTGGTATACCGGAGCTTTAGTTCTGAGGTATTAAAAGAAAGATCCAACAAGCTAATAGCAGAAATAGAGAGCGGACACAAGTATGTTAGTATGGAGTGCTTTTTTACTGATTTTGACTATGGGTTACTAAATACTTCCACAAATGAATATAAGATATTAGCTAGAAATAATACTACAGCATTCCTAACCAAGCACTTGAGAGCATATGGTGGAGTAGGACAGCATGAAAACTATAAAATAGGCAGAGTATTGAGAGGAATCACGTTTTCTGGCAAGGGTTTTGTTGATAGGCCAGCTAATCCGGATAGTATTATTTTTACTCAAGCCAGTCTAGACGCTCCCCATATAAATAAAAATAGCGATTTTATAATGAAGGGTGTATTGAATACTAAGGTCGCAATCCCAGTGGAGCAGATACCAATGAGTTTAGAAAATACCGATACTATTACTACAGTTCAGGAAGAATCACCACAGTCATTTACGGAGGCTTATGCTATGATATCAGCACTGCAAAATCAAACGGCGATCTTAGAGACCACGGTTCAGACACAGGCAGATATTATCTCTTTGCAGCAGACGAAACTGGAGACTGTAGCCACGATGCATGATGAGGAAGTATTGAAGAAACAAAAAGAAGAAGAAGCCATGCTGACGATGAAGAAGAAAGAAGAAGAAGCCACGATGCATGATGAGGAAGTATTGAAGAAAAAAGAAGAAGAAGCCATGATGACGAGGAAAAAAGAAGAAGAAGAGGCCACGATGACGAAATACAGACAAGCAGAATTAGATAAGAAGGATTCAGCAACACTAAAGGTTCAGAGCGAACTAGATCATGCTCTGGAGCTTTTAGCTGGATACAAAGAGAAGGAAGAGAAAATGATGAAACAAAACAAAAAGATGAAGAGAGTAGCAGATCTTGTGGAGCTCGGTATCGACAGTCGTGCCGCCACGGCCACCGTTGAGAAGTTTGATGCTCTAGACGACGATATGTTTGCTGCTATTTCTGATCTATTAGTGGCCAAGATGCCAGAATGGTTACAGAAAAAAATCGACGAAAAGAAGCAAAAAGAAGAAGACAAGAATACGACGAAAACTGCTCCTGTAGCAGCTTTAGAGCAAGCTCTTGATAGCGCAGAGTCACAAAATGATATTGGTCTCAGTGTTGGTGGCGGAGAAGAGAACTTAGAAACGAATACTACTCGCGCGGAATTGGTTGATTATGTTTGTAACAGGCTCGGTAAAACACTTTACAAGGGAGAATAATAATGGCTCTGAAACCAGATCGTATTGAAGAAAGCACAGATATTTCATTTTTCATGAATACCGTGGGAGACCGCGGAGGTATAGTGGTTCATACTTCGGGCGCTGGTGGCTCAGGCATGGATGACTCTTATTCTGTAGTGGCCTATCCAACCACCACTCAATCGGGCACATTTCCTGCTGGATTGTTGCTGAATGATGTGGTTAGTCTTGATCTTACTAGACAGCATATCAACTGGCATAAAGACGAGGTTCAAGTTGGTGGCAAGGTAGCAATCCTTCGTAGGGGTACTGTTGTAACGAATAGGGTTACGGGCGCTCCATATCAAGGTCTGGCTGCCTATTATGGCGTTTCTGGAATACTAACCGCAACGAGCACAAACAGCGTTAAGGTTGGTAGTTTCTTAAGTTCTGTAGATGCCGATGGGTATGTGCGTGTAGGTATTAATATTCAGTAATTGTTTGCGTTGTTCACAATAAATTAGGAGAAAACACTAATGGCTAATTCAAAGTCCTTTATTCCTTCGTCGCCTGGGTTGACCGAACTCCTTGTTCGTTGCGGCTCACACAAAAAAGAAGAATCCCTTGCTGCTAATGCGGAATTTGCAAAGGCTTTGGAATTGCCTCTTCGTCAAGGTATTCTTAATGGAGATATTTTGGATGGTATTTTCGAACCCATTCAATTAGCTCCTGGTTCTACTCCCGAGTTTCCGTTAGACTTTCTGGCCCCTGGCACAGAAAAGGATTTCGTAGCCTATACGATTCCTAATCATGGTTATATTCCACAGCGTCATGTTGAGGGTGACTATGTAATGGTTCCTACGTATGATATCGGCGCAAGCATCGATTATCTCCTCAAGTATGCTAGAGATGCTCGTTGGGACGTTGTTGGTCGTGCTATGGAAGTGCTCGAAGCTCAGTTTGTTAAGAAGATGAACGACGACGGCTGGCACACGCTGTTAGCTGCTGCTGTTGATCGTAACATTGTAGTGTTCGATAGCGATGCTTCTGGTGGTCAGTTTACTAAGAGATTAGTCTCTATCATGAAGACGGTTATGCGTCGTAATGGTGGTGGTAATTCTTCTTCTCTTAATCGTGGTATGCTTACGGATCTTTATGTTTCTCCAGAAGCTATGGAAGACATTCGCAACTGGGGTCTTGATCAGATCGATGAGCTTACTCGAAGAGAGATCTACACAGCTGCTGACGGAACGCTTAATCGTGTTTTCGGCATCAACTTGCATGATCTTGATGAGCTGGGTGCTGGTCAACAGTATCAGACGTTCTATACTAGTACTCTCAGTGGTACTATGGATGGTGGTGACTCGGAAGTGGTTGTGGGCCTCGACTTGAGAAAGAGAGACTCGTTTATTATGCCGGTACGTCAAGAGGTCCAGATTTTTGAAGATGATACTTTGCATCGTCAAAAGAGAGCTGGCTTCTATGGTTGGGCAGAGCAGGGTTTTGCTGTGCTTGATAATCGTAGGGTGCTTTTGGGTTCTCTCTAATATTTCGACCTTATAGATATTAAACAAAACTGAGCCGCGTGTAATATCGCGGCTCTTTTTTTGATATTAGCTATTTCAATCACGATATATCACTTAAAGTGTATCATAATATGTGTTCTGTAGACTATAGTAATTAATTCTTGAAGGGGGCTTTATGGCTTGGAGAACAGAATTAACTCTTATTGTGAGAACTCTCATTAACGACCTAGAGACTGTGCCCACATACAGCGATACTAGAATTAGGCAAATGATTATGGTAGCTTTTCAGTATGTGATAACGGATATTAACTTACCTCTCAACTACGAAATAGATATAGTGGGACAGAACATATCTCCAGATCCTACTATGGGAGAGAGTAGGAACGTTGATTATTTGGGTCTGGTAGCCCTTAAATCAGCCTGTATGCTAGATCAGAGTACTCTAAGAACAAAACTCACCACAGAGGGCATACGCGCCAGCTTAGGACCAGCTAGCATGGTTCTTTCCGGTGGCGCTAGGGCGTTTATGTCCATATTAGAAGTGGGCCCTTGTGCTCTATATGACGATCTGGTAAATAATTACAATATTGGAGAGGGAGCTGTGGTCAGGGCAGTACTCGGTCCTTTTGTTGGCAATAATTTTTATCCATATATGAACGATAGAGCTAACGATAATCGCAATGGGAGTATAGACTTCTATAGTCACTAGGATCAATAAACATGATAGACTTGGGACCATTAAAGGCTATATATAAAGCAACAATAGATAATATGTTGTCTGAATTAGGGTTAGGAACCGAGTGTAAACTTATCTATAAAGATACCAAACAAACTCAGTGTTATAATTGTCTATACGATCCAATTAGTAAAAAGTCTGCAAATAAGTATAAAGAGTTAAATACTATTAATTTTCAGAGTGGTGGAGATTGGAATAGTCAAGATGGAAACCTACTTAGCGTAGGCACCTCGGGCAAAGCTAGCGCCTATGGTACGTTTGATCAATCGGGAAACGCCTGGGAATTGCTATCTACAACAGTATTTGGTTCCTATAATGCTGTTAGGGCAGGAGCGTGGAATTCTACGTCGGTTACCCAAACGTCTAGTATGGTTAGAGCATTTATTTCTATGTATAGCTCCAGTAATGTTGTTAGCTTTAGGATTGCCTCTGCCAGCAATCCAGATAATTATAGTCAATTTGTAGCCATAGATAATCCTAATAATGTAGCAGATAATACTGGGTATGGCTCAGTAGCATATTCCTATAAAATAGCAAAGTACGAGACTACTAACTCAGAATATGTGGAGTTTTTGAATAGTATCGCAAAAACAGATACCCAGAATCTATATAATGTGGGTATGACCTCGGATGTGAGAGGAGGAATATTGAGATCGGGTAGTTCTGGAAACTATGTATATTCTACTAAGGAGAATATGGCAGATAAGCCTGTGGTATATATTACTTGGTTTAGTTCTCTAAGATTTTGTAACTGGTTACATAATGGTAGAACTAGTACCTCTAGCACAGAAAGTGGCGCGTACGCATTAAACAATACAAACGACACTGCTGTGCAAAAAACCGCAGGAGCAAAATACTATATACCCACAGAAAACGAATGGTACAAAGCAGCATTTTATAGTCCAAGTATCCTTAATTATTGGGACTATGCTACTCAAACTAACTTTACTCCTACTCCGACAGCTTCTGATAGTATTGGTCGCGGAAAAAGTCTCGGGCCCATAGCTTTTGGTAGAGAGATATCTGCATCTCAGTTGTGTCCTGTGTGTCTGGGAGCAGGACAGATAAAAGTAACAGCCTCTGAGGATGCGAGCTTTATCGTTATTTTCGACTACAAGAATTTTATGGGCAGTAGGAATGCTATACATCTAGTAGAAGGATATGCTCAAACAGTATGTTCGGCGGAATATTACACAAAGATTAAGCGGTGTGGCGAGCTGATTATTGATACCACCAAAATATCTTCTAGTCAAAATGTTTTTGTTAGACAGTCTGAGCCTGCTCCTGTGGGGTTGGGAGATAATGATTATATCTTTACAAACTGGAAAAGGAAAGAATAATGTGCGCAATAAACATCACAGCAAACATCCTAGAATCTGACGATGAAATTTCTAGATTAATCATGAAGGCCCTGCTTCCAGAAATAAATAGTAGTCTCAATTCTGCTTTTTATAAGATTAAAGAGAGACTAGTGCTTTTGGTGCAAACAGCTATTACTTCTTCTCCAGAATATACGTCTATTATGTCTGGACAATTAAAGTATGAGTTTGGTCTACCCGATTCCGCAGCGAGACTCTTAGAAATTTTAACATTTTGGAAATATATTAATGTGGAATATAATAAAGCTAAGATCAATGGTAATAGATTATCTGGATCTATTTCTATCTCTATGATTAAATCAGACTATAGCGATGTGCTATCTAGTGCTGCGGCGGTATTAAAAACAGAAAATGGTGCGGATTTACAGTGGTTGTCGTGGCTATTGCTTTTTGGAGACAAAACAATCATTAAAACACATAATGTTGTTCTGGGGCCAAGTCCAGTTTCTAGAACTGGTGGAGCGATTATGAAAGCATCTAGTTCTGGCAAGTGGGGGGTTCCTTCGGAGTTTTCTGGTACGGCCAACAATAATTGGATTACCAGAGCAATAGATAGTGTGTCTCAAGATATAGATAGCTTACTCATGAAAGCATTAGGATAAAACAATGGATGATTATAATTATATAAATGAGAAATTTACTGGGGTTTCAACTATCAATGATAATATGTTGATATCTCAATTAGAAAATAATATGAAGTCTTTTTTAGATTGGGGATTTGTGAATATAGGTGGATTTATCAATGTAATTAAACCAGAAGCAAATCTCTATGACAATACTCCATACCAACTAATTGTTGTGGAGGATCCGAACTATAACGATGGACAAATATGGCAATCAACCAGAAAAGATTGGATATGGGAAAGTGGCATTGTTCATAATGGCTATTCTCCGATATCAATTAGTGGCGTTGTTATTAATGGGACTAACTATGCTTTAGATAATACCACATATAAATATTATTTAGATTATAATTTGAGTAGGATAGTCTTTAATTCTGCTATACCAACCAACAGTGCTCTATCCATGAATTATTCTTATCGTTGGGTACAAGTTTATAAGTTTGATGATGCTAACTGGTGGCAAGAAATTCAATATAATACAGATGCTAATAAATTACACTTTGAAAATATGAACGCTGGCGACTTTACTATGTTTAGCATGAATCGAATTCAGCTACCAGCAATTATCATAGAAACGGTGCCCAGAAGCATGTCTAGGCCATATAGATTAGGAGATAAATCATTAATAGTAGAGCAAGACCTATTATTACATGTTCTAGCAGGAAATAGAGCAGAAAGAAATAATTTAATAGATATTATTAGAATACAACAAGACAAGGTGATTTGGACATATGATACTAATAAAGTAGTCAATAATGAGGTTTTTCCCTTGGGCTTTAATGGATCGTTAAATCCGAACAGAAAGCAGTATTCTGAACTAATTCGGGATGTAAATTACCAATGGAAAACGTGTATGCTCCAAAATATTGTTATTTCAGAGGTCGAATCTTTTAGTCAGGCCCTATCAGAGGCGACAATTAGGCTGACCGCCGAGATTATTTTTGACGATCTCTAAAAGGTTGGTGTATCTTATTGGGTAGACATATAATAACCACACCAGCTAATCGGAGACTATACCATGTCAAATAGAGTATTTTACGCTTCTCAAGGAGTTAGTGTTGGCGGAGTAAACGTGCAAGGCGCTCAAAGCGTAGGCATTACAACCAACTTTAACCTAGAGCAGGTATTTCAGCTGGGCCAGTTGGATCTCTATGACAACGTTTCTTTGGATCCAGAAGTAGAAATTACCATGAGCAAGGTATTGGATGGTGCGCCCACTATTTACAAATTAGCCACGGGTGGAGGTACCATTATTAGCAATGCTAACGACGAAACAATAGTGGTTGTGGGCGTGGGAGAGGATACAAACTCTAGTCTGACTAGTACTTCGGCCATTACTTGTAGTGGTATGTTTATTTCGTCCTTGTCGTATCAGATTGGTGTGGACGGGAATATGACAGAGGATATTACTTTTGTTGGTAACACCAAGGTTGCGACTGGCTCGGTCACTGCTCCAAGCGGCACGACCGGTGCTGTATTACGCAGACAAAATGTTAAGTTGGCCAGCTCTACCTTGCCGACGGAAGTAAGTGGTAAAAATATTCAGACGATTTCTATATCAGCAGATCTTGGCAGAGAGAGTATGTATAAGCTCGGAACACTCAAGCCGTTTCATAGATTTGTAAATTTTCCATTAGAAGTAACGTGTGAGTTTGAAGTTAGCGTTACGGCTATGGAGTCTGTGGCTATCCAAGCTGCTACCTCGGAATGTTCTGGTATTACTGCTACTAATCAACCTATCAGCATTGTGCTGTGCTCGGCTGCTGCTGCCTCTGGCGGGGCTGCGCAGTATACTTTTAACCTGGGAAGTACGAATAAGCTGCAGTCTGTATCATACACCGGTGGTGATACCGGCGGCGGTAATGCTACGGCGACTTTTTCGTATGTCACATATAATACTCTCGATATCACCGGGTAATATAGCTGCGAAAAGATATAAATTGTGGCAAGTTGTTGATACGCTTATGCAAATAGGTCGCGGAGTCGCCCAATAAGGAAATAGTTATGCCGAATTATAGAGTCTTTTTTGCTTGTCAGGCAGTTGCGGTGAATAACACTTTTGTGGAGGGTGCTCAGAGCGTTGGAATGACAACCACCTTTGATCTTGAACCCATTTTTCAGCTAGGACAGTTAGATCCATATGATGTGATTCCTGTAACGCCCAATGTGGAGGTTACGATTAGTAGGGCTCTTGTTGATGGTGGCACCACATTGTTTAATGGTAATTTTGCCACAGTAGCAGCAAATAATAGTACAAATATTTGTTTGAGCGTGGGCGACGATACCGCCCCGGTTTTAAAGAGCCCAACTTTTAACGTGTTTATTGAAGAGGCTGGATTAACTTCTGTTTCATATAAGCTGAGTACCGAAGGAGCTTTTACTGAAGATGTGACCTATTCAGCCAATAAGAAAAAAGCCGGGGGCTGTCAGGTAATAGCTCCTGGAGACGCTCTGCACGGCATATCGGGTCATGTTAAGATGAGACAATACTACAATGGAGGAACTCTGCCTCCGCCCTTAGTGGGTCAACGTATTAGTAGCATTACTATTGGTGCTAGCTTTAGTAGAGAGAACCTATTCGAACTTGGAAGATATGAGCCATACTATAAGTTTGTAAATTTTCCTATTGAAGTGACTTGTGAGTTTGAGGTTATAGCAACAGACTTGGACTCGATAGCTGTTGCTGAAACTGCCACCGCCCAGTGTGCTAGCCCTCAGGATAATCCTAAAGTAGCAATAGTGATTAATGCTTGTGGAAACAGCTGGGATCTTGGAGATCAATGTAGGCTTACCTCTGTTACTTATGGAGGAGGAGATGCTGGAGGAGGCAACGCTACGATCACCTACAGTTATTCTACATACAATACTCTGACAGTCAGCTAGGTAGTAAGACCCAAGAATACTTTTTAGGATACTCTTTGTTTGAGAGAATTAGGAATGGATATTGAATCTTTAGTTTATAAAATCATTACTGGTTATTACTATATAACCATTGATGATACAGCATACAAGGTTTTACACCCAACACTAAAGATTAAGCAACACGCCCATCTCTTATATTCAGATGCTATGCAAAAGAATAAGTTTGATAGCCCTAATTGGATAAAGGATCGAGATAAAGACAATATTTTATTATCTAATCAGATATGGAGCCAAACACAAGAAACAGAGCTAGAAGCTTTTTTAAAGAAGCTAGAGGACATGAAGATAGAATTATATCTAAAATTTGGAGATCCCATAATGAAACAAAAAATTAAACAATCTCTAGGCTCAGGGAAAAAAGAAGTTCATAAAATGCACGCTAAAAAGATGTCTATGGATCATATGACTCTGGAGAGCTATGCGCATAATCTTAAGAATGAACAAATTATTATAAGTACGGTTTTTCATATGGATGGTACTCCAGTTTTTACAGAGAAAGATGTGGGGGCTGATCTGTTAGAGTCTTTTATTGGAGCAATAGCTGAAAATAGTATAGATATGGATATTCTTAGGGTTGTGGCCCGCTCTGATATTTGGAGATCATATTGGGATGCTGCAAAGAGCAATATTTTTCCACCACCAGCCTATGATTGGACAGACGAACAAAGACTTCTCATTAATATTAGTAAAATGTATGATTCTGTAAGGGAGCATCCTGAATGTCCAGAAGAAGGAGTGATAGATGATGATGATGCTTTAGATGGGTGGATCTTATTTAATAAGAGACGCGCGGATAAAGACAGAAAGAAAAACAAAGTTATGGATGCTATTGGTGGTAAATATAAAAATGCAAATGAGATATTTGTAGTAACCCACTCGGCAGAAGAATCACAAGAGATATTTGCTATGAATGATGCCTCAGGAATGGCTCAAATTCGTTCCATGTCAAAAGCAGCAAATAGTAGCACGGAAGGAGTTAATTGGGCGGAATTGCCCCACGTAAAAGCGGAACTTAATGGCCAAATTCAACAAAATAATAAGAGAAGGAAATAATGATGTATAATAATAATAAAGATAGAAATATTATCGTAGAAGAAATGTTGCATAGAGTAGAGACCAGACTTAAGACTATAATGATAGGTAGCCTTGCTAGATTTGAAGATAGATTTGGATATCTTTGGAATCAAGACGGGGATCCGAATACAGAACAAGAGATATTCTTTCAAGACCTCTGGGAGTCTACTCGAACAGAAATACTGAATCATGGACATAATCAAATAAGGCAAAGTCAAGAGGAGGTATCAGAGCTATTGGACAGAGCAGAGAGACACACAATCAAATTTTATTTTAACAAGTAAGTAACATAGGAGATCATACCGATGAATAGTATAACGTTTAAGACTTTTGTGAATGGTAAAGAGACGGAACTGACGGCCAAAATGCCTAGCCTTACAGATCAAAGAGAAGGACAGAAAGTATATAATCAAGCCTTTTCTGATGCTGTAAAGTCTGGCTCTATTGTTAGGGCAAAGCTCGATGATCTGCTGGTAGAACAGGGCTTGTGGGATGACACAAAGCAGGCGAGATTTACTGGTATTCAAAAAGAAATCGCTGAAGGAGAAAAGTCTTTGGCTAAGGGAGGTATATCTCTCAAACAGGCCAAAAATGTCGCCATTACGATGAGAGAGTTAAGAGACGAGCTCAGAGAGCTTATCTCGGTTAGAACCAATCTAGACACTCACACAGCAGAAGGACAAGCGGATAATGCTAGATTTAATTATTTGGTTTCTTCCTGCGTGGTGTATACTGACAGTAAGAAGACTTATTTTTCTGGCTATGAAGACTACTTAAATAAGTCCTCTGACCTAGTAGCAATTAACGGAGCCCAAAAGTTGGCCGCAATGCTATATGGTTTGGATTCGGATTTTGAAAAGAAGCTACCGGAAAACAAGTTTTTGGTGCAGTATAAGTTTTTAAATGATAAGTTGCAGTTTATAGATAATACGGGGAGATTAACAGATTCTGATGGTCGTTTAGTGGACGCTAATGGTAGGTACGTTAATGATACTGGTGGTTTTGTGGACAGAGAGGGTAGCTTGGTGGATCTACAAGGAGATTATATTGTTGATTTCGTTCCTTTTACTGACGAAAACGGCCAACCTGTTGTATTGGATACTAGCAACGATGTTAAACAAGAAGATCCAGCAGTTAAGCCTTCGGATGTTCAGCCCCCAGTGGTTCCGCCTGAGCCTCCTGTGGTTCAGTCTCAGCCCCCGGTGGTTCAGCCCCCAGAAGCAAGTTCTCCTGAGCCCACTCCGGAAGTCTAAGGATCGTATTTATTCTTGTCTACAAAATAAGATTCCTCCAGATGTCTCAGACCTCTGGGGGTTTTTTATTATTCCTAAACTGATAATCGGTTAAGATATTATGGCTAAATCTTTTAATTTAACGGCGATGATTAATCTGCAAGGACCAGGTAATGTAAAACCTGTTGTTTCTGCTATTAGGCGAGAGCTTGGATCTATCAAAACCAATATACAATTAGATATCAAGTCTTCTGCTGGTAAAAATATAAATACCATAACACAAAAGCTACAGCAGCTATCAGCAGCAGCGGTAACAGCAACAACTAATGTTTCTACTCTGTCTGCGGCATTAAGCTCCTTGTCTTCTAGTATGGGTAGCGTAGGATCTGTGTCTAGTAGTGCTGGGGCATCGGTGTCTCAAGTGTCTAAGTCTGTGTCTTCTGCTGGAAAATCTGTAGAAACAGCAACAACGCAAATGCAAGATTTCGGTAAACAGTCTGGACTTGCTATTCGTCGCTTTGCTGCTTTTAGTGCTGTATCTGGAGTGATATATAATTTAGTAGGAGCTGTATCTAGTGCCTACTCAGAATTTCTTGTTTTTAATAAAGAGATGGTCAGACTATCTCAGGTAACGGGTCAATCTTTAGAATCTTTGTCTGGAGTAGCCAATGAAATCACTAGGCTATCTACATCTTTAGGAGTAGCTTCTTCTGAGCTTATTCAGGTGACTTCGACCCTGTCTCAAGCGGGACTATCAGCGGACGATACAAAGACCGCCCTAGAGGCTTTAGCAAAATCAGCACTAGCACCATCTTTCGACAGTCTTTCAGAAACAGTCGAAGGCTCTATAGCTGCTATGAGACAGTTTGGTTTGGGCGCCAAAGATTTAGAAGGAGCTCTTGGTTCTATCAATGCTGTTGCCGCAGCTTTTGCTGTTGAGTCCTCAGATATTATTACCGCTATTCAACGAACAGGAGGAGTATTCGCTAGTGCTAGCAAGGGAGTTAGCACAGGATCTGAGGCCCTACAAGAATTCATAGCTATCTTTACAAGCGTGAGAGCTACCACTAGAGAAAGCGCAGAAACCATTGCTACTGGACTAAGAACTATTTTTACTAGAATACAACGAGGAGGCACCATAGAAGCCCTCAAAGAGTATGGCATAGTACTCACAGATCTAGAGGGTAAGTTCGTTGGGCCATATGAAGCAGTTAGAAGACTCAGCGAGGGATTAGCTGGTTTAGATACGAGAGATTTAAGATTCGGCAAGATCGTAGAGGAGCTTGGAGGATTTAGACAAATAGGTAAGGTTATTCCTCTTATTCAAGAATTTGCCACAGCCCAAGCTGCGTTGGGTGTTGCTCAAAGGGGTTCTGGCTCGTTAGCTAAAGATGCTGCATTAGCACAACAAGGACTCGGTGTTCAGTTTATGAAAACCAGAGAGTCTTTTGTTTCGTTGGTTAGAGAGATCGGAGATAGTGGAACATTCAAAGCGATTGCAACAATATCCCTCGCAACAGCCAATGCTTTTATCTCGTTAGCCAGCGCGCTCAAGCCACTATTACCAATGTTGGTGGCTCTTACTGCTATAAAGGGCGCCTCAATATTAACGGAATTTACTGGTGGATTTTTTAGTGGTGCTGGTGGGGGTGGCGGAGGAGGCGGTGGTGGTGGAGGCGGTGGAGGTGGTGGAGGATCAAGACCAACGGGCACTGCTGATAGAGGCGACTCGGATACGGGTGGCAGCGAAGTAGATATTTCAGGTTCTTTGGCCGAAGCTGCTGCTGCTACAACATCAAATACTGCTGCCTTAGCTAGTAATACCACTAGTATGTCTGTGTTAACAACCTCTGTGAATGCTCTGGCCGCTATTATTAATACTTCTGGGGGTTCTGGCTCTGCGCCATTAAATGGAGGGGGTTTTGTTCGAAGATTTGCTAGAGGAGGAGTTGTACCGGGTAGTGGTAGCGGAGATACTGTGCCAGCAATGTTACAGCCGGGCGAGTTTGTGATTCGTAAAAACGCCGTGGACACTCTGGGTGCTGGCAACTTGCATAAGATGAATAAGAGTAGTGGGGGATCTATTAGAGGATATGCTGCTGGGGGTATGATTGCGGGTTTTAGTGGTAACACAGCTAAAAGCACAGTATTAACAGA
>Ga0049082_10000127_pt1 | contig 18093 bp, 14 predicted proteins | sample GreLakmeHU45MSRF_FD_66718 | JGI IMG/M metagenome (GOLD analysis project Ga0049082, IMG submission 66718) | Freshwater lentic microbial communities from great Laurentian Lakes, MI, USA - Great Lakes metaG HU45MSRF | ecosystem: Environmental > Aquatic > Freshwater > Lake | place: Great Lakes... | reverse complement strand
GCTCGAAGCCGACCGCAAGCTCAACAGCACCGACACCGACGGTACGTCAGACCTGCGCGTCTCACTCGTGAACGCACCGGGTGCGCAGTCATACCCGATCGCGTCGTTCACATGGATGCTGATCGCGCCGTCGGCCATTGGCCCCGAAAAGAGCCGCCAATTGGCCGCCTTCATCCGCTGGGCCCTGCTGGACAACCCCGACGTCGCCAGCACGCTGGGCTACGTGCCCCTGCCCTCGGAAGCCGCCACCCGTATCGCCGATCGCCTTGACGCGGCGCTCGCGAAGGAAGCGCCGCGGTCGCCGTGACAGATCCGTTACACGGGTCGAAGCGGTCTCGACGCTTGAAAACCTAGCTTCACTGCATGCAGACCCCGCTCGGCGACCGGCTCTATCGCACGGTCACGACGGTGTGCGCCGCCGCGATTCCCCTCGTGCTCGTGCTGCTCACCGCCGTGGTCCTGCGCGCCGCGTGGCCGGCCCTGTCGACGCACGCCGCCGATCTGGCCTTCGGCACCACGTGGGACGTTCCCCGGGCCCGATTCGGCGCCCTGCCCGCTATTGCCGGCACGCTGCTCACCGCGCTGCTCGCCCTCGGCATCGCCACCCCGCTCGCCCTTGGCGTCGCCATCTTTACCGTCGACATCGGACCGCGGCGCCTGCACGAGCCGGTGGCGTTTCTGGTGAACCTGCTCGCCGCGATTCCGTCGGTGGTGTACGGGCTCTGGGGAGTGTTCGTCCTCGTGCCCCTGCTTCGCACCACCATCATGCCGGCACTCGTGCCCCTCGGGTCGTTCATCCCGCTGTTCCGGGGGCCGGCCTATGGCCCCAGCGTGCTCGCGGCCAGCCTGGTGCTCGCCATCATGGTCCTGCCATACATCGCGAGCATCAGCCGCGAGGTACTGCTGGCCGTACCGAAGGCGCAGCGTGAGGCGGCACTCGCCCTCGGCGCCACCCGCTGGGAAGTCGTGCGCGATGCCGTGCTCCCTGCGGCCCGTTCGGGGCTGATCGGTGGCGTGATGTTGGGCCTCGGCCGTGCGTTCGGGGAGACACTCGCGGTGACGATGGTGATCGGCAACCGCCATGCGATTCCCGACTCGCTGTTCGATCCGGCGTATACGATGGCGTCACTGCTGGCGAATGAGTTCGCCGAGGCCTCGAGCGACGCCCATCTCTCGGCGCTGATGGCCGTCGCGGCGCTGCTGCTCGTGATCACCCTGCTCGTCAATCTGCTCGCGCGATGGCTGGTGCGTCGCGTCGCGATCGGATTGCCCGGTTCGCGCTGGTCATGAACGTCCGATCTCAACAACGTCGCCGCACCGGTCGCGTCATGACGGCGCTCACGTGGACGGCCGCCATCGTGGCGATCATCCCGCTCGTCACGATTCTGGCGCATCTGCTCGTAAATGGGCTCGGGAAACTCACGCCGAGCTTCTTCACCCAGCTGCCCTCTCCGCCCGGCGTGCGCGGGGGCGGTGTTGCCAACGCGATCATCGGGTCGGGCATCCTCGTCGCCATCGCCATGACGGTGGCGGTTCCAGTCGGCATCGGCGCCGGCCTCTATCTCGCCGAGCATCGTCGCGGTCGCTTCGCCCTGGCCGTGCGCGTGCTGGCCGATGTGTTGAGCGGCCTGCCCTCAATCGTCCTCGGCATCTTTGCCTGGGAATTGATCGTGCGACCATCGGGACATTTCTCGGCGTGGGCGGGCGGCATCGCCCTCGGACTCCTGGTGTTGCCGCTCGTCGCGCGTGCCACCGAAGAGATGGTGCGCCTCGTGCCGGTCGCCCTCACGGAAGCCGCGTTGGCCCTCGGCTACTCGCGCTGGCGCACCTCGCTCACCGTCGTGCTGCGCACGGCGATGCCCGGCATCCTGACCGCCGTGCTGATCGCGATGTCGCGTGCGGCCGGCGAAACCGCGCCGCTGCTCTTCACCGCGTTTGGCAACCCGTTTTGGTCGGTCGATCCGGCGCGCCCGATTGCCGCGTTGCCGCTGCAGATCTACGCCTATGCACAGAGTCCGTACGACGAATGGCGCGCGCAGGCGTGGGCCGGCGGCCTGGTGCTGGTTATTCTCGTCGCCCTGATCAGTGCCGCCGGCCACGCCGTCGTTCGCGCGCGCGCCAAGCTACTCTCGGCTGTCACGCCTCGCGTGGAACAGCTGGATGAGTGAGCGCACCATGACGGCCATTGCCGCGCCGCGGGTGCACATCGCCAATTTGTCGGCCGGCTTCGCCGACCGTGGCGTGCTGCGACAGGTGAGCCTCGATGGGCCACCCGGTCGAGTGCTCGCCATCGTGGGTCCGTCGGGATGCGGCAAGAGCACCGTGCTGCGCTGCATCAACCGCCTGCACGAACTGGACGAGGGCGCCTTCGTCAGCGGGGAGGTATCCGTCGGCGAACTGCCGGTCTACGCGCCCTCGACCAACGTGATCGCCTTGCGCCGTCGGGTCGGCATGGTGTTTCAGCGACCGACACCGTTCGTCACCGCGTCTGTCTTCGACAACGTGGCGGCGGGTGTACGGGCGCATCGGCGGTCGATTGCCACCAGCGAGCTGGAGGGACTGGTTGAGGATGCGTTGCAGCGCGCCGGCCTCTGGCGTGAAGTGGTCGATCGACTTTTCGGTACCGTGATGGCGCTCTCGGGAGGCCAGCAACAACGGCTCTGCATCGCCAGAGCGCTGGCGGTGCAGCCCGACGTGCTGTTGCTCGATGAGCCCACGGCGTCGTTGGATCCCATGGGCACCCAGCGCATTGAGGAGCTGCTCTACGATTTGCGCGACACGGTCACCGTGATCATGGTGACCCACAACATGCAGCAGGCCGCGCGCATTTCCGACGTCACGGCGTTTCTCCTCGACGGTCGGATCATCGAGTGTGCCCCAACGCGGCAGCTGTTCACGACACCGTCCGACGCGCGCACCGAAGCCTACATCACTGGGCGGTTCGGATGAACACCGACCTCTACACCCTGCCCGGTGCCGTCATTCTCGAACGGTTCTCCGCGTGGTTCGGCGCAGCCCCGGCGCTGCACAACGTCGACCTCACCGTACGTCCGCGTTCGGTCACTGCGCTCATCGGTCCCTCGGGCTCGGGCAAGAGCACGCTGTTGCGCGCCATCAATCGCCTCAACGACGAACTGCCGGGAGCGCGCCACAGCGGGCGCCTGCTCCTCGACGGCGCCAATGTTTACGCGCCCACGGTCGACGTGAGCGAACTGCGGCAGCGGGTCGGCATGGTGTTTCAACGATCCAATCCATTTCCCCGCTCCGTGTTCGATAACGTGGCGTATGGTCCGCGCCTCAATGCCGGCCTCACCGGTCGGGCACTCGACGACGCCGTCGAAGACGCGCTGCGACGGTCTGCCCTGTGGGACGAAGTCAAGGATCGCTTGCACCATAATGCGCTCACACTCTCCGGTGGTCAGCAGCAGCGGCTCTGCATCGCGCGCACGCTCGCCAACCGGCCGGCCGTGCTGCTACTCGACGAACCGACCAGTGCGCTCGACCCGCAGGCGACGCAGCGCATCGAAGAACTCCTGTACGATCTGCAGCAGGACCTTACCATCATTATCGTGACCCACAACTTGCATCAGGCCGCGCGCGTGTCGCGACGCACGGCATTGCTGATAGACGGCGTGCTGGTCGAAGACGCGGCCACCGATCGGTTATTCACACGCCCGTCCAATTCACGGACCGAAGCGTTCATCACGGGGAGGTTCGGCTGATGCCCAATGTGCCCGCCGGCTACCGGCACTTTCACGACGAGCTCGCACTGTTGAAGCAGCGGCTGCTCGACATGTCCGAACGCGCCGAATCCTTAGTCGCGCTCTCAGTCGAAGCGCTGCTCGAGCGCGACCGCGACAAGGCGATCGCGGTGATCGAGGCCGACGAGGAACTCGACCGGCTCGAGGTAGAGGCCGAGAATCAGGCCATCGCTATGCTGGCCCTCCAGCAACCGATGGCCCGCGACCTCCGTTTCCTGATCGGCGCGATCAAGGTGTCTAGCGACCTCGAGCGCGTCGGCGATCACGCGGTCAACATCGCGCAGTGCGCGGTGCGCCTGGTCGATCAACGCGCTGCCGTACCGGCCGTCCCCGCCCTCGCAGAGATGGCGCGTCGGGCGCGCGCCATGCTCAGCGACGCCCTCGACGCCTTCATCCGCGGCGACGGCGCACTCGGCCGTGCCGTGGGCAAAGCCGATGATGATGTCGATGCCGGGCATGAGCGCATCTTTCGTGCACTGCTGGCCGACATGATGAGCGACCCGCAGATCATTGCCCCGTCGCTTGAGCTGTTGCTGGTCAGCCGGAACTTGGAGCGGGTGGCTGACCTGGCCACCAACATCGGCGAAGATGCGGTGTATCTTGCCGAGGGGAAGCAGATTCGTCATCGATTCGACGAGGACGCCCACACGCCTTCTTCGAGCGACGCGACATGACGGCTCCACTCACGAACGCATCGACCGACATCCGGATCGCCGCGATCGACATCGGCTCCAACTCGGTTCGCCAGATCGTGGCGGACGTCTCCCCCACCGGGCAGATCCGCGTTGTCGACGAGATGAAGGCGATGCCGCGGCTGGGTGAAGGGCTCGAGGCCACCGGCGCGCTGTCGCCGACCGCCATCGACGCGGCCGTGACCGCCGTGCAGCGCATGGTGACGTTAGCCGACCAACTGGGTGCGATCCGCATTGAAATCGTGGCGACGAGCGCGGTGCGCGATGCGGCCAACAGCACCGATTTCACCGGGCAGGTGCTCACGCGTACCGGACGCCGCGTACGCATTCTGAGTGGCGAGGAAGAGGCCCTGCTCTGCTACCGTAGTGCGCTGGCCCATTTCGATCTGGGCGCCGGCCGTACCGTCGTCATGGACATCGGTGGCGGCTCGCTGGAGCTCGTGCTGGCCAAAGACGGACTCATCGAGCGCGTGGCGTCGCTGCCGTTCGGGGCCGTCCGACTCACCGAGCGTTTTCTTACCCCGAGGGTGACACCGCGGCGGGTGCGCGCGCTGCGTGAGCACGTGCGCGACGGCCTCAAGCGCTCGGTGCCCGTGAAGGATTGGCGTGGCGCGCAGGTGATCGGTTCGGGCGGCACCTTCACGAACCTCGCGGGCATCGTTCTGTCGCGACAGCGTGTCGCCGTGCGATCACCGCACGGCACCCGTGTGACGCGCGTGGAACTCGAGCACGTTCTTGATTGGCTGCAGCGACTCGAGTCGCACGAACGCGCCCATGTGCCCGGACTCAATCCGGCGCGCGCGGACATTATCGTGGCCGGACTCGCCGTGGCGGCCGAAGTGCTGTCGCGTTTCGATCCACGCGATCTCCTGGCGTCAGCCTACGGCATTCGCGAAGGACTGCTACTGGAAGCGGCGCGCGTGACACCGGTGGTGGCCGACCCTGGTGTGGCGCGCGAGCGCTCCGTGCGCGAGTTCGCGGAACGCTGTCATTACGAGGAACCGCACGCCCGACAGGTTCAGGCCCTGTCGCTCCAGTTATTCGATGCGCTCGCCCCACGATTGGAGCTCGACCTCCGCGATCGCCAGCTCCTCGCGGATGCCGCGCTCCTGCATGATGTGGGCTACCACATCAATTACGAGAAGCATCACAAGCATTCGTTTCATCTCATCTCGCACGCCGAGCTCCTAGGCATGACCCCGGCGGAACAGATCGTCGTGGCGCACGTGGCCCGCTACCATCGTGGCACGCCACCCAAGATGAAGCACCGCGGCTTCGCGCAACTCGACCGCGCGTCTCGCGACCGGGTCGTCAAGCTGGCGGCACTGCTCCGTTTTGCCGACGGTATGGATCGTGGGCACGTGGCCGCCGTCGGTGCCCTCCGGTTGAAACTCGCCAACGATGCGCTGCGCGTCACGGTGGTCGAGGCAGAGGGCGCGACCACGGTGCGCCTCGAATGTTGGGGGGCGAGCCGCAAGCGACACTTGCTTGAGGAACTTCTGGGCCGCCCGATCATTGTCATCGCGCCAGACGGCACAGAAATCAGCGCCGATGACGACGGAGACGGCGAGTAAACGCGCCGTCTCGTCAGTCGGCCGTGATCGCCCCGGGTGACGGCGGCCGCTTCCGCTTCGCGACGGCTTTCAGCGCCCCTTTCGGTTCCGCCCCGCCCCAGGGGTCGCGCATCATGGTCGCGTGCGTGGCGCGCTCCTCGGCACCCTCAGCGACACGACGACGATACGTGCCGTCCGCCCCGAGCTCCCACGCCTGGCGGTTATCGGCCAGGCACGTTTCCAATACCCGTTGCAGACGGCCGTGCCAGGCGACGTCGTCGATCGGCGCCATCGCTTCCACGCGCCGGTCGAAGTTGCGCGGCATCCAGTCGGCCGACCCGATGTAGTACTCGGGGTTTCCGCCGTTCGCGAAGTACGCAATGCGTGAGTGCTCAAGAAAGCGTCCAATGATGCTCACCACACGAATACGCTCGCTCACGCCGCCCAGGCCGGGCAGCAGACAGCAGATGCCTCGCACGATTAGGTCGATTTCCACGCCCGCTTGCGATGCGCGATAGAGCGCGGCAATCACGTCCGGATCGACCAGCGCGTTCATCTTGGCAATGATGCGACCACCGCGTCCGGCCCGTGCATGCGCCGACTCGCGTTCAATGAGCTCCAAAATTCGCGAACGCAGATTCGCTGGCGCCATGATCAGACGCCGATAGAACTTCTGCCGCGATACACCAGTGAGCGAATTGAACAGGTCACTCGAGTCGGCGCCAAGTTGCGAATGGCACGTAAACAGGCCGATATCGGTGTACAGTCGTGCCGTTTTCGAGTTGTAGTTGCCCGTGCTCACATGCACATATCGCCGGATGCCGTCATTATCGCGCCGCACCACCAATACCGTCTTGGCGTGGGTCTTGAGACCAGGCAGTCCGTACGCCACGTGGATACCATAACTTTCCATCGTGCGCGCAAACGTGATGTTGTTTTGCTCGTCGAAGCGCGCCTGCAACTCGATGATCACCGCGACCTGCTTGCCCGCTTCGGCCGCCTCGGTCAGCGCGCGAACAATCGCCGTGTCGCCCGACGTCCGGTACAGCGTGAGCTTGATCGCGAGCACCTGCGGATCGCTCGACGCCGCCTCAAGGAACGCCTCCACCGACGAGCTGAACGACTCGTACGGGTGATGCACCAGCACATCGCGCTCGCGGATCACATCGAACATGTTGCGGCCATCGCGGAATGCGGCCGGCACCACCGGCGCATACGGCGCATCGCGCAGATCGGGCACGTCGAGCAGGGCAATCTGCAGCAGGTCGCCCAGCTCCAGCAGATCGTCGCGGTCATGCACATCGCGCGCGCTGAGCGGCGCGACGAGCTGGGTCTCACTTTCGCTCAGCTCCTCAAGCAGCAGCTGCCGCATCGACTCCGGCATGTCGCGCTGTACTTCCAGTCGAACGACTTCACCAAAGCGGCGCTGGAACACTTGCTGCTCAATCGTCTCCAGCAGATCGTCCGGCTGATCGATCTGCCCGAGATCCAGGTCGGAGTAGCGCGTGATGCGGAAGGTGAACCATCGCTTCACGTTCATCCCAGGAAATAACGTGCCCAAATGCGCGCCAATCACTTCCTCCAGCGGCACAAAGCAGTGCTCGCCGGCGCGTTCGATCGGCACCCAGCGCGGCAACGAACGCGGCACCTTCACCCGCGCAAAGTGCTCCTTGCCGCTGTCCGGATCACCGATGGCCACCGCTAACGAAAGCGACAGATTTGAGATGTACGGAAACGGATGCCCCGGATCCACCGCGAGCGGCGTAAGGACCGGAAACACCTGCGCCTCGAAATAGGCGTGCATCCGCCGGCGCTCGTCGTCATCGAGCAAGGTCATCGGCACGAGTTTGATGCCCTTCTCCTCGAGCTCCCGCAAGACCAGCGCGTGCAGCGCATGATGCCGACGCTGCAGCAACTCGTGCACACGCGTCCGAATCGCTTCGAGCTGCTCAGTCGGCGACAACGGATCGGGCGGATACTGCCCCGCGCCCGACGTGACTTTCCGCCGCAGCCCCGCCACCCGGACCATGTAGAACTCGTCCAGGTTCGTGCTGAAGATCGCGAGGAACTTGAGCCGCTCCAGCAACGGCACGCGCGCATCGAGCGCCTCCTCCAGCACGCGCGCGTTGAAGTCGAGCCAACTGAGCTCGCGATTCAGGTACGGCAGCGTCAAGGCGGTCGACGACGGGGTAGCGGCGGTCCGGCGCGGAGTGCCGCGCCGGACGGGAGTGAGATCAGAGTGGATTGAACGCAGCCAGTATCTTGTACGCGAGCGCGGCCATGGCCGCCGCCGCGGGGATGGTGATCACCCACGCCCACACGATCTTGCTCGCCAGACCCCAGCGCACCGCCGACAGGCGATTTGTGGCGCCGACGCCAACGATCGCGCCGGTGATCGTGTGTGTGGTGCTGACCGGGATGCCAAAGCGCGATGCCGAGAGAATGACCAGCGCTCCGGCAGTCTCCGCACAGAAGCCGCCCACCGGGCGGAGCTTCGTGATGCGCGTGCCCATCGTGTGCACGATGCGCCATCCGCCGAAGAGCGTGCCGAGCGAGATCATCGTGTACGCGCTGAGCTCGACCCACACCGGGATCGAGTCGAGCGAGGTGACATACATGTGGCGCAGTAATCCGGTCTCACCGGCGAACGTAGCCTGCGTCGCCACGAGGAGACCGACAATGATGCCCATCGTCTTCTGCGCATCGTTGCCGCCGTGCGCCAGCGACAACAAGGCGGAACTGGTGAGCTGCGCCACGCGGAAGAACTTGTCCGCCTTCGCGCTCGTCACCTTCTGGAAGACGTTGTACACGAGCACCATCAGGATGAATCCCAGCAGCATGCCGAGCGACGGCGACAGCGCGATCGCCGAGAGCGTCTCAATCCACTTCTTGCCCCACAGGAGCGCAACGAAACCGACCTTCGACACGGCGGCGCCGGCGTACCCGCCGATGAGCGCGTGCGATGAGCTGGACGGAATCCCGAACCACCAGGTAATCAGGTTCCACGTGATCGCGCCGAGTAGTCCACCGAGGATCACGTTCGCATCGACCACGTTCAGATCGATGAACCCCGCTGCGACCGACTTGGCGACCGCCGTGCCGACGAAGAAGAGCGCCGCAAAGTTGAACACCGCCGCCCAGATCACGGCCGCCAATGGACTCAGGACTCGCGTGCCAACGATCGTGGCGATCGAATTGGCGGAATCGTGAAAGCCATTAATGAAATCGAACGCCAGCGCGACGAGAACAATACAGATGACGAAGTTGACCACTGGATCCGTCAGCTGTTCTTGAGCGCGATGCTTTCTAGCACGTTCGACACATCTTCACACTCGTCAATAGCCTCTTCCAGCGCATCGAAGATCTCTTTCCATTTCAGCACTTCGATCGCCGGCTCGTCGTGCTCGAACAAGGCGCCGACCGACTGGGCGTACAGCACGTCGCCCTCTTCTTCCAGCAGCTTGATCCGGCGTCCGTGCTCCAGCATTTTCACGCGCTTCGTGACGTCGCTCACCGAGGCGAGGATTTCCGCGCTCGCCCGCACCAACACGTCGGCCATCTCGACCCCGCCGCTGCGCGGAGCCTTCACGCGAAACATCACGACGCGACGGGCCGCCCCGTTGATCAGGTCGATCACGTTATCAAGACGGGTGGCCAGCACGTGAATGTCTTCGCGATCGAGCGGCGTGACGAAGCTCGTATCGATACGCTGGTTGATCAGATGCACGATCGCGTCGCCGTCCGTCTCGACCTTCTTGATCTCGACCGCGATACGCGCGGCGTCCGCGGGATTCTCAAGAAGCGAGCGCAGCAGGGTGGATGCGCTACCCATATACACGGCGAGTTGCCGAAAATGGTCGAAAAACGTTTCGTCTTTTGAAAAGAGCTTCACGACTCGGCTGGATGAGAGGAGGCGGCAGTCGCAAGGCGCCACCGTAACAGTAGTTTCGCGTCACCGATGCGAGAACGCCACGCACGAGGTCCATCGTTACACGACGGAGACGTACTGAGCCATACCACAATGGTTCAGTGCCGAACCACGGAATGAGCACCGCGAACGCCGGGAATCGGAGCAGGAAAAACGGCGAAGAGAACCCCAAGTAGCGTTGCCGATGAGGTGCCCCACCCGCCGCGTAGGAAAATGCTCGTGATGGGGGTGATCCAAGGGTGGGGTGCTCATCAGAAACTGGAAACACGGCATTCCCGCCAAGCCAAAATGGCAGACTGCCTCAACGGCAGCCTTCGAACCACCGCCTGCCGCCAGAATTGCGCCGGTCCGGCAGTCGCACCGCGGCCCATCCCTTGCCTTTGCCACGGGCAGCGGTGGATCACATCACGCCCGTAGCGAACACGCCTTTACCGGCGGCAACTCCCCAACGAGACCTCAATGGCTGAAAAAGTTATCGGCATCGACCTCGGAACCACCAACTCGGTGGTGTCCGTGCTGGAAGGTGGCGATCCCGTGGTGATTCCAAACGCCGAGGGCGGTCGCACAACCCCGTCGGTCGTCGGCTTCACGAAAGACGGCGAGCGCCTGGTGGGCCAGATCGCCAAGCGCCAGGCCGTCACCAACCCGCAGAATACGATCTTCTCGATCAAGCGCTTCATGGGCCAACGCACCACGGAAGCCCAGGCCGAGCAGTCGCGGGTACCCTACAAAATCGTCGCCGGCCCGAACGACGTGGCCTCGGTCGAAGTAGGTGGCAAGCGCTACACGCCGCCCGAGATCTCGGCGATGATCCTGCAGAAGATGAAGCAGACCGCCGAAGATTACCTCGGCCATAGCGTCACGAAGGCCGTCATTACCGTCCCGGCCTACTTCAACGATGCACAGCGCCAGGCCACCAAGGACGCCGGCAAGATCGCCGGCCTCGACGTGCTCCGCATCATCAATGAGCCCACCGCGGCGGCCCTCGCCTACGGCCTCGACAAGAACAAGAAGACCGACGAGAAGGTCGCCGTGTTCGACTTGGGCGGCGGCACGTACGACATCTCCGTCCTCGAGCTGTACGACGTGGACGGCACGCGCCAGTTCGAAGTGAAGTCCACCAACGGCGATACGCATTTGGGCGGCGACGACTTCGACCAGCGCGTCATGGATTGGCTGGTGGCCGAGTTCAAGCGCGATCAGGCCATCGACTTGAGCAAGGATCCGATGGCGATCCAGCGGCTCAAGGAAGCGGCCGAAAAGGCAAAGATGGAGCTGTCGAGCGCGAACAGCACCGACATCAACCTGCCCTTCATCACCGCCGATCAGTCGGGCCCGAAGCATCTGAACTATTCGCTCACCCGCGCCAAGTTCGAACAGCTCGTGGACGACCTCATTCAGCGCACCCTCGAGCCCATGAAGAAGGCGCTCAAGGATGCCGGCATGCAGCCCAGCGAAGTCGACGAGATTATCCTCGTGGGCGGTTCCACGCGCATTCCAAAGATCCAGCAGGTGGTTAAGGAGTTCTTCGGCAAGGAGCCCAACAAGGGCGTGAACCCGGACGAAGTCGTGGCCGTCGGCGCTGCCATTCAGGGCGCGGTACTCACCGGCGAGCAAAAGGACGTGCTGCTGCTCGACGTGACGCCGCTCTCACTCGGCATCGAAACGCTCGGTGGCGTGATGACGGTGCTCATCCCGCGCAACACCACGATCCCGACCAAGAAGGCGGAAACGTTCTCCACCGCCGACGACAACCAGACGACGGTCGAAATTCACGTGCTGCAGGGCGAGCGCGAACTGGCCGTGTACAACCGCACCATCGGCAAGTTTCAGCTCACGGGCATCCCGCCCGCCCCCCGTGGTATGCCGCAGGTCGAAGTCACCTTCGACATCGATGCCAACGGCATCCTGCATGTGACGGCGCGCGACAAGGCGTCGGGCAAGGAAACCAAGATCCGCATCGAGGCCTCCAGTGGCCTGTCTGATGGCGACATCGACAAGATGGTTAAGGACGCCGAGAAGAACGCGGGTGAAGACAAGCAGCGTCGCGAGGAGATCGAGACGCGCAATCGCCTCGACTCCCAGACGTATGAAGTGGAAAAGAACGTAAAGGAGTGGGGCGAGAAGGTGCCGGCGGCCCTCAAGGAACGGATCGACGCGTCGATCGAGCGGTCGCGGAAGGCGCTCCGCGGCGACGACATGGCCGAGATCCAGGCCGCGCAGGAAGAGCTGACGAAGGCCTACAGCGAAGCCGGGCAGGCCTTCTATCAACAGCAGTCCACGGAAGGGGTCGCACCCGAGGGGGCTGAAGCACCTCCCGCGGAGCCGTCCGCAGGCGGCGCGAAGGCCGACGAGGTGGCCGAAGCCGACTACGAGATCGTCGACGACACCAAGAAGTAAGCGCCACCTGGTTGGCGGTAGGCACCGGACTCCCGCGGAAACTCTACGTGGGGGTCCGGTGTCTTATCATAGCGCAGGTTGCCGGTGAGTTTTATTTCGCACATCGCTCGTACCGCATTCACAGGGTTCAGACACATGGCTTCTCGTTTCTCCCGATTCCGCTTCGCCGCGGCCGCGGCCGTCAGCTTTTCCGCCGGCGTCCTCTTCGCGTCCGGCATGGACTGGACGAAGATCAGCTGGGCGCAGGGTGGCACGACGTCACGCTCGGCCTCCCCGCGTGGCCCCATGGCCCCCGAAGGCAGCTCGTTCGCCGATATCGCCGAGCGCGTAACGCCCGGCGTGGTCGCGGTAAACACCACCCGCACCGCCCGCCCGCGTCCGCCGGTGCGTGGTCGCACGCCGCAAGGCATGGAAGACTTCCTCGAGCAGTTCGGCCCGCAGCAGCCACGGCAGCAGCGCGGCGAAGGCTCTGGCTTCATCGTGACGCAGGATGGCTACATCGTCACGAACAACCACGTGGTGGCCGACGCCGACCAGGTGTCGATCACGCTCAGCGACGGTCGCACGTTCAAGGCGAAGGTGATCGGTACCGACTCCACCACCGACGTGGCCGTCGTCAAGATCGACGCTAAGGGTCTGCCCACGCTGGCCATCGGCAACGACGAAACCACGCGCATTGGCGACTGGGTCCTCGCCGTCGGCAATCCGTTGGGTCTCGACTTCACGGTCACCGCCGGCATCATCTCGGCCAAGGGACGTGGCTCGGAAATCCAGCTGCCGAACGCCGGCAACTTTACGATCTCCGACTTCATCCAGACCGACGCCGCGATCAACCCCGGCAACTCCGGTGGCCCACTCATCAACCTGCGCGGCGAAGTGATCGGGCTGAACAGCGCGATCGCCAGCCAGACCGGCTTTTACTCGGGCTACGGGTTCGCAATTCCGATCACGCTGGTGAAGGTCGTCACCGATGACCTGATCAAGGAAGGGCGCGTCCGCATTCCGGTGATCGGTGTGTCGGTGGGTCGCATCGATCCGGAAGATGCCGGCATCAACGGGTTGGCCCGGGTGGCGGGTGTGAAGGTGGCAGGATTCAACCCCGCCGACGGCGGCCCGGCCAAGGCCGCCGGCATTGAAGTCGGCGACATCATCATCTCGGTGGACGGCAAGCCGGTGGACCGCGTGAGCTCACTGCAGCGCGTGGTACGTTTGCGCCGCGTGGGTGATCTGGTACCGGTCGAAGTGATGCGCTTCGGCACCAAGAAGAGCTTCAAGGTGAAGCTGGTGGAAGCCGACGCGATCAGCCGCGTGGCCGTGCTGCCGGAGGCCGCCGCGAAGACGGTGCCGGCCGCGGGCAAGCTCGGGATCACGGTCGAAGCCGTTCCCGCTGATGTGGCCGAGCGCCTCAAGCTGGATGGCCGTGGCGTGCGCATCTCGGGCGTCGCGGAAGACGGCCCCGCGCGCGACAAGCTCGCCGCCGGCAGCGACATCGTGCTGGAAGTGCTGTATCCCACGCCGCGTCGTGCCGTGAAGACGGTGGCCGACTTGCAGGGTGTGCTGTCGGGCCTCAAGGACGGCGACTACGTAAGCCTGTTGGTGCGCAACATCGACCCGCGCGTCGGCGATCGGGTGGTGAATATCCGCGTCGGCGGCTGATCTCTCGGGCTCGCGTGAAATCGAGGGTGCAGTGTGTGGGCGGCATCGCAGTGCGATGCCGCCCACGTGTTTGTCTCATCGCGCTACGTGCGCGAATGCGCATCAGTTCATCGGCGCATCAGCGCATCAGCGCATCGGCGCATCAGCGCATCGGCGCATCAGCGCATCGGCGCATCAGCGACACTGCGGCAGCTTGAAGGCGCCGATGCGCGTGGAGTAGCCGGTATCGCCGGCCTTGAGGTAATCGCCCACGTACCAGATCGTGCAGTCGTCTATCGGATCGACGGCGGTCTGCGTGTAGTCCTGCCAACGGAGTGTTGAGGCTTGCGACGCTTCGCCGGCCACCAGCGTACTCTCGCGCAAACCCAGCGTACCCGGCGCATCGCGCGGGGTGCGGGCGGCGAAGCGCTGCCCGGGGAAGTGCGTCGCACTCCCGAACGAGTAGCCAAGGCCGATGTTGCCAAAGCGGTCCATCGCGGGGCTCGGCATCCAGCGATAGCTGCTATCGGGCGCGTACGTGCCTTGCTGCGCCACGGACACGCCCTGTGAGGCATCGACACGGAGCTCATACCAGCGCACCCCGCCCGCACCGACGGCCGTGTTCACCGAGTGTGCCGCTACGATCGCGCCGTGCGAACCGAACTGCCGGTACGCCACTCTCGCCATCAGCTTGTCGCCCTGCGCATCGAGACGGCGCGCCACGCCAGGCTGCGGCACGCACGAGGTGAGCTGGCCCCCGCACAGATAACGGTACGGCGCCACGGCAATCCGTTCCGGTCCGATCAGCGTGGTGCGCGAGGTGTCGGCCCAGTTCACGTGAAAGCGCCAGAGCTGCAACGCGTCGGCATCGGTCACCCCCTCAAGCTGCGCGCCGCCAGCCGCCAGCACGAGGTTGGGCGCTCCCTGCGGTGGCCGCTGTCGGCCATCGAGATCGACCGGATTCAAAAAGTTTACGCCCGGCACAATCCGACACAACTCGCGTGCCGGTGCGCCGCGCAGCATGCGCGCGCGCTCGGCCACACACACATGCTTTTCGATGACCTCGTCGCCCGTACTGGAGGGCACGTAGTAGCCGTCGGGCCACACCGCGGGGCGCGGATAGTCGGGAAACAGCGTGCGTGTGAATTCGTAGCGGTACCAAGCACCAAGCGGATCAGGGGTGGCGCTCACGGCATAACACATGGCGTAGGTGCCATCAGGCGGCTCGGGTCCAAGGCGAGCCGGCACCGCGCGAGGAAGCGTGTCACGCGTGGTGGCTGGGCGCGGCAGCAGCGCGCGTCGTGCTCCGGGCGGTGAGGTACGCGGCCGAGCGCGCCGGAAGGTGGGCAGCACCAGCAACCAGCGATCGGCCAACTGGTCGTAGCGCACCACGGCGTCCCCACTCAGAATGTCCTCGCACGGGCCGCCGAAATTGCGGAACACGGTGTTGGTGGGCAGTGGCCCGTACAGCGGCTTGCCCGTGCGCGTAAACACCGCGAGCTGCGAATTGACCGTCTGCACAATGTGCCGGCGGCCCACCGCGAGCGAATTGTCCGACGGATTGCGCAGCGTCACGCGTCCATGCGGGCCCACAAAGCGGGCGCCAAGGCCGTCAAACGACGCCACCAGTCGGATGCCCTCCGCCGTACCATGGGTGCGCTGTTCAACGGCCTCGGCGCCGACTGGCACTCCGGCCGCGGGGCCAACGGGTTTGGTGTCCTGCGCCACGAGCACGACAGGCGTGAGCCACGCGGCGAGCAAAGGAGAAAGTCGCATGGGCAACGTTACCGCGGGTACCGGCGCGTGGCTATGTGCCCACCAGGGCGCACCACGTGAGCAAGTCGCTATACTTGTCTGGGTGCGCGGCGCATCACCGCGCGCAGGCGGACGTGGCGAAATTGGTAGACGCACCAGCCTTAGGAGCTGGCGGGTAACACCATCCCGGTTCGAGTCCGGGCGTTCGCATTTTGGTGTGCGTGGGCGGTAGCCGCGGACAGGCACCGATAACCACCGGAAAGCCGGCGTGCCTCACCCCCCCGTTGCTGGCGACGGTAGCCGACAGGCGCGTAGTTTCCCGCTGCCACGCACACGGCGATCGTTCTCCCCCGCCCGGCCACTCGACCATGCCCGTCTACGTCTACGAAACCATCCCGCAATCAAACACCGACTTCCCGCAAACCTTCGAGTTGCGCCAGTCGATGTCGGAGCCCTGTCTGACTGCGCACCCCGACACCGGCGCGCCCGTTCGACGTGTGCTTTCGGGTGGCCTCGCCACGTTCACCGGCGCAGGTGCGAGTACCGCCCCGATGCGCGGCGGTGGCGGCTGCGGGTCGGGCTGCGGCTGCGCGTCGTGAGCGGCCAATGATCACCGGCGCCGTTGCCATCGAGCAGTGGGATCTGATCGAGCCCTTTGAAATCGCGCGTGGCGTGATCACCGCCATTCCGCTGGTCACGCTCACCCTCACCGATAGCGCGGGCCACGTGGGCCGCGCCGAAGCGGCCGGGGTGGACTACGACGGCGAAACGCCGCACATGCTGCAGGCGCAGATCGAGTCGGTGCTGCCGCTGGTGATGGCGGCGGCACCGGGCGCGATCGTAAACGACGCCACGCTGCAAGCGGTGCAGGAGTTGCTCCCCGCCGGCGGCGCGCGCAACGCCATCGACTGCGCCCTCTGGGATCTTCGCGCCAAACAGTCGGGCATTCCCGCGTGGCAGTACGCTGCACTGCCACCGCTGCGTCCGCTCACCACGGTCTTCACCCTCGGACTCGGCACCGAATCCGATACGCGCCGCAAAGCGCGGGCAGCCCGCCACTTTCCGCTGATCAAGATCAAGTGCGACGCCGACCGCCACGTGGACGTCGTGCGATGGGTGCGCGAGGAACATCCCACGGCGCGCATTGCGGTCGATGCGAATCAGGCCTGGACCCGCGACCTGCTGGAGCGCGTGCTGCCATCGCTGGCCGCGCTTGGGGTCGAGATGGTTGAGCAACCGGTGCCACGCTTTGAAGATGCGCAGCTTGACGGGCTGCACGCCGCCCTGCCCCTCGCGGCCGACGAATCCTGCGTCGATCGCGAGTCGCTGGCCGATCTGTTCGGGCGCTATCAGTACATCAACATCAAGCTCGACAAGTGCGGTGGTCTCACCGAGGCCCTCAAAATGTCGAACGAGGCCCTCGCGCACGGGCTACAGCTGATGGTCGGCAACATGTGCGGCACGTCGCTGGGCATGGCGCCGGGCTTCCTTGTGGGGCAGCGCTGCGGCTACGTGGATCTTGATGGGCCGCTGCTGCAAGCGCGCGATCGCGACCACGCCTTCGTGTTTACCGACGGCGTCATGCAACCGCCGAGTCCTGCGCTCTGGGGCTAACGCAGTCGGTCGGCGAAACGCGCGAGCCGGAAGAGCCCAATGTCGTGCGACGTGCGCCCATGCTGCACGAGATCGGCGCAAATCTCGCCGACCACACTGCAGAACTTGAACCCATGTCCTGAGCAGGGGGAGACCAAGAGCACTTCCGGCGCATCCGGCGCGCGATCGATGATGAAGTGCTCGTCGGGCGTATTGGTGAACATGCAGACGGCCGACGACCGCAGCGCCCCGTTGGCCGCGGGGAAATAGCGGGACACCGCCTCCCGCAGGGCCGCTTCATCGCGCGGGTGGCAGGCGCGATCCACGGTGTCTGGATGCACGCGCTCGTCGAGATGGTGATAGCGGCCGATCTTGAACCCCGGCACGCCGTACTCCGGGAATCCATAGTACGTGCCCTCCTCGGCCTCGAGCACGAACACCGGAAACGCCTGCGGCGCGAACTGCGCACGGTCGGCGACATCGAACCAGCCGAGCACCTGACGTTCGGGCGAGAGCAGCGGGCGGAGCGCGGGGGCGAGCTCGCGCATCCACGGGCCCGCCGTCAACACGAGCTGGCCGGCCTCGTATTCGCCCCGATCGGTGCGCACCCGCACGCGCCCGCCGCCGGACGTGTAGCTGAGCACCCGCTCACCCGTGCGAATGTCGGCGCCCAGCGACCGGGCGCGATGGGCGTACGCCTGGATGCAGCGCTCGGGGGTGAGAAATCCGGCGTCGGGCTGGTACACCGCCATCGCATTCGCCGCCGGGCGCCATCC
>Ga0049082_10000126_pt1 | contig 18104 bp, 10 predicted proteins | sample GreLakmeHU45MSRF_FD_66718 | JGI IMG/M metagenome (GOLD analysis project Ga0049082, IMG submission 66718) | Freshwater lentic microbial communities from great Laurentian Lakes, MI, USA - Great Lakes metaG HU45MSRF | ecosystem: Environmental > Aquatic > Freshwater > Lake | place: Great Lakes... | reverse complement strand
ACAGATTCTGCAATAGCAACAGCAATAGTTTCTGTTGCTAGTACAATTTCTTCAATTGCAATTTCAACAGGTGGAATTGGATATGCATATACAACATCACCAAATGTTGCAATTTCGTCAATTTCTGTACAATTAAAAGATCCAATTTTAAACTGGACATTATCTTCTGGTCTTTCTACTAATACTTCCCTGTTTTCGATTACCAATGGAAATCCAATAGTTTCTGTGGGTCAAAGTGGTGTTGTTGCAATTACAACAGATGCAAAAAATTACAGTTCAATTTTGAATGTGGGATTTGCTAAGACTGTATCATTTAATTCAGTTTCTTTTGCCTCGACTAATACTTATATTGCAGTTGGTAATAATGGAAAAATAATTAAAGCAATTGGTTATGGAACAACAATATCTTCTTGGACAGAAATGAAAAAATATGAAGAATTTTCACAGTTTGGCATTATCACAAGATCTGAAAGTTCTTATATTTCATCTTTAACTAATGTTAATTATTTTTCAGATATTGGTAAATGGGTTTCTGTCGGATATGGAGGAGCAATTTTTTCTGCAGTTGGTGTTGGATCAACTGCATTTACTAAAGTCGCATCAAATACTTCTAGTAATTTTAAATCCATAGCATATGGAGCATCAAAACTAATTGCAGTAGGTGATGATGGTACAGTTTCGACATCATCAAATGGACAATTCTGGGACACAGATATAATTACATCAAATAATTTAAATAAAATTATTTGGGATGGAGCAAAATTTATTGTAGTGGGTAATTCAAATTCTATATTTATATCATTTTTTGGTGTTACTTGGGAACAAATAACACCAAATATTAATGGTAATTTTGTTAACATTAATTATAATACATCATATGAATTATATACACTATTAAACTCAAATGGCATATTGTATTATTCTTTTGATTTGATAAATTGGACATTTAGATCGACAAATCAATCAAATATTATAAATGATATTATATATGTTCCAAATAATGATGGTTATGTTTTAATTGGTGTTGGAGCAACTTCAATATATTCTACTGCTGTTTATAATTTTGCTACAGCAACATCAAATGCCACATCGGGCATCGTAACTTCAATTTCAATTACAAATCCTGGGTTTGGTTATAATCAAAATAATCCACCAAAAATATTAATACAACCAGACAAAGCATTAACCGAGCAAATAGTTTCCATAAAATCAAAAGGAGATCATGGATTAATTGTTGGGGTGGATACAAGTTTGGGATATGGATCGACTCTGCCACAACTAATTTTTAGATTAAAATCAGAATCTTATGATAATACAACTTTAGGAATTGGTTATTCTGCTCTTGACAGTTTTGGAATATCATATAGTGGAATATCAACAGGTGACTACTTTATCATTTACGATAGTAATGTACAATGTGGACATGCTTTGACTGGAATTACAACTACAAACAATATAATAACAAATGTCGGAACGGCAAATACGTTTATTGATGGAGTTTATTATGCAGAGAACGTACAATCTTCTGGGGTTGGTATTGTTACTGTATTTTGTAAATTTTTGCCTAGTCCCAATCATGCAAATCAAATTATAGTTAACGCAGATCCATTAAATAGACCAAATGGTTTTTATGGGAAATATAGTTGGGGTAATATTTATGATTATCAAAATAGGGGAATTGGTATTCCAAAAAACTTTACAATAAATACAAATAATGGATTAGTTGGTTTATCTTCTGCACCAGAAGTGACCAGAACCAGAGGTTTGTTTAAAGGTAAATAAATAAATATAAACTATCACAAAAATGCCTGCTATTATATCTGATCAATTTAGAATATTAAATGCTGAAAATTTTACCAAAAGTATTGTTGGTATCGGTCAAACACTAAATCGTTATTATACATTTATCGGACAACCAAATTCGACCGATCAAAGAGCTGGAGGATCTTTAAGTTGGGGCACTGGTCCATCTCCAGTGGATGGATTTAAAGAAGAGAATGACATTAAAGATACAATTATTGCTATGAAACAAGTTTCTAGTAGTGATATTCGTAGAGTGGTTAGAAAAATAATTTGGACTGCAGGAACAACTTATGAGATGTACAGACACGATTATAATATTTACAACAAAACACCCATAACATCACAATCAAGTCTTTATGAATCTAATTATTATGTGATTAATGATGACCTTAGGGTTTATATTTGTCTTCAAAATGGATCTGATGCAGAAAATTTAAATGGGAGACCTTCATATGATAAACCTGAATTTATTGATTTGGAACCAAGATCTGCGGGAACTTCGGGTGATGGATATATTTGGAAATATCTATACACAATAAAACCTTCAGAAATTATCAAATTTGATTCAATCGAATATATTCCTGTTCCAGAAGATTGGGGAATTTCAGGTGAAAGTATTTCAACAAAAGCAAATGCAGTGGATGGAAGAATAAATTCTATTATAATTAAACAAAGAGGAATATCATACAATCCAACATCTTCAACATTCACCAACATTCCTATTCTTGGAGACGGTAATGACGGAAAAGTGACAATTACGACCGATTCTTTTGGAAAAGTATCAGAAGTCTATATTACTGATGGTGGAAATGGTTATACTTATGGCACTGTAAAATTTGAACCAGGTGCTCCAGGAATACCAACTTCATTATCAAATGTTGGCGCAGGATTATCTTCTCTTGCCTCTTTTGATGTAATTATTCCACCAAAAGGTGGCCATGGATATGATATCTATAGAGAACTTGGTGCATATAGAGTTCTTATATATTCTAGATATGAAACTTTAGAATCAAACCCAGATATAATTTCTGGAAATGATTTTGCAAGAGTTGGTATTATAAAAAACCCAACAATTACCGGAAGTCAAGTAGAGCTTTTAAATACATCTATAGTAAGTGGACTAAAAGCACTTAAATTTACCGGATCAGCAACAACTGCTACAACTTATGCAGTAGATTCAACAATTACGCAGACAGTTGGTGTTGGATCCACTGCAATTGGATTTGTTGCGTCTTGGGATAATATTACCGGAGTATTAAAATATTATCAACCAGTTGGGTTAGGTACAACTTCTGTTGGATACAAACTTACAAACTTTACTTCAAGTCCAGCAACTGGAGGAAATTTGACAATATATGGTTCATCTATGAATGGGACAACACCATTATCAATCAATTCTACATTTAGTGGCGTATCTACTACAATTAATGGTAGAACATATCAACTTGGATTAACTTTCAATTCTGGTATTGCATCTGCAGAATATAATAAAAAGTCCGGAGAGATTATATACATAGATAATAGATCTCCAATACCTAGGTCATCCAGTCAAAAGGAAGACATTAAAATTATACTAGAGTTTTAAATCAAATGCCCCAAAAAACTAATTTAAACGTATCTCCGTATTTTGATGATTTTGAAGAATCAAAAAATTATCAAAAAGTTTTATTTAAACCGGGTTCCCCAGTTCAGGCAAGAGAATTAACAACATTACAAACAATACTTCAAAATCAAATAGAAAAATTCGGAAATCATTTCTTCAAAGAAGGAGCAATGGTAATTCCTGGCCAAATTGCTTATGATTCAGAATATGCCTGTGTTCAAATTGATGAAACGCATTTGGGACTTCCTATTTCTTTATATCTAGAAAATCTTGTAGGAAAATTAATTCAAGGAGAAATTAGTGGGGTAAAGGCAAAAATTGAAAATTATGTATCAAATAATGATACAAATATAACATACAATACTTTATACATAAAATACCAAAGTTCAAGTGATACTAATTTTTCAACTGCAACTTTTGTTGATGGAGAAAATTTAATAGCATTAGAGGATATTACATATTCTTTATCGACAATTAGGAATGGTACATCTTTTGCTACAACGATTATATCAAATTCTACCGCAGTAGGTTCTGCCGCAAAAATTGCAGAAGGAATATATTTTATTAGAGGTTTTTTCCTAAAAATAAATTCAGAAACAGTTATACTAGATTATTATACAAATAAACCATCTTATAGAGTTGGTTTATTGATTGATGAAGATATCGTCGTCGCATCAGACGAATATAAAGATCTATTTGATAATGCTCAAGGGTTTTCAAATTATGCAGCTCCTGGTGCAGATAGATTAAAAATATCTACTTCATTGATTAAAAAATCAATTGATGAATTTAATGATGAAAATTTCATTGAACTTCTTAGACTAGAAAATGGAATTTTACAAAAATTTGTAAAAACGACAAATTATAATTTAATTAGAGATGAACTTGCAAGAAGAACATATGACGAATCTGGAGATTATTATGTAAAACCATTTGATATTGTGGAAAAGGAATGCTTAAATGATCAAATTGGAAATAATGGAATATATTTAAAAAATCAAAAAACAAGTCAAGGAAATACAGTCTCTGATAATTTGCTGTGTCTATCAGTTGGTCCCGGAAAGGCATATGTAAGGGGATATGAAGTAGAAACAATTAATAATACAATAATTGATGTAGAAAAACCAAGATCTACTTCTAATGATTACAATCAAGCAATACCTTTTAATTTGGGAAGGCAAATTATTGTTAATAATGTTTCGGGATCAGTTCCCGTTGGTTTTGGAGTGTCGTCACTAGTAAATTTACACCAAGGAAGAACAGTATCTGTAGGTATTGCATCTGATTTAAAAATAGGTGTTGCAAGAATATATGATTTAAAATTAAAAAATGCCGAATATACAAATGCAGCAACACAATATGAAATATCTTTATATGATGTTCAAACTTATACAATTTTAAATTTAAATGCAACCATATCTCAAACAGTTCCTGCACATATTCGAGGAAAAAATAGTGGAGCGACAGGATATCTTGTTGGCACTGTATCTTCTTCAAACGAACTAACATTATATCAAGTTTCTGGTTCTTTTGCAAAAGATGAGCAAATTGAAATTAATGGAATAGATAATGGCCGAACAATTACTTCGTCTCGTGATTTTAATTTTTCAGATGTTCATCAAATAGTCGGTAATGGAGTAACATTTACAGCAGATCCACTACTTTCTAATTCGATTCTTTTGTCTCCTTCAGGATCACAATTTACAATTTCTGTTGCATCTGGAGGAATAAGTTCAGTAACAAATTCAAATTCAAATTTTTATGTTGGAATCAATACTGGAGATGTAGTTTCATACACCAAACAAGGTGAAATTGTACCAACATATAATAAAGTACACAGAATAAGCACCACTGCAAAGGTAATTGAATTAAAATCATTTCCTTCTGTTTCTGGTATTTGCAGTGGAAGTTTGCCATCTTCAACAATAACTACAAATGATTTTAAAAAAGTTACTTTAGAAATTTTAAATAATATAAAAAATATTGGTCTTTATACAAAATTAAATAAATCAAATATATCAAATTTAGATTTAATTGGATCTGATGTAGTGATTAGAAAAAGTTATAATGTAACAATTAGTGGTAATGGATTATCACAATTACTAGAAAGTGACCCAAATTTAACTCTTGAACCATTTGATGAAGAAGATTACAATTTAGCATTTAGTAATGGAGTAATAGAATCACTAACTGACCAAAAACTTGTTCCTAGTGGAAGAACTGTAACATTACAGAATATTAGCCAAAACGGAAATGCAGTTTTGACTACTACATTTAAAAAAATAAACGTAAAAACAAAGAAAAAAACACATAATAGATGTTCTTCTATAATTGTCAACAAATCATCACTTCAAGGATCTGGAATTGGATCAACCGCATTGAATGATGGGTTAATATATGACCAAATATACGGAACAAGAGTGCAGGATAAAGAAATTTCATTAAATATTTCAGATGTATCTGAAATTGTTGGAATTATTGAATCTTCGACTACTGGTGACCCATCACTACCATTTATCCAGTTAACAAATTTATCTTCAAATATTTTAAATTCCGTAAAGGGAGAATTAATTATTGGACAAATAAGTGGTGCAGTTGCTGTTTTAATTTCTTCAAATGGAACAAATCAAGTAGATATTGTTTATCAAAATGAAAATATATTTGCCACAAACGAATCTATAAGTTTCCAAGAATCTAATATAAAAGCAAATGTATTGTTTGCATTTCCCGGAGATAAAAATATTAAAAATAATTATATTTTTGATTCTGGACAAAGATCAGATTATCTGGATTTTTCTAAAATCATTAGAAAACCACAATTTTCAGGTCCGATAAAAAAAATTAAAATCATTTATAATCATTTTACAATAAATTCTTCTGATACCGGAGATTTTGTTGGAGTAAATTCTTACGACAAAGACATATACGGAAAACTAAAGTCGGTCGATGGTATCAGACTTTCTGATATAATTGATTGTAGGCCAAGAGTGACACCATTTAGTGGTTCTTCAACATCACCATTTGAGTTTTCTTCACGAATATTTGTTTCAACCACAAGTTCCTCCACTAATATTTTTGCAAAATCCAAAAATATCAATCTTTCTTATGATTATTATTTGCCAAGAATTGATAAAATCTTTTTGGATAAAGATGGTTCCTTTATAGTCAATAAAGGTGTTCCTTCTTTGACTCCACAAATTCCAAATAATTTAGATTCTTCTTTAGAAATTGGTACAATTTATTTGCCTGCATATTTGCACAATGTGTCTAGTGTTAAGACCAATTTAGTATCTCACAAAAGATACAGAATGAAAGATATTTCAAGTTTGGATCAAAGATTGTCAAATGTGGAATACTACACTTCGCTATCTCTTCTTGAAAGTGATACACAAAATCTTACAATCAGAGATAAAACAACACAACTTGATAGATTTAAATGTGGTTTTTTTGTAGATAATTTTAAATCATATAATGGTGGTGATATTTCTAATCCAGCATATAGAGCAAGTGTAGATGTTGCTGTTGGTGAATTGAATCCACAACCGTACACGACAAGTATTGATCTTTTGATTGGATCAGATTCTGTAATTGGTATTGGCACTCAATCCAATGCAGATGCGGATTTAAGATTTGTGAGTGATTTAGGATCCCCAAATATTAAAAGAGTTGGAGATATTGTATGTCTAAATTATTCAGATGTAGAATATGTAAAAAATAAATTTGCCACAAGAATTGAAAATATAAATCCATTTAATGTTATTAATTGGATTGGTGCAATTGAACTAAATCCATCATCAGATACGTGGATAGAAACGAGAAATTCACAAAGAACAGCAGATATAGAAGGTAGTTATAACTCTTTTATTCAACAATTGGGCGTTGATACAAACACTGGTTTGGCTCCAACTGATTGGGGATCTTGGGAAACAAATTGGACTGGTACACAAACGAGCGGAAGGCAACAAATTGCCAGTATTCAAAATGGAAGTTCTTTTCTTTCCGAATCCTCATTTCAAAGTGGTGGATTTACAGATGATGGACAAAACTTTGGAATTCCAATTACCACAGCACAAACATTCCAAGATAGTTTTGCCAATTTCTCAAATGAAACAACTACAACTACTACCAATCAAAGTAGGCAAGGAATACAACTTGGCGTTTCGCAAAGATTTGATACAACAAATCTAGGAGATAGAGTTGTATCTAGAGAAGTTTTGTCATTTATGAGATCAAGAAATATTGAAATTATTGCAAGAAGATTAAAACCAAATACTAGAATTTATGCATTTTTTGATAATATTAATATGACATCGTATGTAACTCCTAAACTTTTGGAAGTTACTATGACGAATGGGTCATTTTCGGTTGGCGAAGTTGTTGTTGGTTCTCTTGGATCAAAAACAATAAGATTTAGGGTAGCAACTCAAAATCACAAATATGGTCCATATAATTTACCAACACAAACATATGCAGTAGATCCATATAATCCATCAAATTCACTTTCTTCGCAATATTCCTCAACAACTTCAATTTTAAATATTGATACTGCAAGTCTGGAAATTCAATCTTCTTCTGGTTTTTATGGGCAAATTGTGTCCGGAATGCGTCTTGTTGGACAAACTAGTGGTGCAATATGTAATGTAAAAGATTTAAGATTAATTAGTGATAATAGTGGTACATTTATAGCATCATTGTTTATTCCCGATCCAACAATTCCATCAACACCAACATTTAGAACTGGAACAAAAACACTCAAGTTAACAACAAGTGAGGTAAACAGCACAATATCTGGATTTACTGATAGTTCTGCTGAAGCTAATTTTGCATCTAGTGGTACTTTAGATAATGTTGAAGCAACAACATTAAGAATTAGAAATGCAGACATTTCAAGAAATGTGAGAACAGATAACCGAGAAACTACAGAAACAGATACAAGAATTGTTGCAGATACCTCATTTACAAATAGAACAGTAACAAATACTAGATGGGTAGACCCATTAGCACAATCATTTGAAGTTGCCGATTCGAATGGTGTCTATATTACAAAATGTGACATATTCTTTAAATCAAAATCAACTAATAATATTCCAGTAACTCTTCAAGTAAGAACGATGACAACTGGTTTACCAACACAAACAATTCTTCCATTTGGAGAAATTGTATTGGAACCAAATGAAATATTAATTTCAGAAGATGGATCAATACCAACAACCTTTACTTTTCCGTCACCAGTATATCTTGAAACTGCAAATGCATATTCACTCGTTTTGCTTTCTGCATCTGATCAATATACTGTTTGGATTTCAAGAATGGGGGAACCAGATATATCTACTCTTCTTAAACCAGAATCAGAAAGAGTTATTGTTTCGCAGCAACCACTTTTGGGATCATTATTTAAATCACAAAATGGAGCTACTTGGGACCCAAGTCAATATGAAGATTTGAAATTTACATTATATCGTGCAAATTTTACAACAAGTTCTTCAAATATAAGATTTTATAATCCAATTTTGGATATAGGAAATAATCAAATTGTTTCTTTAAGACAAAATCCAATTCAAATGTTTGCAAATAGTACATTGGTCGGTATTGGAACAAGCATTAGTAGTGCAGATCAAAATTTATTAGTAAAAGGAACCAAAATTACACAAAAAAATAATTCTAATTTTTCTTCAAACTTAATAAGTGTATTGGGTGGAATTTCTACCGGATCAACAGGAACGTTGACGATTACAAATCCCGGAATTGGATACACAAATGGTCCAATAGTATATTCAAATGTCAATTTGACTACTATAACCGGAAATGGTATAGGCGCAAAAGCAAATTTAGCAGTTAGTGGAGGTGTTGCAATTGCAGCAACAGTTACTGTTTCTGGTATTGGTTACGGAATTGGAGATGTGCTTAGCATTGTTTCAACAAATACTGGAGGGTTGGGAAAAAATCTTCTATTATCAGTTCCAAATAATGCTGGAATTATCACTTCAGTAAATGCTCTAATAATTGGAAATATTCAAGGAACACTTGACACTAGTGATGCTACAAAATATATTCAATATACTACAACAGTAGGAATTACAACAATAGTTAATGGAAATGCAACATCATCAAATTCAATTTCGACTGGATTAAAATTCAAAGTAAATCACAATAATCACGGAATGTACTCATTCCAAAATAAAGTCACATTAAGTGGTATTGAATCTGACGTTTCTCCTGTAAGATTGGCATCTGATTATAATTCATCTTCAACTGATGCGATGGTATTGTCTGATGTTAGTGTCTTTAATAATTTTGAAAATTATCCTGTTGGTGCTGCAAATACGGGGTACATTTCAATTAAAGAAGAAATTATTGGATATACTGGTGTAAATGAATCCACAAAAACATTAACTGGTATAATAAGAGGTCCAGTATCTGGTTCGTATGTTGCGAATGAAATTGTATCAAAATATGAATTAAATGGTGTTTCTTTAAAAAGAATTAATAAAACACATAGTATTTCTGGTTCAGATCCTATAGATCTAGATGAGTATACAATTGTACTAGACCCAAGTGCAGATGGATTAAATAGAAGCAACGGAAACCCTGGTGGATATCCATCTTTATATTTTAATGAATCAAAATCTGGAGGATCATATCAATCCATTATTCCTACCACTTCAAACTTTAAAGGACCAAAAGCAACACAAAATATTTCTTTTAACATAATAAAACCAAATATTCAAACATTAATGCCTTCTACAACATCAATAAGTTGTAAAATTAGGACATTTTCTGGAAATAGTGTTGGTGGAAATGTAATACCATATGTCGATCAAGGTTTTGAAGATGTTTCTTTGACATCTGATTATGTATTATCGTCCCCAAGAATTATTGCATCAAGAGTAAATGAATTAGAATATCTTTCTAGTTATCCTGGAAGTAAATCATTTACACTTGAACTTCAATTTTCTACTGGTGACCCAAAAGTATCACCAATGATCGATCTTGATAGAGTTAATGTGATTACTGTAATGACTAGATTGAATAAACCAGTCACAAATTATGCTACAGATTCAAGAGTAAATAGTTTATTTGATGATCCTCATGCTGCAATCTATGTTTCTAAAACAATCAATCTAAAACAATCATCTGATAGCCTAAAAGTTTTATTTGATGCTTATAGAGATAATACGAGTGACATAAGAGTTATGTATAGATTGTTAAGATCAGATTCTGCATCCCAGCAACAGCTTTTTGATTTGTTTCCCGGATATGATAATTTAGACAATAATGATTTTGTAATTGATCCAAAAAATAACAGCGGAAGATCTGATAAATTTGTAATCCCTTCCACGAATATTTCAGATTTTGGAAGTTATGAATTTAGTGCAGATAATCTTCCATTATTTAATGGTTTTCAAATTAAAATTTTAATGTCTGGAACAAATCAAGCATTATATCCAAGAATTAAAGATTTGAGAGTTATTGCATCAAAATCATGATACCAGTAAAAGATCATAATTTTTTGTTTAGGGACGAAAAAACTAATGCAATTATTAATTGCTCAAGTCTTGACTATCAAAAATATCTAAAAGCAAAAGAAGATAAAATGAAAGAAATTGGAAAATCAAAACAAATAGAAGAAGATGTAATAAAGATTAAAAATGATATTGACGAAATAAAAGATTTATTAAAGAAATTAATATTATCTAAATGATAAATATATTAGAAAGTAGTATATTTACATTCAATGGCAGCATATGTTAGTAACATAGTAATTGATGTTGGATCTGATTTTAATCAGACATTTTATCTTGAGACTACTTCGAATACACCATTAAATTTGACTGGATATACTGCTACTTCAAAAATGAAGAAGCATCCCTCATCTAGTTCTACTGCTGCCACATTTATTGTTTCTTTTCCTGGTCCAAGTAATGGAACATTGACGTTATCTTTGGGGTCAACAATAACATCAGGGTTAAAACCAGGAAGATATTGTTATGATATATTATTAAATGGCGGATCAGTAAAAACTAGAGTCGTTGAAGGTAGCGCACTTGTTACTGCTGGAATTACCACAGGTTAACAAAAATGGCAGACATAAGAGTCAGAGTTGGATCCCAAAATGCACTTAAAGTTATATCGTCTCTTTCTGGTAGTAGTGGAACTTTAAGTGGGTTGGATGATGTTAGTATTAGTGAAGGTTTATTGAATGGTATGGTCCTAGTATATAATTCTGCAATATCTAAGTGGGAAGCAACTTTAAATTTAACACCAGGCAATACCCAAAATTTGGACATCAACGGAGGTAACTTTTAATGGCAAGTATAATTAGAGTTAAAAGATCCACAGGAACAATTGCTCCGGCAACTCTTAATTATGGGGAACTTGGTCTTACAATTGGGGTTGGAACGCACGGCAATAGTGGCGGTAGATTATTTGTAGGAGACAACTCCTCCAACCCACTAGTAGTTGGTGGTAGATACTATACAGACCTTTTAAGTATTGCTCCTGGATTAGTTGCGGGTCAATCAAATCCAACAACTGCGGCAAATGGATTTGTTGCTATTCTTGACAGTAGTCGTAAAGTTAATCAGTGGAACGTAGATAATATTACGATTGATTTAAATACAATTTCATCTACAAACGTAGATGGGGATATAAATTTAGATCCAAATGGAACTGGTGAAATTGCAATCCCAGACGACACATATTTAAGTTTTGGAACTAGTAAAGATGTAAAATTAAGATATGACGAATTAACCGACGATAGATTTGAAATTGAAGGTGCTGATTGGAATTTTGCAAATAATGTTGCAATTAGTATTAGCGATACTACTGCTTCAACAACTCCTACGACCGGAGCTCTTACAGTTGCTGGTGGTGTTGGTTTTGCTACTCATCTAAATGTTGGTGGAAATGTAGATATTGATTTAGATTTAAATGTTGATGGTGGAGATATAACCACAAATCTAACAGCATTTAATCTACTAAATGCAAATGCAACAACAATTAATGCTTTTGGTGCTGGTACTAGTATTGTAATTGGTGCTACGACAGGTATTACAACCATTCGTAATCCAATAGTAGATCTTGATGGAGATTTGAATATTGATGGTGGTGATGTTACTAGTAATACCGCAGCACTTAACCTTTTCAATACTAATGTAACGAATGCTAATGTATTAGGTGCTGCAACGGCACTGGTGGTGGGTGCTACATCTGGTATTGCAACTATTAATAACCCAACGGTTGTAGGTACTCAAGCGACCCAGAACCTTTATAATACAGTAGCAACCAATCTAAACTTCGCTGGTGCTGCAACGGCACTGGTGGTGGGTGCTACGACAGGTATTGCAACTATTCGTAATGCGACTTTAAGTGTTCCAAATGCGACCACACTAAATCTTGGTGCAACATCTTCTGCAACAAGTGTTAATTTTCAAAGCACTCCAAACACTTCTTTTGTTTCGATTGCCGCAACTACAAATGCAACAACTACAACATCTGGTGCATTAAGAGTTGCCGGTGGTGTTGGAATTGTAAGTGATGTTTATATTGGCGGAATTTTAAATGTAACAGGAAATCAATCTGGTTCAAATTTAACACTCACAGGAAACCTTCAAGTTGATGGTAATACAACTCTAGGAAACGCCTCAGGCGATGTTGTAACCATCACAGGCTCGATTAATCATACCGGACCTCTTACCAATACTGGTGGGGTTACGATTGATAATATTGGAATTAGTTCAAATGTAATTTCAACTAGATCTGGTGGCGGAAATATATTATACATTGATCCATATCCTGATGGATTAAGTAATGAAGGAATGGTCGTCATTAAAGGCGATCTTCAAGTTGATGGAACCACAACTACAGTAAATTCAAGTAATGTTACTGTAAATGATGCAATTCTATCACTTGGCGAAGTTACAAGTGTAAGAACCGTAGTTGCAACAGTTGCATCTGGCGTATCTACAATTTCTTTGGATTCTGTTGTTGGTATTAATACTGGTGATATTATTACTGGTAATGCTGCTTTACCAAATAGTGGACTGACTACGATTACAGCATATAATACATCCACAAAGATTATTACAATTACTGGAACTACAAGTTCTGGAATTAGTACAACATCACAATTAACAGTAATACACGCTTATGATACAAATACCGATAGAGGTATTTCTTTTGATTATAATACCGGTGTAGGAACTGCAAATAATAAAACAGGATTTTTTGGTTATCACGACACAACTAATAGTGGAAGTGCTGCACCAGTAAGATCTTGGACCTATGTACCAGATGCAACAAATTCAAATAATGTTATAACCGGAACCAGAGGTTATTTAGATATTAAAGGAATTTATTATCAAACTGGTGATTTTAATACTCACGGTGTTGTATTCTTTGATAATGATGGACTTCAAACTTCTACTAATAATCCATCCACAGCATCAAGCACCAGAACTTCTACTCAAATTTTAACTGCTGTTACTGAAATTAATTTATCTCTTCCATCATCTACATCAGTAACAGCTGGTGATCAAGTAACACAAGTCAATAATAGTGGGGCATATGGTGTGGTTAAAACTACTGTTTCTGGAACAACAATTACATTAATTGGTGCCCAGGGAACATTTGACACTACAAATGATTTGAAGGTAAATGGTGCAAATATTTCAATAATACCAGGAACAGTAACAACAATATATACAAATAAACCAATGTGGACTGATACTTTGGACGGAGGAACATTCTAATTATGAATAGTGAAGTTGATGTGAATATTTTAGTTAATCTGTATCATCAAAAAATTTCAGCATTAACGAATCAAAATATTTTATTAGAGGCAAAATTGCAATCATTAACAAAAGATTTTGAAGATCAAAAAAATATTTTATTAACAACAAATCTTGAATTGCAACAACATAATGATGAAATATTAAAATCAAAAAGAAAAATAAAACCAGAAGATAAATACGAAGAGGCAGGAATTCAACAATGACTCAACCATCATCCCGTCAAGGATTAATTGATTATTCTTTAAGAAAACTTGGATATCCAGTCGTAGAAATTAATGTAGATGATGACCAAATTGATGATTTGGTGGATGATGCAATTCAGTATTTTAATGAAAGACATTATGATGGAATTGAAAAAGTATTTTTAAAACACCAACTATCACAAAGTGAATTAAATTCAATAAGGACAGGTGTCACCACTACAACTGCCACATCTACTGTTGGAATTGCTACTCTTTCTTATACAGAAACCAATAATTTTATAAAACTTCCAGATCACGTAATCGGTGTAAATAACGTATTTAAAATAGATTCAAGTACAATATCAAGTGGTTTATTTAATATTAAATATCAATTATTTCTAAACGATTTGTATTATTACGGAGCATTAGATCTTTTAAATTATACAATGGTTAAGACATATTTGGAAGATTTGAGTAGATTAATCACACCCGATATTCAAATTCGTTTTAATAAAAAAAATCATAGATTATATTTGGATATTGATTGGAGCCAAATGAGTCCAAACAATTATCTTATATTGGATTGCTATAGAATGGTAAATCCCGCAGATGCATCAAGTGTTTATAATGATTGGTGGTTAAAAAAATATTTAACTGCACTAATCAAAAGACAGTGGGGACAGAATATGATTAAATTCCAAGGCGTATTACTTCCTGGTGGTGTGCAACTTAATGGAAGACAGCTTTTTGATGATGCAGTTAAAGAAATAGAAGAAGCAGAAAATCAACTTAAAACGGAATACGAATTACCTCCAATGGATATGATAGGATAATATTATGTCTCCACTTAATCCATATTTTTTGCAGGGTTCTTCTAGTGAACAAAGATTAGTACAAGATTTGATTAATGAACAATTAAGAATGTATGGACAAGATATAGTATATCTTCCAAGAAATATTATCAATAAAAATACAATTTTAAAAGAAATAACATCATCAAATTTTGATGATTCATTCAGAATTGAAGCATATTTAGTCAATTATGAGGGATTTGGAGGTCAAGGAGACATCTTATCAAAATTTGGAGTAAAAACTACTGATGAAGTTACATTTATAATTTCAAAAGAAAGGTACGAAGATTTTATTAGTCCATTTATTTCTTTAAATACACAAATTGAATTAAAATCAAGACCAGAAGAAGGAGATTTAATTTATCTCCCATTAGATAATACAATTTTTGAAATCAAATATGTAGAAGGAAAAAAACCATTTTATCAATTAAATAATTTATATGTTTACGAATTAAGATGCGAAGTGATGGATTATGAAGCAGATGATGTAATTAATACAAGTATTAATGAAGTTGACGAGGCAGTAAAAGATTTTGGATATATCGTAAAACTTATTATGGTTGGTTTAGGCGCAACATCAACATCCGCAAATGTACAACTTGCCTCTAGTCTTGCGGGTGTTGGTGGCAATTCGGTATCAAGAATAGATTTAATTAATGATGGGACTGGTTATCTTTCTGTTCCGATTGTTGCAATAAGTACTGCTTCTTCTGGAGGTATAAATGCGACAGCAGTTGCAATAATGACGAGTCGTTCCAGTCAAACTGGAAGTTCAATTGATAAAATTTTAGTTATAAATCCAGGTATTGGATATACAGTTGTACCTACTGTTAGTATTATAAGCAATAGTGGTTCTGGAGGAATAGCAACAGCAATTATATCTTCTGGTTCTTTGGGTCCAATAAATTTAATTGATGGTGGTGTTGGTTATTCTACTGCACCTATTGTCGCAATAAGTACTGCACCTATTGGTGGAACAAATGCAACTGCACTATCATTTATTAATTCTTCTGGTATTGTAACTTCAATTCGTTATACTAATGCTGGGGTAGGTTATACCCAGGCACCAGTAGTTACAATATCTTCACCTGTTGGCGTATCTACGGGCAATTATATATTCAACGAAATAGTAAGAGGAGTTTCAACAGGAACTACTGCATATGTAAATGATTGGGATTATGATACAAGAATACTTCAAGTCAAAACTTTAAATGGAAGTTTTATTCGGGGAGAATCTGTAGTTGGTATGGGAACAACAAGTAGAGGGTCAAATGCAAATTATAAAATCCTTTCAATCAATACTCAAGATGAATATGATGATTATGCAGACAATATACCAATAGAAAATGAAGCAGATGAAATTTTAGATTTTAGTGAAAGAAACCCTTTTGGGGATTATTAAATCTAAATAATTAATAAAAGGTATTATTATGTTAGGCCAATACTACTATCACGAAATAATTCGTAAGACAATTATTGCCTTTGGTACTTTATTTAATGATATTAATATCAAACACAAAAAACAAGATGATAGTGATTTTAGCACTATAAAAGTTCCAATTGCATATGGTCCTACTGAAAAGTTTTTAGCAAGATTAGAGCAAAAACCAGATTTAAGAAAAAGAGTTGCTATAATTCTCCCAAGACTTGCATTTGAAATGAATAGTATTCAATATGATAATAGTAGAAAAATTTCTACTATGCAAACATTTAAATCAAAAAGTCTCACAGATGATAAAGTAGTAAATAGATTGTTTATGCCTGTTCCTTATAATTTGGGCATACAACTTTCAATTATGACTCAATATAATGATGATGCTCTTCAAATTGTAGAACAAATTCTCCCATACTTTCAACCATCTTTTAATTTAACAATTGATTTGGTATCTTCTATAGGTGAAAAACGTGATATTCCAATAGTTCTTGGAAATATAAATTTTAAAGATAATTACGAAAGTGGATATGACGAAAAAAGAATTATAATTTATGATTTAAATTTTACAGCAAAAACGTATCTATTTGGACCATTACCTGATTCTACTGAAGGTCTTATCAAAAAAGTACAAGTCGATTATTATACAGATACAAACAGAAAAAATGCTTCTAGACAACTTCGTTATGTTGCTGAACCAAGAGCAATACAAGATTACACCAATGATAATACAACTTCACTAGCAGAACATATAGATGATAAAATTACTAAATTTGATGTGAGTAATGCAGCATCACTTACTGTAAATGAATATATTGAAATTGATAATGAAGAAATGTATATTAAAGAAATATCTGGAAACACAATCACAGTTAATAGAGGACAAGATGAAACCGAAATCGTATCACATACTTCTGGTACTGTTGTAAATATTATTAATAATGCAGATGATGCTTTAATCGAACAGGATGATGATTTTGGATTTAGTGAATATCGTTATGACTATGGTGACGGGAAAATTTATAGTCCAACTAAAGGTATTGATGTATGAAAAATAATTTTGATAAGATAGATGAATCTTTGGAAATTAAAGCAACAATTACGGCAAAAGAAATTATTAAAGAATCAAAAAAAGAAATAAGAAGCATTCAAAGTAAAGATCATTCAGAATTGGATTATGATTATATTCGTGGAACTCTTTATAATTTAATTGAAAAAGGACAGGAAGCAGCAACAAGTCTTTTGGAACTTGCTCAAGATGGACAACAACCAAGGGCATATGAAGTTTTTGGGCAGTTGATTAAAAGTGTTGCCGATTCTACTGATAAACTAATGGATATACATCAAAAAGTAAAAGAACTTAAAAAAGAAGAAAAATCTGGACCAAAGAATGTTACAAACGCACTCTTTATTGGTTCTACTGCAGAACTTCAAAAACTT
>Ga0049082_10000123_pt1 | contig 18226 bp, 19 predicted proteins | sample GreLakmeHU45MSRF_FD_66718 | JGI IMG/M metagenome (GOLD analysis project Ga0049082, IMG submission 66718) | Freshwater lentic microbial communities from great Laurentian Lakes, MI, USA - Great Lakes metaG HU45MSRF | ecosystem: Environmental > Aquatic > Freshwater > Lake | place: Great Lakes... | reverse complement strand
AACGTGGGCATGTTGGGTGCGCTTCCCTCTCTATGCCGCGGGGGCGAGGCGGCCGGTTGTGTTGATGAAGCGTTCGAGAACGTCCTTCGCCGCGCCCGAGGTAGCGGCCTCCTCGGCACGGGCCATGCCGTCCTGCAGCGAGGATGCGATACCCGCCATCCACAGCGCGGCAGCCGCGTTGACCACAAGGATGTCGCGCACCGGCCCGGCGGCGCCACCGATCGCACGCACCAGAATGCGCGCATTGTCATCGGGGCCCCCGCCCGCCAGATCGCCAAGTGCCGGCGGCATCAGCCCGAGCGACTCCGGGTCGATCACAAACGCATCAAGGCGGTCCTCCTCGATGAGCACAGCGTCGGTGGCCTCCATGGTGCTGATCTCGTCAAGTCCGTCGCGGCCGCACACCACGATGGCGCGCTCAGTGCCCAGCCCGCGGATCGCCTGCCCAACACGCTGGAGGTAGTCACGGCTGTACACCCCGATCACCTGACGGGGCGCCCCTGCGGGATTCGCGAGCGGGCCGAGCAGATTGAATGCGGTCCGCACGCCGAGCGCTTTACGCGCAGGGCCCACATGCCGGAATGCCGGGTGGTGACCCGGCGCAAACATAAACCCTAACCCGACCATCTCGATGCACTCGGCAACCGCCTCGGGGGCGAGATCCACCCGGGCGCCCATTGCCTCCAGCACATCGGCGCTACCGCACGACGACGTCTGCGCACGGTTGCCGTGTTTGGCCACGTGGGCACCAGCGCCGGCGGCGAGGAACGCGGCACCGGTGGAGATGTTGACCGTGGCGGGTCCGCCGCCTGTGCCGCAGATGTCCACCAGGGTGAGCGCAGGATCGACCGTGACAGCCTCGGCCCGTATCCGCACGGCGTCGGCGATACCCGCCAGCTCCTCCGCCGTCTCCCCCTTCGCACGCAGGGCGATGAGGAACCCGGCGACCTGGGCATCCTCCACTGCCCCATCCATGATCACGCCAACGGCCGCCTGCGCGCCGGCCCGGCCGATGTCCTCGCGGGAGAGCAGGCGTTCGATGGCGTCGGTGAGGATTGGATCAGGCACTAAATTCGTATCTCCAGGAAGTTGCCAAGCAGGGTACGACCCGCATCGGTGAGGATGGATTCGGGGTGAAACTGCACACCCTCCACGGGAAGTTCGCGGTGGCGCAGCCCCATGATGACGTTGCCATCGCACCATGCCGATACCTCAAGCACGTCAGGGAGCGTGGTCGGGTCGACCACCAGCGAGTGGTAGCGGGTGGCGGTCATCGGCTGGGGCAGCCCGGAGAACACGGTGCGCCCGTCGTGGCTGATCTCACTCGTCTTGCCGTGCACCGGCTCAGACCCCCGCACCACGTCGCCACCAAATGCCTGCCCGATGGCCTGATGGCCCAGGCACACGCCGAAGATGGGCACCTCCCCGGCCATCTCGCGGATGACGTCCAGCGAGATACCGGCCTCGTCGGGTGTTTTGGGCCCGGGTGAGATGACCACATGCGTGGGCCGAAGGGCACGTATGCCGTCCACAGTGATGCGGTCGTGGCGGTGCACATCCACCCGCGCGCCAAGCTCAGCCAGATACTGGAAGAGGTTGTAGGTAAACGAGTCGTAGTTGTCGACGATGACGACGTGGGGGCTGCTCACCAGTCCTCCTGCTGCGCCGCCACCTCAATCGCCCGGAACATCCCCGCAGCCTTGCGCTCGGTCTCCTCGAACTCCGATTGAGCGTTGCTGTCGGCCACCACACCGGCGCCTGCCTGCACGTGGCATCCACCGTGACGGCATACGATCGTGCGGATGGTGATGCAGGTGTCGAGGTCCCCATTGAACCCCAGGTAGCCCACCGCACCGCCATACGGGCCGCGCTTGGTGGGCTCCAGTTCGTCGATGATCTCCATTGCCCGCACCTTGGGGGCGCCACTCAGCGTGCCCGCCGGAAACGTTGAGCGCAGGGCGTCAACGGCCCGGCGCCCCTCGGCGAGATGCCCCACCACGCTGCTTTCGATGTGCATCACGTGGCTGTAGTACTCGACCACCATCAAATCCTTCACCCGCACGCTTCCCGGCTCGCACACACGACCCAGATCATTACGGCCGAGGTCCACCAGCATTACGTGCTCGGCACGTTCCTTGGGGTCGGCCAACAGCTCTTCGGCCAGCGCCAGATCCTCCGCGCGGTCAGCACCGCGTTGGCGGGTACCGGCGATGGGGCGGGTCTCAACGACGCCCTCGGTCACCTTCACCAGCATCTCGGGCGACGATCCGGCCAACTGCACATCGCCGGTGTCGATAAAGAACATGTACGGCGACGGATTGACCGTGCGCAGGCCGCGGTACATGGCGAAGGGCTCGAGGTCAGTCTGCACCGAGAACCGCTGCGACGGGACCACCTGAAATGCATCGCCGGCGTACACGTACTCGCGTACGGCCTCCACCCCGGCGCAGAACCGGTCGTGGCCGATGTTGCTCTCGACTATCCCGATCTCGGCGGGGACATGAGGTGTCGGCGCCGGCACCGGGCCAGCCAGGCGCGCCTTGATCCCCTCAATCACGCCGATAGTGGCCGCGTAGGCCGGGGCCGGGTCAACACCCGTCTGCACCGGGCACGGGGCCATGATGGTGATGGACCGTCGAAGGCGGTCAAACAGCACCACAGGGCCGGTCACCATCATCACCATGTCGGGAATCCCCAGATCGTCGTGGGGGACGTCGGGCAGGTGCTCCACAGTGCGCACCAGGTCGTACCCGAAGAAGCCCACGGCGCCACCCCAGAACGCCATCTCGTCGGCCGGCGGGGCCACCGCCGCATCGAGCACCACGGACTGCACTGCGCCAAACGGATCAGACGCGTCGAGCTCGGTCTCGGTGCCGTCATCCCGACGCATCACCAGACGCCCATCCTCGGCGCGGATAATGGCCTGGGGATCGATGCCGAGCATCGAGTACCGGCCAATGCTCTGCCCCTCCTCGGCAGACTCGAGAAGGAAGCACGGGCCCCCGTCACGCAACTTCAGCATGGCGCTCACTGGCGTCTCGCAGTCGTCGAGGTGCGTGTGAACCACCTGCACCTGACGGTACTGCGAGGAGAGCGCCCGTACCTCGTCCAGCGATGGGGTCACCGTGATGCCCGCCCCGGGGGTGTACGCGGGCACGTCGATGCGAAGGGTGATCACCTTTGCTCCCGCCTCCGCGATGCCAGTTCCTCGGCCACGTCCGCCAGGCGCACGTCGAGCGACTGCCACAGCACGACAAGGTGGTACAGCAGATCGGCGCTCTCATAGATGAGCTGGTCGCGCTCCTCGCCCTTCGCCGCGATGGCCACCTCGGTGGCCTCCTCGCCGATCTTCTTGCACATGGTGTCAATACCACGGTGAATGAGCGACGCCGTGTACGACGACTCGGGGTCGGCCTCGGCCGCGCGGGCACGGACGATGGCCTCGAGGTCGGGAAGCATGGCGTAGGGCGCATTGTCGGCACCCACCGTGCCGCTGAGGGGCACGTGAAAGCAGCTGTTCTCACCGGTGTGGCATGCAGGGCCCGCAGGGCGCACCGACACCACGATGGCATCGTCGTCGCAGTCGGTGGACACGCCGGTCACCACCTGCGTGTGACCGCTGGTTGCGCCCTTGTTCCACAACTCCTGGCGCGAGCGGCTCCAGAACCAGGTCTGGCCGGTCTCCAACGTGCGCCCCAGCGATTCGGCGTTCATCCACGCCAGTGTGAGCACGCGACCGGTATCGGCGTCCTGCACAACAGCGGGTACGAGCCCGTCGTCGCCGAAGGCGATACGGCCCGCGGCATCGCCCGGCGCGGCGCTCACGCGGCCACGCCCATAAGGGTGTCCACCATCACAGGGGCGGCGTTCGTCGAAACCCGCTGCGCTCCTGCATCCAGCAGGGCGATGGCGGACGCAAGGTCACGCACCGCACCGGCTGCGATGACGCCCACATCGGCTGGCAGCGACTCGCGCATGATCTCCACGTCCTGAGTACGGGCCCCGCCCCCAACCCCGGTGGCGGTCACCGCAAAGTCCGCGCCCACCAGGGCAACCACACCGCAGGCGTGCCGAAGAAGGCGCTCGCCCAGCAGTGGGGCCTCAAGGACCGCACGCACCATCACGCGGGCGCTGGTACTGCCCCGCGCAGCATCCACCGCGGCGCCGAGGTCGGCGCGGGCTGTTCCGAAGCGCCCCGCCAGCAGCGCCGACACGTCCATCACCACGTCCACCTCGCGTGCGCCGGCGGCCACTGCAGCGCGTACCGCCGCGGCTTTCACGGATGTGTCGTCGAACCCGAACGGGTAACTCACCACAGTGCCCACCTTCACGTCACCGCCGCGCAGTGCCTCGGCCGTCATCGCCACCATCGACGGGGGCACCACCACGCTGGCCACGTGCAGACGCGACGCCGTGGCGCAGTGAATCGCCACGTCGTCGGCAGTGACCCCCGCCCGTACGAGCGTGAAGTCGAGGCTCTTCGCGAGTTCGCGGGCCCTCATCGTGCCGTGTCGTCGCGGGGTCGTGACATGGCGCGGAAGTATAGGGAGATCGGGGCGACTCCCCGATGGCACAGGGCTACAGCCCGAGGCGGTCCAGCATGGCGTCATCGCGCCGCCATCTGGGCCTCACTTTCACCTGAAGGTTGAGGTGCACGGGCTGCTTGAAGAAGTCGGCAAGCACCATTCGTGCCTGAGTACCGATGTCGCGGATCATCGTGCCGCCCTTCCCCACCACGATCCCCTTCTGACTCTCGGCCTCCACGTAGATGTAGGCCTCAATGCGCACGCCCTCCTTCGCGTCGCTGATGTCCTCAACGTGCACTGCGAGCGCGTGGGGTATCTCGTCACGCATGCGCTGGATGGCGGCCTCACGGATCATCTCGGCCGCCATCTCTTCTTGCGTCTGGTCGGTGCTCACGCCATCGGGGAAGTACGACGGCCCCTCGGGCAGGAGCGCCGGAAACTCTTCGCGCAGCGCATCCAGCCCCTCGCCCGTAAGCGCGCTCACCGGGTGCAGCGCCACGAAGTCGGGCAGCAACTCGGATGCCTGCAGGATGACCCGTGCCACCACGTCGGCCTCGACGCGGTCCACCTGATTGACCACGATCACCACGGGCAGGCCACTGGCCTTGAGGCGGTGAGCGATAAACCGGTCGCCCTTGCCCACCTCTTCTGCCGCATTGAGGAGAAACAGCGCCGCATCGGTGTCGCCCACCGTCCGGTCCACCGTGTCCTGCATGCGTTCCGTCAGGCGATCAGCCGGTCGCTGGAACCCCGGGAGGTCGAGCAGCACGGCCTGCCACCCCTCTCCCCGTGCCACCGCCAGCACCCGCCGACGGGTGGTCTGGGGTCGGTCGCTCACGGCCGCCACATGGGCACCCGCCAGCGCATTGGCGAGCGTGCTCTTGCCCACGTTGGGGCGGCCTGCAAGTGCAACCAGCCCTGAGTGAAGCGGTGTCATGTCATCCCCAGATCTGAAAAAGAATCAGCGTCACGCCAGCACCCAGCATTGCGCCGGCCACTGTCTCGACGGCTGAGTGGATCCCCGCCTCCACCCGTGACTGCGCCACGAGCAGCGCCATCATGAAGGCAAGGGTGGAGACGAGTGCTGCGTGTGTCCATGGTGCCACCACGATTGTGATCGCCATCCAGCCGGCGAATGCCACCGCTGCGTGACCTGATGGGAATCCGCCCCGCAGCGGCGTGCCCCGGCCCACGTAGGCCTTGATCGCGATTGCCGCAAGCACCGTGACGGCGAGCGCGATGAGCACCACATGGGTGGGTGCCTGACGCACTCCGCGAAGCAGGTTGCGACCCGGCTCGGTGAGCCGCCCGTAGAGCACCAGATAGGCGATCGCTGTCGCACACGCTGCGGCGATGAGCACGGCCCCGGCTGCCACATCCTTCGCCACCTTCACAAGGGGGTGGTAACTGGTGACCACGGCGTCAACCGCCGCCTCGATCGCCGTGTTGAACATCTCGGCCACAAGCACCAGGCCCACGGCGCCCACGAGGGCCAGCAACTCGAGGCGACTTACACCGAGGGCCAGGGCGAGAATGAACACCCCGATGCCCGCGGCCACGTGCAACTGCATATTGCGCTGGGTGCGCAGCACAAACACGATGCCCTCGAAGGCCCACGTGAATGACCACCGCAGCGACCCCTGACGCGGAAGCGCCCCGGCACGCGGACGGCGTAGCAGCCGCTGAACCGGGCGCTGGTCGTCGTCGTTCAACGGGCCTCCGCCGCGTCCACGATCTCATCCTGCAGTGCCAGCATCTCGCCGTCGTCCGTCTCGTGGTCGTAGCCCATGAGGTGCAGCAGGCCATGAATCGCAAGTGTGGTGAGGGGCTCCTCAGCAGCCGCTGGGCAGATAATGATGTCGCCGAGCTCGGGCGGCGGGCCATCATCTGGCCAGTCGAGGGCCTCAGGGCCATCCACCGGGAATGACAGTACGTCGGTGGGCGTGGGCTTGTCGCGGTGCTCACCGTTAATGCGTGCCATCTCATCGGGCCCAATCACCATCAGTCCCACCGTTGCACGCTCCACACCCACCCGCGCGCAGGCAAACCGCACGTGATCGGCGAGCTGATCAAGGTCAACGGGCGCGAGGCCGTCTGCGGCGGATGCCTCGATCTCGATCAGCGTGTGCCACCCCATGGATTGTCGCTTTCCTCATGCACCCGGTAGGCCTCCACGATGTGCTGCACCAGTTTGTGGCGCACCACGTCCTCGTGCGAGAAGTGGACGACCTCGATGGCGGGAATACCGCCGAGCACCTTCTCGATGTCCGCCAGGCCGGACCGGCGGTCACGGGGAAGATCCACCTGCGTGATGTCCCCGGTCACCACCACCTTCGACCCGAAGCCCAGCCGCGTGAGGAACATCTTCATCTGTTCCACCGTGGTGTTCTGGGCCTCGTCAAGAATGATGAATGAGTCGTTGAGCGTGCGCCCCCGCATAAATGCGAGCGGCGCCACCTCAATCTGGCCGCGCTCGAGGTACTCCTGCGCGCGGTCCGCGTCCAGCATGTCGTGCATGGCGTCAAAGAGCGGACGCAGGTACGGGTCGACCTTTGCGGCGACGTCCCCGGGCAGAAACCCCAGCTTCTCCCCCGCCTCCACGGCCGGACGGGTAAGGATGATGCGCCCCACCTCGCGGCGCGACAACGCAGCGGTGGCCAGCGCCACGGCCAGGTAGGTCTTGCCGGTGCCCGCCGGGCCGATACCGAAGGTGATGGTGTTTCGGCGGATGGCATCCACGTATTCCTTCTGGCCCGCCGTGGTGGGCGTGATGCTGCGCTGACGGTGTCGCCACACCACGTCGCCCAGCAGGGCATCAGGCCGTCCGGAATGCTCGATGGAGGCGGCCACGGCCTCGATCATGGTGGGGGCCAGGGTGCGGCCCGAATCCACAAGGCGCGCCAGTTCGTCAATCACCGCCACGCCGCGCTCCACGCGCACGTCCTCCCCGGTGAGCACCACACGGTTGCCCCGCAGGTTGATGTCGAGCCGCAGGCGCTCCTCGAGCGCGCGCAGCACGGCGTCGTGCTCGCCAGCCAGTTCAACTGCCACACGGTCGGCCACCTCAATAACGCGTTCGGTCATCCTGCTCCTGTCACATTGAGTCCGAGAGTTGGGTACCGCCCAGCACATGCCAGTGCAGGTGAAAGATGCTCTGTTGACCGTCCGGGCCATGGTTGGTGGTGACGCGATAGCCCGACTCGTCGAGCCCCTCCTGTGTTGCCACATCCGCAATAAACGCGAGCATGTCCGATCGCTCGGCCTGCGTGAGCCCCGTGACCCCCGCAAGCGACTGCACGTGGCGCTCCGGAATCACCAGCACGTGCACCGGGGCCTTTGGCGAGATGTCACGAAACGCCAGCAGGCCATCGCTGCGACGCACGACCTCGGCAGGGATCTCCCCGGCCACGATGCGGCAGAACAGACAATCATCCGGCATGTCCACTCCTCCGTCGGGTCACCCGAGCCCGCCGAGCGCACCCAGAGCCAGTGCGGCGGCGGTGATCGCAGCAGTCTCGGCGCGCAGCACGCCGGCACCCATCTGCACGGCGGTGAATCCACCCGCGACGGCCTCATCGGCCTCGCCGTCAGAGAACCCCGTGTCCGGCCCCACCAGCAGGGTCACTGCGTCCCCGACGGCGCGGGTGCCAAGCGCATCGTCAAGCGATGTGCCTGCGCGGGGGTCAAGGATGATCCCCTGGCCCGAAGGTGTGGTCTCGATCACGTGCGCCCACGGTACCAACCCCATTTGAATGGGGCGCACCCCGCGGCCCGACTGTCGCGCTGCCGAAACGGCGAGGCGCTGCATGCGCGCGGCGCGGCGATCCCATGCGTCGGCGTCCGGTACGCGCTTGGCGCGCGCGGTCACCACCACACCCAGGCGCCTCACACCCAACTCGGCCGCCTTCTCGGCCACCAGATCAAGCCGGCCGGGCTCGGTCAGACCAACCCAGAGGGTCACGTCACACGCCGCCGGAGCCGGCAGGGCAGGGCCGATGACACGCACGGTGGCCGGGCGACCGACGGTAACCACCTCGCACGGCCACAGATCACCGGCCGGGGCAATCACCTCGACCGGATCGCCCGCCTGCCGGCGCACGACGCGCGACAAATGGTGCGAATCGTCGTCACACAGACTGATGAGGTCGCCCTCTGCCGGATCCCCGTCAACCAGATACCGGAAGACATGCCTCACCGGCGCATCCTCACCGAGGCCCATCCATCCTCCTCGAGCCTCCGAACCTCGTGCAGGCCCAGGGGAGCGAACGCCGCCACGGCGTCGTCGACCTCGTACACACGAAGGCCACTCGCCACGAGATGATCCGGGGCCTGCCCCTCGAGGGCCCCGGCGAGAATGCGCAAGACCTCGAGCGTGAGGTTTGCGAGCACGATGGGCGCGTACGGCAGCGGATCAGTGCCGATGCGCATCTCGTGCACCGCGAGATGCACCATGTTGGCCCGCGCCCCGGCACGAGCGGCCCGAACGGCGTGGGGGTCATGGTCAATGGCGACGATCGGACCACACCCCAGCCGGGCGGCGGCGATTGACAGCACGCCAGTGCCACAGCCGGCATCAAGGGTCGCGCCCGGTGGCACCTCGGCAAGCAGTTGGAGGGTCGTGCGCGTGGTGGGGTGCTGTCCGGTGCCAAAGGCCATTCCGGGGTCGATCACGACATCCAGCATGCCCGGCGCCGCAGCAACCCACGGGGGGCGCACCCGGATGCGCCCTGCCACCACTGGCTGGTGAAAATCACGCAGCGCACTACGCCAGGCATCCGACTCCACCTGCTCATGCACCTCGGCGGTGATGTCGGCGTTGGCCAGCACCGCGCGCAGGGCATCAGCCCCGGGATTGGTGACCCCGGGAACCCACAGGTCGAGCACCACGACGCCATCGATCGGCTCGCCCTGGCGGCACCCACCGCCTGTGAGCGCGCAGCCCTCGGCGATGGCCAGGTCCGTGTCGGCTTCGGCCACCCGGGCCGTCAGCCGCACCAGACGATCAGCGGAAGGCATGCCGGAGGCGGCCGAAGAACCCCTCGTCGTCGCCATCGTCACCCGACTCGGCAAGGTGCTCGGCCAGCGGGCGAAGCGCCTCACGGCCCTCGTCGGATGTGATGCGCGGAATGCGTACGTCCACGACGACCACCTGATCGCCATGCCCCCGCCCCTGCACCTGCGGGAATCCCTTGTCCTTCAGCCGGATCTGCTCGCCGGGCTGCACGCCCGCGCGCAGATCCACCTCGCGCTCGCCTTCGATGGTCGGCACGGTCACCGTGGTGCCCACCATGGCATCGGTGGCGCTGATGTGCGCCTCACAGATGATGTCGAGATCGTCGCGGATAAAGCGGTCGTCAGACATCACCTTCACCTCGACGTACAGGTCGCCCGCTGGCGCGCCCCGCTCGCCCGCGCCGCCACGCCCCGACATGCGAATGCGCTGACCGGCGGCGATACCCGCAGGGATGCGCACCGACACCTTGGACCGCGCCCGCACCCGCCCGCGGCCGCGGCAATCGCCGCAGGGGTCGGTGATATGCAGGCCCGATCCGCTGCACGCCGGGCAGGCACGCGCGCGGGCAAACTGGCCGAGGGGTCCGTTCAGTATCTGGCGCACCTGTCCATTGCCCTCACAGGTGGTGCAGGTGGTGGGGTTACTGCCGGGCGTGGCGCCTGACCCGTCGCACACCGCGCACTCCTGCACGCGCTCCACTGACACCTCCTGCTCCACACCGGTGGCCGATTCGACAAACGACACCGACGTGCCCACCAGGATGTCGTCACCGGCCTGCGCGCCCGCTGCGCCGCCACCGAATGCGTCGCCGCCGAAGAAAGCGCCGAAGATGTCCTGAAACGATCCGAAGTCCTGCGCGCCACCGCCACCGCCACCGCCGCTCGCACCGCGCACGCCCTGATGCCCGAATCGGTCGTACCGGGCGCGCTGGTCGGAGTCGGAGAGCACCTCGTACGCCTCGGCCACTTCTTTAAACCGTGCCTCAGCTGTGGGGTCGTCGTGGTTCACATCCGGGTGCAGCTCGCGGGCAAGCCGACGGAATGCCGACTTCAGATCCCGATCGGAGGCATCCCGGGACACCCCGAGGATCTCGTAATAGTCACGCGTCGTCGGCAACCTAGTGCCCGTGCGACCCTTCGGAATCGTCGTCTGAGTGCTCTTCGGGATGCGTGGCCAGATTGGCCTGTGCCGACTCCACGAGCGCCTGCGCCTCCTCGAGCGTGGTCGATTCCAGCAGCAGGCGGGCAAGGCTCCGTGCGTCACGGGCGGCCAGGTGATCCACCGCCCCCTGCTCCACCCAGAAGGGAGCCGAATCGGGGTCCTGTCGCAGCATCTCCACGGCCTGATGCCCGCAGTCGAGCGTGTAGGTGGCGATGGCCCAACGGGTGGATGACGGCGCGTCGTCGGGCTCCCAGGGCACGAGCGGCGTCGAGCGCACCCCGCCCGGTTCCACCACCACCGACGACAGATCGATGTCGCGCCACTCCAGGTCAACCGGCACGCGCAGGTCGAACAGCAGATCCTCGGCCTGCTCGGGCTGCCCATCGTTGCTGGCGATAACGGCGGCCACCCAGTGCGCCTCGGCAAATGTGAGGCCAGAGAACACGTCGGTCTCCTCCGACACCGGGTCGAACACCGAGTCAGGGTCGGTGCTCACGCCGACGGCGTACTCCTCGGGTCCATAGGCGCCCGCCTCGATGCGTGCGAGCACGCGTACCGCCGCGCGACCCTCCTCGCCGATGGGTCGTCGCCAGACCTCAAGGATCTCGAAACGCGGATCGTCAGTCACCCGTACACGTCCTCCACATAGGACGACAGCGCACGAGATGCCTCGCGCACAGTCGTTATCGCAAGGGCGTAGTCCATGCGGACCGGACCGATGAGAGACACCGTGCCCAGATCACCCCGTGCGGGACCGTAGCCCGCCGCGACGATGGACACACCTGAGAACCCTGTCGGGAGTTCCGATCCGATGCGCAAATAGGTGCGCCCCGTGCCATCAATTGCGTTTCGCAGCACCGCCAGGAGCACGTAACGCTCTTCGAGCGCACGCATGAGACCATCGATCTCGTTGATCTCACCGCGGCGCTGCTCGGTGAGCACCCGCGACTGCCCTGAGACGTACACCGCCCGCTCCTCCTCCATCTCCAGAAGCGCCGGGGCAATGGCTCGCAGGAATCCCATCTCCGATACCCCGAGCGAGGGATCGGCGAGCCGGCTCGCGATGGTGCGGCCACCGATGGGGAGCCCCTCTGCACGATCGTTGAGAAATGCGGCCGCCCAATCGGCCAGCCCCGGATCCACCGGGTGGTCGAAGGCGAAGAGGCGCTTACTCACGTCGCCGGTCGAGGTGATGACAACCACGGTCACCAGATTGGGCTGCAGTACCAGCACCTCGATGTGGCGCACGGTGGCCGATGCAACAGGCGGCCCGGTGACCACGCTCATGAGGTCGGTGACCTCCGAGATGGCCTCGCTCAGGCGTCGCATCGTCTGATCCACCTCAACGTGCACCAGGTCCTTCGCGATGGCAGCATCAACAGCCGCACGCGGTGCCGGCAGCGATCCCTTCGGAAGCAGTTGATCCACGTAGTAGCGGTAGCCCACATCGGTGGGCACCCGGCCGGCCGAGGTGTGCGGGTGTTTGAGGTAACCCAGATCCTCCAGCCGGTGAAGCTCGTAACGGATCGTGGACGACGCCCACTCGAGATCGCCATGCCCGGCAATGTGCTTGCTGCCCACCGGCTGCCCGCTGGTGATGTGACTCTCCACCACCGCCCGCAGGACCTCCTCCTGGCGAGAGGTCAGCGGCGGCTGGATGGCGTCGGTGGTATCGGTCATGCGAAGTCCATGAGTTGCTGCACAACTGCATTCTGAAGCAGGCGTCCACGGCGCGTAAGGCGCACGGTCCCGGGGCCGGTCTCGATGAGCCCCTCAGCCTCGAGCATCTCCAGTGCCGCAGGGCGATCGGGAGGGCCGGCCCACGCCACATCAAGATCGGAATCCACCCGCGTACCCAGCATCCAGCGCTCCCGGCGGCGCGTATCGGCGTCGAGCTCTTCGTGGGTTCGCACAGGCGCGTCTCCGGCGGCCAGTGCGGCCATGTAGCGATCGATCCCCGGGGCGTTGCGCCACCGCCGCGGTGCGATGGTGCTCACCGCTCCCACGCCAATTCCCAAGTAGTCGCTGGCCGCCCAGTACGCGAGGCTGTGGCGGCATTCGGCTCCAGGACGAGCGAAGTTCGCCAGCTCGTACCAGCGGTAGCCGGCGGCTTCCAGACCATCAACCGCCGCGAGATAGAGGTCAGTGGCCATGTCCTCATCTGGCGGCGCCAGGTTGCCGCGCGCAATTGCGCTCCCCTCTTTGAACTCCAACTCGTACCACGACACGTGATCGGGCGTGGCGTGGCCGATCCACTCCAGATCGGCCGCGAGGTCGTCGGGCGACTGCCCGGGCACGGCGAGGATGAGATCCACCGACAGTGCGCCGATACCCGCTGCGCGCGCAAGAGCCACGGCCCGCGCCGCGTCGTCGGGCGTGGCACGGCGGTCGAGTACTCCCAGCAGATGGGGACGCGACGACTGCACCCCGAGCGAGAGACGCGTAACCCCGCCGTTCACGATGGCATCCAGCAGGGCCTCATCCACGGTCTCGGGGTTGGCCTCCATGCTCACCTCGGCACCCGGTGCGAGCAGGGGGCCAATGGCGGCGAGCAGCCGCGCCAGGCGGTCGGCGCCCATCAGGGAGGGCGTGCCACCGCCCAGGTACACCGTGTCGAGCGCCCCGAGCACCGCTCGCTCGCGCTCCAACTCCATCAGCAGCGCATCGAGGTAGGCGTCGCGCTGGTGCTCCCGCCCCACCTCCACCACGAACGCGCAATACCCACAACGCGACGCGCAGAACGGCAGGTGCACGTACAGGTGCGCGACCCCGTCGGGATCGCTCCGCATCATTACTGGGAGTTCTCGTCGAGCTGCAGCACGGCGAGGAAGGCCTCCTGCGGCACCTCGACATTTCCCACATGCTTCATGCGCTTCTTCCCGTCCTTCTGCTTCTCGAGCAACTTGCGCTTTCGGCTGATGTCGCCGCCGTAGCACTTGGCGAGCACGTCCTTGCGCTTGGCCTTCACCGTCTCGCGGGCGATGATCTTGCCGCCGATGGCGGCCTGCACCGGCACCTCAAACATCTGGCGCGGGATCGTCGCCTTCAGGCGCTCCACGAGACCCTTGCCGCGTGCGAACGCACTGTCGCGGTGCACGATCATCGACAGGGCGTCAACCGGCTCACCAGCCAGCAGGATGTCGAGCTTCACCAACGCACCCACCCGACCCTCGATCATCTCGTAATCCAGTGAGGCGTAGCCACGCGTGCGCGACTTCAGCTGGTCGTAGAAGTCGAGCACGATCTCGGCCAGCGGCATGTCGTACACCACCTGCTGGCGGTTCTCGATGGGGGTCATGGTCACGAAGTTGCCGCGCCGGTCCTGGCACAGACCCATTACGGCCCCCACGTGGTCCTGCGGCACCAGCACCGTGCAGCGCACGTACGGCTCCTCGATCTGCTCGATGTGATTGGGGCTCGGCAGGTCCACCGGCGATCGCACGGCGACGACCTCGCCCGTTGTCGTGGTGACTTCGTACTGCACGTTGGGCGTGGTGGTGATCAGGTTGAGGTCGTACTCGCGCTCGAGGCGCTCGCGGATGATGTCCATGTGCAGCAGGCCGAGGAACCCGCAGCGGAACCCGAAGCCGAGTGCCTGTGAGGTCTCGGGCTCCCACACGAGTGAGGCATCGTTGAGCGAGAGCTTCTCAAGAGCGTCGCGGAGCCCCGGATAGTCATCGCTGTCCACCGGGAACAGGCCGCAGAAGACCATCGGCTTGGCCTCGCGGTACCCCGAAAGGGCCTCGGTGGCGGGAGCGGCGGCCACCGTGATGGTGTCGCCCACGCGGAGTTCGTGCAGGCTCTTCAGCCCCGTCACGATGTATCCGCTCTCCCCTGCCGACAGGCGCGCGATGGGGGTCATCACGGGTGACATCACGCCAACCTCCTCGGCGTCGAAGTCGCTTGCCGTGGCCATGGCGCGCAGCTTGGTGCCGCCCGTCAGATACCCGTCCATCACGCGCACGAACGCCACCACGCCGCGGTACTGGTCGTACACCGAGTCAAACACCAGGGCACGGGTGGGGGCATCGGGATTACCGCGCGGCGGCGGCATGCGGGTGACGATGGCCTCGAGCACCTCCTTCACCCCCTGGCCGGTCTTGGCCGAGATGCGCAGCACGTTCTCGGGGTCGTCGCCGATCAGGTCGGCCAGCGCCCTCGCGTGCAGGTCGGGGTCGGCGGCGGGCAGGTCGATCTTGTTGAGCACCGGGACCAGTTCAAGATCCCCTTCAATCGCGAGGTATGCGTTGGCCAGCGTCTGGGCCTCGATGCCCTGGCTGGCGTCCACCACCAGCAGCGCGCCCTCGCACGCCGCCAGGCTGCGCGAGACCTCATACGAGAAGTCCACGTGTCCGGGCGTGTCGATGAGGTTGATCTGGTAGGTCTCGCCGTCGTCGGCGGTGTACATCACCCGCACGGCCTGCGCCTTGATGGTGATGCCCCGCTCGCGCTCCAGATCCATCGAGTCGAGTATCTGCGCCCGCATGTCGCGGTCGCTCACCGCCCCGGTGATCTGCAGGATGCGGTCGGCCAATGTCGACTTGCCATGGTCGATGTGGGCGATGATCGAGAAGTTCCGGATATGCGATTGATCCACGCGGGCGACCCTATCGCACGCCGCGTCGGGCGCTCAGCAGTCGTCGGCCCGCCGCGATCTCGGGCATCCCAAGCGCCTGTGCCGCCGCGAGGAACGCCGCGATGCAGGCGACCCCGGCCATTCCCACGCTCACCACCTGCGCGGGGAACGACGTCCCGAGCCAGCCGTCCAGCACGTACCAGGTGGCACGCGCCAGAACCGCAGCCAACCCCGCGGCGATCAGCGCCTTGACGAAGCCGTCGGCCACATGGCGCAGGTTCATGCCCCCAGTCCGCTTGCTGAGGAAGTGCAGCAAGAGAGCGAAGGTGACGAACGAGGTGATGCTGGTGGCGAGTGGGATGCCGCCAATGCCGAAGGGCTTGAAGAAGATGGCATTGAGCACCACGTTGAGCAGCACCCCGCCGCCGGCGATGAACGTTGGCAGCCATGGCTGCTGCATGCTGAAGAATGCGCGGATGAGCAGCAGGCTGGCGCCGTTGAACACCAGGCCGATCGTGAAGAAGAAAAGCGCCTCGGACGTGATCAGCGTGGAGTAGTCGTTAAACGCACCGCGCTCATACACCAGTCGCACCGCGGGCATGGACAGCATCATGAGAAATGCCGTGGCTGGCAGAAGCAGGAAGAAGATCTGCCTGAGCCCCGAGTCGACCGCCGTCCGCAGGCCCGGCATGTCGTGCTTGGCGGCCATGCGGGAGATGGTGGGAAAGAGCACGGTGGAGATGGCGACGCTGAAGATTCCCTGCGGCAGGATGTACAGGCGGAATGCCGCGTCGATTGCGCGCACGGCCTGGTCGCTCACCAGGGTGGCGAAGACCGCGTCCACCAGGGCGTTGATATTGATGAGCCCGAGCCCCACCGTGACCGGCAGCATGAGGATGAGCACACGGCGCACCATGTGGTTGCCAAACCCCATGCTGATGGGGAATGGCCCGAAGCCCCGCATGTATGGCAGCAGGTAGAGCAGTTGGGCCACCGTGCCCAGCAGGATGCCGATGGCGTACACCCAGATGCGCTCATCGGATGCCACAAACGGGCTGATGCCCACCAGGCACAGCAGAATCACCGCGTTCCACAGCACGGGAACGAATGCGGTGGGCGTAAACCGCCCTTCGGCCTGCAGCACGGCGGCCACGATCCCCGTGAGCCCCAGCAGCGGCACGATGGGGAACATCACCTGCGACAGGCTGATGAGGTAATGCTGCAGCGACGAGTCGAGCCCGGGCGCGAGCAGCGGCATCACCCATGGCGCAGTGAGGATGGCCACCAGGGAGATGGCACTGAGCCCGAGCACGATGACGCTGGACAGCGCGCCCACCAGGCGACGGGCATCCTGCTTGCGCCCCTGCTCCTGCAGTTGCGTGTAGATGGGCACGAACGCAGCCGAGATGGCCGAGTCGGCCACCAGACTGCGGAGCAGGTTGGGCACCTGGAACGCGATGACAAACGCGTTGATGGCGCCCTGAGTACCGAAGAGCGCAGCTGCCACAACCTCGCGGGCGAGCCCCGCGACGCGGCTGACAGCGGTCCAGAATGAGAACATGGCCGTCGACCGGCCGAGGCCACCCTTGGGGCTCCCGTCGGTTCCTTCGGTCGTGTCCGTCACGCTCGTTCTGTCGCCCAGGTCATCCGTTGCTACGATACCCGGCCGACCTACAGGAATCGGGAGACCCACGCGTGGCAAACATTAAGCAGCAGAAGAAGCGCAACCGGAGATCGCTCAAGCAGCGGGATACCAACATCCGCTATCGCTCGACCGTTCGTTCGGGAATGAAGCGCCTTACGACTGCCGTCACGGAGGGTGAGAGCATCACTCCGGAGCAGGCTGCAGAGATGGTGAAGACCATCGATCGTGCGGCCGCCCGCGGCGCACTTCACAAGAACACCGCCGCTCGCCGCAAGGCGCGCGTCGCACGTCTGGTGACCAGAGCCGTCTAGAGATACAGGGTCGAGCCCCCGGTGCCGAGATGGCGCCGGGGGCTCCCCAGTTCATCCCCGGCAGGCACCCAGCAGGTCGCGTACGCCGAGTTCCAGCACCATCCGCGCGCCGTCGCCGGACGCCTCGCCGAGGTCCTTCAGCGACGACACCCGCAGATCCAGTTCCAGATCGGCGAGCCGGGCCACGCACCACTCACCCGCCCCGGGTCCGAGTTGCCGGGCCTGTTCCACGGCCTTCTGCGCCGGATACCCCTTGAGGCCCGCGATTCGCTCCACGTCCGATTGCGTGGCACCCGGCCCCTGTGCCACGGCAATGCCCCTGAAGTGCCGCGCCAGCATGCGCTGTATGACGATGGGCTCGGTGGTCTCGCTTCCACCCGCAAGGTCGGCAAGCATCGCGTACGCACCGCGGGCGTCGGCCTGCACGATCAGATCACCAAGCAGATACGCCTTTGCCTGCGGGTCAACCACCACAAGCGCGTCGACGTCGTCCTGGCTCACGGCGGCGTCGCCAGCGGCCATCGCCAACTTGGTCGCCTCGTTCGCCAGATGGCCGGCGTCCTCTCCCGCACGCCCCGCGCGCGTCACGACCTCGGCGGCCAGCGTCTTCGTGATGCTGCTGCCGTACTTCTTCACCTCGTCCTGGACATACTTCGTGAACCACGCGATGCGCTCTTTGCCTGACGCCTTCGCTGGCGGGCCGAACGCCAGTAACTGGCCCGAGGCCTCCACCGCCTTCAGCATCCTCGGTGTGGGTGCGCCGTCAGATACAAACGCCAGGCACGTCGAGGGCAAGGGGTCATCGAGGTAGTCGATGAGCGGCTCCACGTCGGCCGCCTTCCACTGGTCGGCGCGACGCACCAGCACAAGACGTGTGCCGCCAAACGCCATGGCCTCGCATGCCGCGCGTACCTCGAGGGCCGGCACCTCACCGGCCTCAAAGCGCTCGGCCGGCATGCCGCCTTCGGCCTCCACGCGCGCCACCAGGCGGCG